>Ga0209628_10000273_pt1 | contig 30842 bp, 20 predicted proteins | sample TergutCu122P4_FD_187285 | JGI IMG/M metagenome (GOLD analysis project Ga0209628, IMG submission 187285) | Cubitermes ugandensis P4 segment gut microbial communities from Kakamega Forest, Kenya - Cu122 P4 (SPAdes) (version 2) | ecosystem: Host-associated > Arthropoda: Insects > Digestive system...
AGCCGGTAACGCTCTCTCTCGTAACGCAGGTTCGCACCGGCACCCATTCGCTTGTATGCAGCCTGAATACCGCTCCGTCCTTCTCCATATTCGACCGGTCGCTGCAAACGTCCGTACATAACGCTGACTTTGAGCGGCTTATCCGGATTAATATCCAAACCCGCACCTGAAAATAGATGTCCGTTCAGCGTGTAGGGCGAAAAAGTCATGGAAACATCGCCAAAGTGTCCGGTCAGGAATTTGTAAGTAGGGTGAAGGCTTAACCGGTTAGGCATAGTCGGATAAGTATAGTTGGCGCCCGAATTGGTAAAGCTGAAGGAGAAAGGCATGTCGATCAATCCGGCAAAACTTAAATTGAGATTCCCTGTCAGAAAATAAGTAAACGGGTCTCTTACATGAGGCTCGTTACCTGTGTAAAAAACGGAATTGACCGAAAGACCGCCATTGATCTTCATAAAATTATCTTTGGAAAACATATCTCCGGGCTTATTGAGGTCAACTTGCTGGGAATATACCGGCAGGCTTCCCAACAGCAATAGCAGCCATATATAATTTATTGTTTTCTTCACGGTTATTTTTTTTAAATCTAACTTCTTACTTCTTCTGCATTTTAATATCTACTGTAATAAAAGAGTTTCTCCCTGCGTCGGTTTTCTCTTTTATTTTAACGGCGCCTTTCCGTCCGTCGCTTGTCTCAAACAGAATGAGGCGCGGCAATTGATCGATTTCGAAATACAAATCCCCGGTATCGTTCGATTTGATTTCCAAAGGAACCAGGAGCGCATCGTTTTGCATGGCATCGAAAGCCGCAACGGAAAAACTCAGGTTGGCCTGAGTCAAATCGTTCACAATATATGTTTTGTTTGCCCCGGTCAGGAATTGAAACGTATAATCATGTACCCCGTCGGGAGAGAGAAAGCGGCAATGGTTGAAACGGCTATCCCAAGCGAAAAAAGCAAAATCAATCGATTTCACAGTGTTTTCATCTATCTCTTTTTCTAAGAATGTTCTGCGCAAACGGCCGGAGAAAAAAGGGCCGTCTTCTTTCGAAGAGTTTACTCCCAAACGAATATTTTGCATGGAAAGAAGATTCGTGTTCGGCAGCAATTCTATTTCCTTATTTATCCGGAGGGTTTCTTTTCCGTTATCAGTTTGCAACGTAATTGTATATTTACCCGGCTGCTCGAAATAAACGGAAGTATTTTCCTGCGTATCATTATCTATTTTTCCGCCCGGCGCTTCCCACTTGTATTGTAATACGCTGGTGGTGTAACTTTGAAGAAAAAGAGTAGCCGGCGCTTCCCTGTCTTCGTTTTCAAAAGCAAGAGTAGCAGTAAAGTCTGCTTCCATCCGGGGAAGAACCTGAAAGGTTTTTGTAATTTCTTTTTCTATCCGTTCATTAAGCAATTTCAGTCGAATAGTATATTCGCCCGGCTCTTCGTAACGAATCTGCGGAGGTTGTTTTTCAAAGCTTGTTTCAGGCGAACCGCCTTCGAAAAACCATTGATAAGAAGAGGCGCCGGAAGAAAGATTTTCTATTTGCAACATAACCGGCGCAAAAGCGTTTTCTATGATTTGGAAATTGAAATCCGCCCGGAAAGCAGAATCCAGCTGCAAGGTATATGTTTGAGTTTCCGAACGTTCTTTGAACCAACATTCCAACCGGATTTGATAGGTTCCCGCCTGACGGTAAACAACATTTCCCGGTTGTTTTTGGGTGGATGTTTCCGGAACACCTCCTTCGAAAGTCCAAAGATACCGGTCGGCTCCCCGGCTGTTGTTGGTTATCGAAATTTCTACCGGAACGGAATAATTGTTATTCACAACCTCCACTTCGAAATCAGGCTCCAATTTTATCACGTCTTCTTTATAACAGGAAGTAACCCCCAAAAGCAGCAAAATAAAAACCAACGTGTGCGAGATTCTATTTATCATTTTTCACATTTTTTGGTGTAAAATTAAATAAAAAAAGCAATTATCAAAAAAATTGATATTTTTAATAATTTAGTGAGAAAAAGTATCTGTTCGATAATATTCAAAAAAAATCTACCTTTGTGTCGCAATTCAAATAAATAATGAATACGAATTTTAATAAAAATATATCGATAACACCTGATGGAGAAAAGGATTTCAAGCAGGTTTTCGATACTTTTTATCCTCGATTATTACGTTTTGCAAAAGGGTATGTTTGCGATCGGTTTGACGCGGAAAATATCGTGCAAGATGTTTTTCTCAGGCTTTGGGAAAAACGGACGTTACTGCCGACGGACATCAACCTGCAAGCCTATTTACTGACCATGGTAAAAAATCAATGTATGGACTTTCTGAAACATCAGCAAGTCGTTGAACGTAATTCAGTCGACTGGAATTTTGTGGCACAGCAGGAAATAGCGTTTAACTATTATGCAATCAGCCGGTTCGACCCAGAACAGATAGATGTCGAATCGCTCGAACGTTTGGTCGAAAAAGCAATCAATGAACTGCCCGAACAATGCCGCAAGGCGTTTGAACTAAGTCGTTATAACGAATTGAAATATAAAGAAATAGCCGACAAAATGGGTATTTCCGTCAAAACTGTGGAAACGCATATCTCCCATGCCTTAAAAATACTCCGCATAACACTGAAAGATTTATTTCCTATTTGCTTCTTAATTCTGCATTATTAAAAACACGGAGTAAAGGGAGTTTATTCACGGAGTAACACGGAGAAAAATAAAACTCCGTGTTACTCCGTGAATAAACTCCCTTTACTCCGTGTTTATAATTTTTTCCGAAAGGACTCAGGGTAAATTTCAACTTGTTCGTTTATAGAGTATGCAGGCAATAATGCCGCATGGCACTATAAACAAATATTCGAATGAAAAAGATTTTTTTAATTTTTACTTGTGTGATTGTAATGTTTCCTGTTTTATTGTCGGCGCAACCGGCAGGAAATATTCGTGGTGTTGTAACTGACGGAGCTTCAGGACAACCTTTATCTTACGTTTCAGTGGTAATACTTCAGTCAAATCCGGTTATCGGCGCCGTTACCGATTCATTGGGACAATTTCGTTTAAGCAAATTACCAGTAGGCCGCTACGATATTCAAAGTAGTTTTGTGGGTTACGAACCTGCTGTTTTAAAAGAAATATTAGTTACTTCAGGAAAAGAAGTTTTGTTAGAAATTGCTATGCGTGAAAATATTCAGGAGTTAAAAGAAGTAACAATTCGTCCGAAAGTCAACAAAGAAGTGCCGTTGAATCCGATGGCATTGGCGGGTGCACGCATGATTAGCGTGGAGGAGGCAAGTCGCTATGCCGGCGGATTAGACGACCCTGCGCGTTTGGTTACAGCATTTGCAGGCGTTTCCGGAGGATTGAGCAGCAACGGTATTTCGATACACGGCAATTCACCCTTGTTTCTGCAATGGCGTTTGGAGGGCATGGAAGCGATTAATCCCACGCACTTTTCGGATATGACCGGTGTCGGAGGCGGTGTTCTTTCTGCGTTGAGTTCTCATGTGTTGGGTAATTCCGATTTTTTTACCGGCGCTTTCCCTGCAGAATACGGCAATGCCTTGTCGGGCGTGTTCGATATGCAATTGCGTAACGGAAATAATCAGAATTACGAACATTCGGTGCAAATCGGGACATTGGGCGTTGAATTTACATCCGAAGGACCGTTATGTGTAGGGGCAGACCGGCGTGTCTGTCCTACATACCTGATTAATTACCGGTATTCAACGATGGCGCTTCTCGGCGATTTATTCCCCGATTTGATTGGCGGCGCAGGAGGGATGCGTTATCAGGATTTGACCTTCAAATTGAACTTCCCTACACGGAAAGCAGGAACTTTTACGCTTTGGGGAGTGGCAATTAAAGACCACTTCGTACAGCATTTGCCGAAAGATACATTGAAATGGGAAGGCTTTGATGAAATGATGGGAACTGACACGGAACTTGTAGGAAGTAACGTCGATTTTTGGCAAACAAAAGCCGTTGGCGGCGTTGGACACAAGATTTTCACAAGTGAAAAATCATACCTCAAAAGCGCTTTGGTTGCCAATTATACCCAAAATAAAACAACGGGAGAGTATGTTTTTCCGCGACACGACTGGGGGAAAGTTCCCGCTATTGACATGCAAAACACCAATTGGAACGTGGCTTTTGACACCTATCTGAATACTAAATTCAGTGCAGCACATACCAACCGGACAGGGGTCAATGTTACGAGGCTGTTTTTTAATATGGACTATTGGTTGTATCCGAATATCTACGACCACCCGGGTTATCCGCCTATGGGCGAAATGGTCAATTTTACGAAAGAAAATGGCAATTCGACGGCATTTTCTGCCTACAGTCAATCAGTTCTCAGACTTAACAACCGCTTAACGGCAAACGTGGGTTTGCATGGAATGTATTTTCTCCTCAACGAACAAGCTGTCATCGAGCCGCGCGTTGCCCTCCGCTGGCAAGCTCGCCTGAAGCACGCTTTAGGATTGGCTTATGGCAAACACAGTCGCCGCGAAAGTACAGATTATTATTTCATAAAAACTCCCGAAACTGGCGACAAGTTAGTTAATAAAAATCTGGATTTTGCCAAAGCGCATCATCTTGTCGCGACCTACGACTGGTCGATTTCCGAACATCTGCGCCTGAAAGTGGAACCATACTTCCAATACCTTTACAATGTTCCGGTGGAAAAAGGCAGTTATTTTTCGCTCATCAATTATTACGATTTCTTGACGATGCTTCCTGCATTAGTCAACGACGGGAAAGGGAAAAATATTGGAATCGATGTTACGCTGGAACGTTATCTGCACGATGGTTATTATTATTTGCTGACCGGTTCGCTGTTCGATTCGCGTTACAGGGACGGCAATGGCGTGTGGCGGAATACACGACTGAATCGCAACTACATTGTCAATGCTTTGGGCGGAAAAGAATGGAAAATGGGACGACACAAGCAAAATATATTGAGCGCTAATCTTCGTTTCACAGTACAAGGAGGTGAACGCTACACTCCTGTGGATATAGCAGCATCGAAAGCGGTAAAAAACGTTGTGTTCGATTACTCGCGAGCTTACGAAGAGCAACTTCCTACCAGTTTTTTGTGCCATTTTACTGTTAGTTACAAAATGAACCGCAATAATTTAGCGCACGAGATTGGTCTGCAAGTGACGAATCTGACAGGCGACTTAGAATATGGTTGGGGTTACGATTATCGTAATGACGAACCGAAACTGTATTCAGGTACAGGTACAATACCCAATCTTTATTATAAAATAGAATTTTAATTGATTAAATAAATTTAGAAGTTGTGCCCGACACAAATAAGGGATATAAAAATGAAAAATATTTTCTGTAAACTGGTTGTAATGACATTTGTTATCGGTATTTTTACCGGCTGTTGTGATTCTGTATTTATTAGAGGTAACGGAAATTTAAAAACTTCGGAAATATCTGTGTCTGCATTTGAGAAAATCAACTGTTCCGGCAGTGTGGAAGTACGTTATTTTGCGAGTGATGACTATCGGGTAGAATATTCCATTGACTCAAATATTGACGAATATGTTGAAATCTATGCAAAAAATAATGTTCTGAACATTAAACTCCAAAAAGGACACTCCTATTCATACAAGAAATTTTTGGTCGACGTTTATTGTCCTGTCATAACCGGTGTTGAATTCTCGGGTTCTGCAAGTTTTGAAGGTGTCGATGAAATAATCACATCGAAGTTCGAATCAAACATATCCGGTTCGGGAAAGATAAAAGGAACTTTTGATTGCCGGAATTTTGTTGCAAAAACTTCAGGTTCAAGCAAAATGACAATTTCAGGATACAGTGAAAATGCGAATATCGACATTTCCGGCTCAGGGAAATTTAACGGTAACGATTTTCTCACAAAAAATGCTACTGTCAAAATAAGTGGTTCGGGTGAAATAACTATCGGCGTTGAAGATTATCTGAAAGTAAATATATCCGGCTCCGGAAAAGTAAACTATTGGGGTAATCCAACTGTCGACTCAAATATTAGCGGTTCCGGTAAGTTAAAAAAATTGGAATGAAAGCAGTTTTTTCTTAAATTTGACAGTCCAACAAGGACATAAAAAAGTAAAATAGGTATGAAAAAAGTAGTTATAATATTAGTTTTTAGCCTGTTAAGTATTGCTGGTTTTTCACAAGAAACGAATGCTTATGCCTTTTTTGTGAATGTGGTAAATGATAATTTCAAGTATCCTTTGGTAGGATTTGTCAATGTGGCAAAAGGAAACCACAAGGGGCTACAAGCCGGATTTGTTAATTGGAATGCCCACAATTTTACAGGATTACAGATAGGATATGTAAACGCGATTGGCAATAATTTAGACGGAGTGCAATGCGGTTTTATCAACACTACCCTTCAACAGGTTCAAGGTGCGCAAGTTGGTTTTGTAAATACCACGATGAAAGAATTTAATGGTATTCAAGTTGGTTTTGTAAATACGGCAAAATTAGATGTTCAGGGTGTGCAGGTTGGTTTTGTAAATACCGCCTTGCAAACAGCATTCGGCCCACAGGTCGGGTTTGTTAATACTACGGTGAAAGATTTTCGCGGCCTACAGATTGGTTATGTTAATGTTGCTATGAAAGAATTTCAAGGCACTCAAGTCGGGTTTGTTAATGTTGCCAATAAAATAGAAAAAGGCTTTCAATTTGGTTTCGTAAATTATGCCGATACAATTGGGGAAGGGATTCCAATCGGTTTTTTATCGTTTATCAGACGAGGCGGATATAAGGCGATAGAATATAGTTTTTCAGAGTTTTTTCCGGTAACTATCGGGTTCAAAACAGGTGTTGAAAAATTCTATACATCTTTATATATAGCATACAAACCTTCATCGGGAACAGCTAAAAACACGTATGCTTCGGGATTTGGATTCGGTTCAATAATTCCATTCAATAAGTCTTTCTTTTTCAATCCTGAACTAATTTCAATGAGTACAATTGAAAAAGAGGACTTTGACGGATGGAACGACTATGAAAGATGGGACACTAAAAAATGGAACTCCCGGCAACTGACAAGTTTCGTTCCCAATTTCGGAGTTAATTTGAATAAGTGCTTGAGTATTACGGCAGGGCCTTCGGTTACATGGAGCTCAAGTTTCGGAGAGAGCGAATTGCTGAAACCGGCATTTAACATTGCAAATTTTGAAATTGATAGCAAAAACAGTATTTTTGTAGGCGCAAGAGTCAACCTCAGGTGTCGATTTTAATATTGAGAGATACTTACAAGAGATACTTACAAGTATAAACATGGATTACGAACAATTTTCAAAATTCCTTTCCGGTGAATTGCCGCCCGAAGAAAAAGAGTCTTTAATGGTTTCGCTTGAAACCAATGAAGATATGCGGGAAGAAGCTGCACAACTGAAAAACAGTTGGGCAGCTGCGCAATTAACGGATATTCCCGGCGATGAGGAAATCGCACGGAGAGGATGGGAAATGTTCATTAGTAAAACCAATAAGCCGAAAAAAATAATGATGTGGTCGTCTTGGCGTATTGCTGCGGCAGCAGCAGTTGCAGCGATTCTTGTTATCGCATCGTATTTTGCCGGCTATTCCACCCATGATAAAATATCTGTAACAGCATACCATACGTTGATAGTTCCGACCGGGCAAACTGTTCAACTGACACTTTCAGACGGTTCGGAAATATGGCTTAATTCTCGTTCCAAACTCATTTATCCCGAAAAATTTACGTCCAAAAGACGTGAAATTCAACTCGAAGGGGAAGGTTTGTTCAAAGTGGCATCGAACAAGAAAAAACCATTTGTTGTAAAAACCGGACTGGTAAACGTCGTTGCAACAGGCACACAGTTCAATGTTTCGGCTTATCCGAACGACAATTGGATTGCAACTACCTTGATTGAAGGCTCCGTAAAAGTACAAACGGATGCAAATCGTGGCGGGTATGAGTTAAAATCAGGACAAATAGCCACTTTCAACATACAGGAGCAACGTATGTCAGTGAAAAATACTGACCCAGATATGCAGATTTCATGGATTCACGGCGAATACCGATTCAAAGATATGGCTTTGGAAGACTTAACCAAACGTCTTGAAAGGTATTTTAACAGAACTATTGTATTTGAGGATGAAACATTGAAACAACAAAAATTTACCGGCACATTTTATAATAGCCAATCGATCGAAAATATTTTGCGCGTTATCGAGACTTCAACCAATATGCAATACAGGATAAATGATACTGTTATTTACATAAAGTAGTGAAATATTATTTGATTATCATCCTGTTATTTTTTGCTACAACCGGTTTTGCGCAGAGCGAAAGCATAACCATTGACCTGAAAGATGCAAAAATAGAAACAGTACTGAAGGAGATAGAAAAACAATCCGGATACCGGTTTTTTTATGATGCCTCCCTTATAAAAATGAATGAAACGACGGATGTTTTCTGGAACGCAATAAGGATAACCGTCGCCCTTGACGAACTGTTTGGTAAAAGAGGAATCGCATACCGGTTCGTGGATAAGCAAATTGTGTTGTATCCGGCTAAACAGTCAACAACCGACTTCCAAACACAACAGCACGTAAAACTTTTGCGGCCGCCTTCCGGAACGATTCACGGCGTTGTTACCGATGCCGAATCGGGGCAACCCATTTCTTATGCCTATGTCGTGATACCGAATACAACTCCGCAAATCGGGATTTTGACCGACTCGGTCGGATATTTCCGCCTGAACAACATCCCTGTCGGTCGTCAGGATATTCAAAGCGGTTTTGTCGGATATACGCCGGCGCTATTCAAAGATGTGATGGTTAGTTCGGGGAAAGAGGTTTTTTTAGGAATCGCTTTGCGTGAAATCATCCAAGAGTTGAATGAAGTAATTGTTCGTCCAAAAATCAATAAGGAATCGCCATTGAATCCAATGGCAGTGGCCGGCGCGCGAATGTTCAGCGTGGAGGAAGCAAGCCGTTATGCCGGCGGGTTCGACGACCCTGCGCGTTTAGTAACGGCTTTCGCAGGTGTTGCCGGCATCATCAACAATAACGGCGTTGCCATACGCGGTAATTCTCCCCAGTTCCTGCAATGGCGGATAGAAGGTGTGGAAACCGTTAATCCTACCCATTTTTCGGATATGACCGGTGTCGGGGGAGGTATTCTCACGGCTTTCAGCACTCAAACATTGAATAACTCCGACTTTTTTACCGGTGGTTATCCGGCCGAATACGGCAATTCGCTTTCAGGTGTATTTGATATGCAACTGCGCAACGGCAATAATCGACGTCGCGAACACACGGCGCAAATCGGCACGTTGGGCACTGAGTTTTCCTCCGAGGGGCCGTTTGGCAAGGTAAAGACGTTGCGCGCAACGCCTCTACCATCATATCTGTTCAGTTACAGGTATTCATCAATGGATTTTACAAAATACTTGATAGCCGGATTGATTCCGGATATGACAAGCCTGAGCTATCAGGACTTATCGTTCAAAGTGAATGTCCCGACAAAACAGGCCGGAACTTTTTCGGTGTGGGGTATCGGACTAATCAACCAATACCACCGGCAGGCGAACAAAAATCAAGAAGAATGGAGCAATATTTTCGATAGAGAATCCAATTATAAACAAACAAAAGCAATCGGTGGAGTAGGTCATAAAATCTTTATCGACGAAAAATCCTTTTTTAAAAGCGATTTGGCAGTCAATTTTATCGATAATAAGTTAGATTTAAGAAATATTGGCGAAGACGGAAGTGTTATTCCTGTTTCCGATATGAAAAATACCAATTGGAATATATCGTTGAACACTTATCTGAATACTAAATTCAGTTCGTCTCACACCAACCGGACGGGTTTTGGCATCACAGGTTTGTTTTACAATTTAGACTACCTGATGAGTCCGGATATGATGCTTTTCCCACCGGATGATATGGTCAATTATGTCAATAGCGAAGGCAATTCGATGGCGGTGTCTGCCTTCAGTCAATCGTCTTTCAGGCTGAACAATTATTTTACAATGAATGTGGGTTTACATGGCGACTATTTCCGCCTTACCAACAAAGCGGTTGTCGAGCCTCGTATCGGTTTCAAATGGCAAATTCTCGAAAGACTTGCTTTCGGGTTGGCGTATGGCAAACACAGTCGACGTGAAAATATAGATTACTATTTCGTTCAATCGAACAAACATCTCGATTTCGCTAAAGCGCATCATTTTGTATTGGCTTACGACTGGTCGGTTTCAGAATATATTCGCCTGAAAGTAGAAACTTATTTCCAATACTTGTATAATATTCCTGTAGAAAAAGACAGTCCGTTTTCGTTGATCAATCACCGCAATTTTTGGATGATGCTTCCTTTGGTCAACGACGGTAAAGGCAAAAATTACGGCATTGAATTTACGTTGGAGCATTACCTGCACAAAGGATACTATTACCTGTTTACGACATCGCTGTTCCAATCAAGTTACAAGGGTGGCGACGGCGTATGGCGGAATACGCGCCAGAACCGCAATTTCATAATCAATGCCTTAGGCGGAAAAGAGTGGGAGATGGGACGTGCCGGGCAAAACATGTTATATACCAGCCTCCGCATAACGCTGCAAGGCTGCGAACGTTACATCCCTGTAGACGAAACCGTTTCGATAGCAAACCAAAAAATAGTATACGATTATTCGCGCGCCTACCATACACGCTTGTCGCCCGAGTTTATCAGCCATTTCACCATTGGTTACAAAATCAACCACAACAGGCTGTCGCACGAGTTTGCTGTGAAAGTGATTAATTTGACCGGTTACAAAGAGTTTGACGGAAATTATCACTATAACTACCGCACCAATCGTCCGGAAAAATCCATTACTGCAATGGCTATACCCAATGTCAGCTATAAAATAGAGTTTTAGTCATCCTGCATTATGGGCGAGAAAACATTCCACCCTTTCACTTCTATTTTTAATGGTTGTTTTTGCAAATGAGTATACTCTACAATCACTTTTTTCTCTTTGCCGGGCAATACCGACACATAATTGTCGTCGTAAAAAGCAGGAAGTATGCGTTTCCCACTTTGAGCGTCCAAGAGAGAAATCCGGTTGAAAAATGCTACAGGATTTCCAGCCGGATTAAACAGTGTTACTTCTATTTTACCTTCCGACAATATTTTTGTTTTTACGTTTAACTTTACTTCTTTTATCTCGTTTAGACCTGTATATTCGCCGTCTGCGTTCGGGAACCAGTAGAAATTGTCGGTAATTTGCTTTTGATTTTTATCTAATAATTGCAGATATAAAAATCCGCCTTTTTCCCTGAATATTTCATCTGTTTTTTCTTTTACCGATTGTATCTTCTTCGACATCGAGGGTTCCATGTATGCAATGGTTTGGTCGATAAGCGTTTCATTACCTGCTATATCGTAAGCTTTTATAACAACCATCAGGTCGCGCAATTGGTCGAAAGTATTATTCACCAGCATCACCATTTTATCGGTTGGGCTACACATGATGTGTATGGGTTCACTTCCTTTGCGAAGTCCGAATAAACCGGCATTCGGATCGAGATAACAGTCATACATTTGCCCGCGCATCGAAGTCCATGGATTTTGTGTTTTCCATATTATAACACCGGTATACCAATCCCATATATGCGAACTGAAACCTTCCATTAATGCCCGGTATTGATTGTAGTTGACTAATTGCGCTTTTACGGTGAAATCTTTCGCATCTTTTAGCGCTCCATAAGGTAAGATGTGGTTTTCGTATCCTACACCTGAATAAGTATGGTAAGTCCATACAGGATCGTATTCAAGCTCAATCATATTTTCTTTCGGGATAAAGCGTTCGAGCGACTCGTAATCGCCTACGCCCACCGAACCTACTTCCGAGTTGAATGGCCATGTGCGATGTTCCCAAAAACGTTCTATGGGCTGTATGGTATATGGGCCGTCGCCGTTGCCGCCCAAGAAGTTGTAAGACCAATCGTCGGAGTTGGAATAATCGGCAAACCAACGTGTGCCGTCTAATTCGGGCAGTAATTCATCACGCAAGGGTATTAAAATATCTTCGGGCGGCATAATTTCGTTTCCTCCGCACCACATAGCTAATGAGGGATAGTTGCGTATCATTTTTATCATATCGGCCGCAGCTTTGAGTGCAAGGGCGTGATCGTCGGGATATTGACGGCGTGTCCATTGGTCTTCCGATTTCAGAGGATCTAACCAGCGTCCGTTGCAGTCGCCCGAAAACCAAAAATCCTGCATTACTAACATTCCATATTTGTCGCAGGCCTCATAAAATTCGGGACGTTCGGTCAATGCACCACCCCATATACGGATCAGGTTGAGATTCATATCGCGGTGATAGCGTATTTCGGCATCGTAACGCTCGTTAGAGAAACGCAACATGGCATCCGATATAATCCAGTTTCCACCTTTGATAAATATTTTTTGTCCGTTTACCGAGATTTGTTTGCTTCGGGTATGAGCGTTCCGGTCGTATTGCATTTCGCGCACTCCAAAGCAGACAACTTCGTGATCGGAGGCAGTTGATTTACCATCTTCCGTAAATTCTAATTTTAAGCTATATAAATTTTGTTCGCCATATCCGGCAGGCCACCATAATTTAGGATTTTTGATAATATAATCGGGTAATTGCGTTTCGATTGTAGTGTTAGCGTCAATGCTGACTTTTTGGGAAATAACAGCGTTATCAAACGTATATTTTAGAGTTCCGTTGATCTTTTTATTGGTGGCATTCTGCAATTCGGCAGAAACTTTCAATATGGCATCCTCTTGTATTGCTGCTTTCGGATGACGCGCTCCGGGAACCAATGTTACAATATGCGGATTCTTGATGTTCACGCTGCCGGTTCGCTCGATATATACCTTATCCCAAATACCGGTGTTGCGGTCTCGGACAGGCTGAATCCAATCCCAACCGGCGACATATTGGTGCGTAAGGTTGCGGGCAATGACTCCATCACCGCCTTGTCCGCCGTTGGGTTTACCGACAGGATCGACAGGGTAAACGATTACCGCAAGGCGGTTTTTTCCGTCTTTTGCCAATAAATCGGTAATATTGAATGATTTACGGAGGAACATACCTTTATACGGTTCTTTATTTACTTTCCGGCCGTTCAGGTATATTTCACAACTATAATTGATTCCCCTGAATGTGAGCCATACCTGCTCATCATCCTTAGGCGATGCCTCTTGAAAATCTTTAGCAAACCAATAAGTATAATAATCACGTCCGGTATCGTATATATCGGGAATTTTTTCATTGTTCATTCCATAGAATGGATCGGGAATTTCCTTATTCTCAAGCATGGTAGTGAGTACTGTACCGGGAACAACGGCTTTTTTCCAATTTGATAGCGAATAAGATATATTTGATATTTTTTGGCCGCTATCTTTGATTTTGGTCGATGGCATACATTTCCAACCCTCATTGAGTTCGTAACGGTTTTGTGCATTTACGAACCCAATGCAAAACAGAAAATATAGAGCAATTGATAACTTTTTATTCATAATTCATTGTGAACTTGAGGGTGCCGCCGGATTCTATATCTTTATAGTCGATGTAGAATTTGTCATAAGGTTTGCCATTGAGCGTGATGCTTTGGATATACTTGTTGGCCGGACTATTGTTTTCGGCAATAATGGTAAAAGTTTTTCCTCCTTTTACTTTGATAACAACCTTATCGAAAATCGGACTGCCAAAAACATATTTTCCTCCGGCGGGTTCTACCTGATAGAAACCAAGTGATGAAAGGACGTACCAAGCCGACATTTGTCCGACATCTTCATTTCCCGGCAGACCGGCAGGCTGGTCGGTATAAAATTCGGAAAACACTTTGCGCACTAAATTGGCTGTTTTTTCCGGCTGACCGACGTAAGGATACAAGTACAATACATGATGACTCGGCTCGTTTCCATGTGCATATTGACCAATCAAGCCGCTGATGTCGGGCGAAGCATGTTTGCCGAGTGAGCCTTCGACAATGAAAAGAGAGTCGAGTTTGTTAACGAATGCTTCTTTGCTCCCAAATAATTCGACCAATCCGTTTACATCATGAGGCACTAACCAAGTATATTGCCAACCATTGCCTTCGGTATAATCATTGGCACGATGGACTGATTCGAAAGGATTGAAATCCGGACGAAACTTGCCATCAGACGACAATCCACGCATAAATCCGGTTTCCTTGTCGAAATAATATTTATGAGCCTTGCTGCGATTCATGAAATACCGGTAATCTTCCTTTTCTCCCAGTTCCTTTGCCACTTGTGCCAACGACCAGTTGGCAATGGCATATTCCATTGCTTTCGATAGCCCCTCGTCGGGATCTTTGTCGTAAGGGATATAACTGTACCATTCCAAAGGGAACGTTTGCCCCAAGGAAGACATGTCCGTGATCGCCGGTTCCGATATAAGGGTCTACATATTGCGTAAGGTTACGCATTTCAGTTTCTTGTTTCAGTTCATTGCATGAACTTATTTTAATAATAAAAGCAATGAAAATTAAAAAGGGGGTTAGATTCTTAGTCATAATTTTATTCTTTAATGTTGTTTAACAAGTCAATTTTTCCTTCATTGACCAATTTCAAAATTAGTTCGCCGAATAATGTATTTTGCCAAGCGAACCATTCACGAGTGAATTTACACGCATCATCTTTGTGGAATGATTCGTGTATAAAACCGGTATCTGCGTCTGTATCGAGCAACATCTGTATACATTGTTGTATTTCCGTATCGTCTTGCGATGTAAAAGCTTTCATCATAATACTCATCGGCCATATCATATTGAGGCTGAAGTGCGATACGTGCGGGCCGCCTATACCTTCGCCTGCTGTTCCTTTGAAGAAGTAAGGGTTATTTTGGCTCCAAACAAATCTCCTTGTATTCTGATAAACAGCGTCGTTAACATCTATATCTCCCAAATAGGGCATTGCCAATAATGAAGGGACATTTGCATCGTCCATCAGGTTAACACTTCCATATCCGTCAACTTCATAAGCATATATTGTTCCATATATAGGATGAAAAGATGTCGCATATTTTTTCAGGGCGGCTTCTACTTCATCTGCCAAATCAGCACATTCCTTTGATAGTTGGCCGTTATTGTTTACCGTAGCCAATATCTCGGCGGCTTTGCGTAGAGATGTTACTGCAAAAAAGTTGGACGGAATAAGGAACTGATAAATAGACGCATCATCTGAGGGGCGAAATAAGGAGGCTATCAATCCAACAGGCTTAACAGGATTGCCCCAGCCATCATTCATAACCGTATCCGATGCTTTTTCGGTTACACGTTGAAACTTATAGGGTCCTAAACTGTCTTTGCGTTGTTGTTCTTTGAAAGTTCTCAGTATGGCCTGTATGGCTTGCAACCATTCATCATCGAATATACTCGTATCGCCGGTTATTTGCCAATAATGATAAGCCAAGCGGATAGGGTAGCATAGCGAATCTATTTCCCATTTGCGTTCGTGCAGTTCGGGAATCATTTCGGTGAGATCGCTCATCCATCCGTCTCCTATGGCTCCATCGTTGAAAGCATTGGCATAAGGATCGATGATAATACATTTGAATTGGCGGTTGATAACTCCCGCCAACATTTTCTTCAATTCAGGGTCGCTGTTGGCTAATTGTACATAAGGCCATACTTGCGCTCCCGAATCGCGCAACCACATGGCATGAATGTCGCCTGTATATACGAATGTATCGGGCCTGCCGTCGTCGTCGGTGCGAAAATGAACGGTTGTATCTAACGTGTTGGGAAAACAGTTTTCGAACATCCAAGCTAACTTTTGGTTAGTCAGTAATTTCTTGATACGAACAATCTCTTTTTCGATGGCTTGGGATTTGAACAAACGTTCCGATTCCAAGGGCCGTTGACATTGATATTTATTTGCCACTATCGTATTATCTTGAGCCAGTGATGTTTTGTTTGAAAATGAATACGGAGCATCATCTTTATTGATTCCTCTCTTTTTGTTGGGAGAATCTGTCATTTTAAAGTTGATTGTCGCGCCGTTTATTAATGTTTCGTGTTTCAGGTAGTTTTTTGTATACGGAACGCCATTCATACACATAGCTTCTATGTAGCGATTTCGTTTATTATTGTTTTCGGTAGTTATCTTTACTTGTTTTCCATTCTCCAAATTAAGTGTTGCGGATTTGAATAAGGGCGAACCCATGATATATTCATCGGTTCCCGGACAAACAGGATAAAATCCCAAAGCAGAAAATACATACCAAGCCGATGTTTGCCCATTATCTTCATCGCCACAATAACCGTCGGGAGTTGGAGTGTATAACTTATCCATAATCTCTCTTGCATGGTATTGCGCTTTCCACGGTTCGGCAGAATAGTTATACAAATAAATCATGTGTTGAATGGGCTGATTACCATGTGCATAGTTACCCATATTCATTATTTGCATTTCCCGGATTTCGTGAATTACAAAGCCGTAATAACTTTCGTCGAACAACGGAGGAAGGTTAAACACAGAATCCATCATTTGGTTGAATTCTTTTTTGCCTCCCATTAAGTCGATTAAGCCTTGCGGATCATGGAATACCGACCAAGTATAATGCCATGAGTTACCTTCGGTAAAGGCGTCGCCCCACTTAAAAGGATTGAAAGGAGACTGGAAACTTCCGTTTTTATTCCGTCCACGCATCAAATTATGCTCTTTGTCAAAAAGGTTTTTATAATTAAACGCCCTTTGTTTGTATACTTCAATCTCTTTTTCAGGTTTTCCAAGGTTCTTCCCTAATTTATAAATACACCAGTCGTTATAAGCATATTCAAGTGTACGGGCAGCATTTTCGTTGATATTTACATCGTAGGGGATATAACCTAATTTGTTATAATAATCGAATCCTTTGCGTCCGGTAGAACTTATTCGCGGATGAACGTTATTTGCTCCGTGTACAACCGCTTGCCACAAGGTTTCTATATCGTAGCCCCGAAGTCCTTTCAGGTAAGCATCGGCAACTACAGATGCAGAATTATTTCCAATCATGCAATCACGGTGTCCGGGACTTGCCCATTCGGGTAAAAAGCCGCTTTCCTTGTAGGCATTTACCAAACCTTCCTGCATTTTGAGGCTCATGGACGGATATACAAGGTTTAGCAAAGGGAATAAACTTCGGAATGTATCCCAAAAACCGGTATCTGTAAACATGTATCCGGGAAGAACTTTCCCGTTATACGGACTATAATGTACAATATTACCTGTTTTGTCTATTTCATAAAAAGGACGAGGGAATAAAACTGAGCGATAAAGACAAGAATAAAAAACACACAAATTAGTAACGCTATAATCTTCAACCCTAATCTTGCCTAATATCTCATTCCACTCCCTTCGTCCTTGTTCTTTTATTTGGTCGAAAGAATTATTTTCCAATTCTTTCAGGTTAAGTTCAGCTTGTTCAAAACTAATAAATGATGATGCTACGCGAGCATGTACTTTTTCTCCTTTTTTCGTAGGGAAACCGATAATCGCACCGGAATGGTTGTTTTCAGATGCTACTTCTGTTTTAAATGTAAACGGCTTGTCGAAAATCACGACAAAATAATTTTTAAAATTATCGGGCACTCCTCCACTATTCTTGGTTGTGTAGCCAATAATTTTATTTTCTTCGGGAATTATTTTGATGTATGAACCGTTATCGAAAGCATCTATTACGATATACGACTGTTCCCTCTGCGGAAAAGTAAAACGAAACATTGCCGCACGGGAAGTTGGAGATAGTTCTGCGAAAACATCGTGATCTGCCAAATAGACCGAATAATAATAAGGTTTAGCGGTTTCTGCTTTATGAGAAAACCAGCTTGCCCGTTCTTCTTCATTGAAAACAGGTTTTCCGGTTATGGGCATAATCGAAAACTGTCCGTAGTCGTTCATCCATGGACTTGGCTGATGCGTTTGTTTAAAGCCTCGTATTTTATCTGCATCATAAGTATATATCCAGCCATCGCCCATTTTTCCTGTTTGAGGAGTCCAGAAATTCATTCCCCACGGACGGGCAATAACCGGATAAGTATTGCCGGCGGATAGTTCGTGTTTGGATTGCGTACCCATTAACGGATTTACATAATCCACGAAATTTCCGTTTTGTCCTTTCGCTGAAAAAATGGATGCGAAGAATACTACCGCATGCAGATATAGAAAATACTTTAGGCTTTGCATAATTCTTAATTCTTAATTGTTTAATCCGTTTATTTTAACACAGAGAAACAAAGGTATAGATTTATTTTTTTCTCTGTAATCTTCGTAACTCTGTGTTAAAAATAAACTCTCACAGTCATGAAAAAAACATAAGTTGAACAATATATAATACTTGTACTTAAAACAAGCGATTATATTCTATCACAGAAATATCCATAAACAAGCTTTTCATCTTTGACAAAAGTGAATATGCCCCAAAGGTTAGTGCCGTCATTTTTTATAATTTCAAATTCAACAGGCTCGTTTTTAAATTCAAAAGCAGGATAATAATAGAAATAAGAAAAATTTCCATCCTTTTTCTTGCCTACAGATTTATCTCCTGTGAACCATAATTTGAAATGATAAAAACCCCAATAATCCCAACCATATAGTTGCTGTCCGTTTTCCTGAGTATTCAGAAAAGTAAAATAACTTTGTCCGGTAGATGATTCTTCCAAAAAGTAACGCCGGGAGCTATTGCTCATGATTTCTGCCAGCTTTTCTGCAGAATAAGGGTCGGTTGAACTTTTTATCGTTATCGTTATGAAAGCCGATAAACCGGAGGCATCAGAGACAGTAACAGTCGCTGTGAATGTGTTCAGCTTAGATGTTCCGGTGATGGTAATTATTCCATCTTCAGTAACCTTGGTTTCAACTTTGGGGTTATCAGAAGTTATTTGATATCCCCCATTTCCAAGTATAACATTTGTAGTTACTTTATCGGAATATCCTAATAAAGTTGTTAACTCCAAATTGTAATCTTTCAATATTATAGTTTCGGTAGTATATACCATTACCGGTAGTTTCTTGTAAAACCCATTTTTGTCGGAAACGACTATAGAGGTTGTGCCGTTAGCCATTCCTTCAATAAATATCTTACCTTCGATTAGTTCTACTGTCGCTATTTCTTCATTCAAAGAGAAAACATTATACTCACCTCCGCCTTCTTTGATTTCCAATAAATATTTATTCTCATTTCCAATCTTAACAGTTATAGTTTCCGTACTGAATTGGAGTTCCGGAATAATCTCCGGTATTTGTATTTCTTCTATTTCTTTGCTGCAGCCGGAAAATATCATCGATACAATAAATGCTGCTGCAAGGAAGATGTTATTATACTTTTTCATACTTTTTCTGTTTTAAATGTTTGTTTTATTTAATCCAATCTTTGGGATATGTAATGCCGTCGAACACAACTTCGTCATCATAAAAAGCCCTTCCCATCCTTTCCATGGCGGTCATTTGGGTCGTGAAGTTCCATCTGTTAGGATCCATTGCGAAAATCATGTGCGACAAGTAACCATCGTCTCTCATCTTTTTCAAATTTGATTCGGAAGCCCAACGTCCCATATTAAACTCTTGAGAATAAAGTCCCATATTCGACCTTGGCATTCCGGGATAATTAGAGCCCAAGTCATACCAACCACCATAATCATGCAATGCGTAATCTACAAATTGTCCGGATTCGATGCCCTCTACAGCAGGTAACGAAGAAGTTCTACTGTACACGTATGCTATTACCCATCTTTCAGGCTGAATCTGTTTAACCTCATAGCACAAACGGGCAGCCGCAGCATTGGAAGGGGTCACAAAACCGGGAGGAGGCGGTGTCTGATACTTAGAATATTCATCATCTACGAAAATGCCATCCAATTGATAAGCATCACACATGGCTTTCACTTCTTTTGCAAAAACTTTAGCTGTTTCGTCCGACAGGTTGGCAACACCCGAACGGTCGTGATTACCCAGTATTCCCAAAATTATTTTCATTCCTCTATCCTGTAAAGGTTTCAAATAATGTTGGCGATTGTCGAGTATAGCCTGTACATTCTCGTTGTTAAGGATGTACACACGTCCGGTCGCCTCATCGTAATTGATGTTGGCAGAGAAAATGATAAGCACATCGACCAAAGGTTGTCCGGTGCTTTTCAGCGTAAAGCTCAGGTTGTTCAGCGGATTTGTATCATTCACTTCCATACAGCTGAATACCTTAACGCCGCTTTCCTTGTTACAATCCTGTAATCCTGTCAGGTCTTTTACAAAAATAAGTTTTGTTTCATCTCTTTGATTTAGCTTTAAATCTCCGGAAGTCACTTTCATACGCAAAGGAATTACATAAGCTTTGTTAGATGAGAGCGAATTACCGGCAGTAAGAGAAATTTTCATACCTGAAGATTTGATCTCTCCTGCTTTTAATGTGATTACACCTTTATCACTTAATGTTACCAGATTTTCGGGAAAAGCCTCATAATCGACACCATTTTCCGCATTGAATCGGTCGAGCACCGATTTATCATAACTTGCAGCAATCGAACTTGCAACCGGCAGTTTCTGTTGTGTATTCAGATAAAGTGATATGTTACCCTTATCCCGGAATTCAACATTTGAGAAAAGATATTTGCCGTTATCATCATTGATATAAGCGAATGATCCGTCACCGGTAACATAGTTGCTTTCGTCGATCTTTCCTACTTCAATATCATCCTTACAAGCGAAAAATGCTACGCTTGTTAATATCAGCATCAATATTATGACGCTGAATTGTAATTTAATGTATTCTGTATTTTTCATCATTCTTATATTTATTAGTAATACTATTTAGCCGGAAGTTCAACAGCTTTCCATGTCAATGGTTTAGAGGCTGTTGCATCGTTTTTGTTTTCGGTATAGTCTTTAACTACGATTCCTGCACCTTCATCGAACTTCCAGTAAGCAGCCAAGCCTTCGGCATTTGGATCTACTGTATAAAAGTGATCTTTAGCATTGATTTCCTCAGCAGTTAATACCCTGTTCCAAATGCGATATTCACAGACATCTCCATCTAAGTAGCGATTATCGTCCCATGAATAACCAATCCAGAAATCACTGTTGCCCCAGTTTACTTTGCTGCGATAATTCGAAATTTTCGTGTCGCCTTTTTTTACACCATTGATATAAACTTCAGTAGCACCGGAAGAAGAATCGAAAGTCAGAGCCACATGCACCCATTTGCCGGTTTCTATTGCCCAGTTTACATCAGTTACATTGCCTGACGATGTAGCCAACTGAATTTGATTATCAGGAACTCCGGCATCTCCAATACGAATAAGGAATTTACCTTCAATTCCCATAAGGGTGCTTATCGTTTTTCCGAATTTATCAACACGGATCAACGTTTCGGCAGTAATTTGGCTTAAGTTATTTAACGCCTCGGCATTTGTAAGATTCAGCTTGAGCTTGTTTTCGTTAATGTTGGCCACAGTATTGATTAATGCGGCTCCTCTGATTACAAAGTAAGTTGTCCGGCTGTGTTCCAATACTGTTATATTAGCATCGGCAATACTTACCGGTAATACATACACCAAATCTTTATCTAATGAAGAAAGATTTTTGAACAAGACAGTTACGTCACTGGCTCTCACAGTACGTGCCGGAATCTCCGTAACAGGATTGGGAATCTCATAGCAATCTTCCGGCAATGCGATTGCCTGATCATAATAAGCGTCATTATATTGACCGACCAAACCAAAATTCTCTTTATATGTTATCTGAATGTCTTTGTCTTCCGGTTTGGCTATCGCCGTTTGAATAGTCAGCTCTGCCGATTCGGTACTTCCTTTTAACAATATTCCTACTTTGGTAGCGCTTTTGATAAATACTTTGTTGTCAAAATTTTCCGAGTCTTCTTGGCAAGACGTTATCAACAACAGACAAGAAGCTACAACAAGTGAGGCAAGCCAAGAATTAATATAACGTTTCATTGTCATTTTATTTTAAAGGTGGATTAATACTTGAAATAACGTTTTTCGTATAATTGTATGTTCCGGACGTGTAGTAATAGTCGGTGGACACATTATAAATACCCACGCCTGCAACATCAATTCCTCCATGAGAAGATTGCGCCCAATTAGCCAAGCCTTTCATCGCCAAATCTCCATTACCGAAATAACCGATTATCTTATTAAGGTCGTCTAAAGAGGTCGCAGAAACTGTCATTCCCAATCGATCTTGAGGCACTCCTTCTTCCGCAGCCAACAAGAAACGATAAGTCAACCTGTCTTCGCTTGTCGCAGTTCTACCTGATACCAGAATTAATTGGCAATAGTCGAATAAGGATTTATCTGCCACGTTTTGAGGATTTCCCTCAAATATGATGTGCTTATTGGAGTTACGCCGGCACCAATCTTGCATAACACCCATAAAGAGCTTTTCATTTTCCACATACTCCTTTTTCTCTTTGTTTTCCATGTGGAGCATGGATTTCCCTGCATAAGCAATACATATTCCGTCGTAGTTATATTTCTTTACCAACGAGAGTTCATTTTCTAAAGAGGTTACACAGAAGTCTGTAAATTCTACAGAAACGGGTTCTTCTTCGGAAGCAAGTTCTAATTTAGCATTATAGGCTGCTTTTATCTTTTCAAAATCAATTGAATAAATGACCTTTGTGCCTTTCTGTTCACGGATTTCGTCCATCTCTTTCAGTTCCCATTTGGCAAGATTATCGGGATACATTAAAGCTACCACATCAATGCTATCCGGTAATGCAACGAGGCGATGCGCCCTGCTTGCCGGAATTTTTACACTATTGTCGAACCATACATATACGGACTTATGCTCTGATGCTTTATATTCCTTCAAGTTAGCAAGATATTGAGCATATAATTCCGGATTTTGCGTTTTTATATCCGGTTCTACAATCTTCAACGATTCTGTTTCTGTCCAGTCGCTACAAGAAGTTGCAGCAAGTAATGAAATCAAGCAGAAAACAGGCAGAATCAACTTAAATATTGAATTGTATTTCATGATTTTAATTGTTAATTATTAATTCTTAATTCTTTTTCGCCCACCACACATCGGTACCCATATTATCCTGACCTTTCAGGTAGTTACTTATAGCGTATTTCAAATTTTCGTTATTTTCCAAATACTCTCTCTGTGGATATGGAAGCCTGCGAGCCATTCTTTCGGTAGAAACTTTTCCTCCGCTGTTGTTTCTCAATACTTCCATCAGTTTGGGGTATCCTGTGCGGCGGTATTCCGACCAAGCTTCAATTCCCTGCGGAAATATGGCGATCCATTTTTGAGTGATTATGCGTTCCAGATTTTTTCCTTTCGTGGCATTTGCATCCCATTGGATAGTAATGTCGCTCGGTGTACCTGTATATGAAAAACTACCAACAGGGTCGACGTATGCAGCAGGCACATTCGTATTATCCTCGATGTAATCTTTTGCTCCGGAAGCTCCCCATTGTTCGAAAGAAAGAGTAATTCCTTTGTTGTAAAGTTCTTCGGCAGTATCACCCATATTCCAACCTCGCAAGGCCCCTTCGGCTTTCAGGAAAGCTACTTCGGCGGCATTCATCCACAATAATTTGGTGCCTTCTTGAACAAGCATATTTGAATATAGCTTAACAATACCTCCTGCGGGTATTTGAATTCCTGAGCGCAACCCGTGATAAGCATTCGCAATTGTTCCGGTAAATGTAGATTGCGTGAAATATTTTTCACGGCGCGGGTCTTTGTATCCATTCATATAAGAGGTTATATCGGCAGAGATGCGGGAGTCGCCATCATTATATTCGTACATTACTACACGAAACGGATTTTTTCCGGGTGCAGGTTTCCATGCATTATCCGCATTTGAAATGATGGGTCCAATTTCATGATTGACAGCCTCTGTTGCTTTCACCTTAGCTAATTCGGGTTTAACATCGGCAATACGCATAGCTAAACGAAGTTTCATCGAATTGGCCAATTTTACCCATTTAACAACAATTCCGTCATATACATTATCCGCAAGAGGCATGAAATTAGCAGTTCTGTTGCTTGTTAATACGGCGATGGCATTATCAAGTTCTTCAAACATGTGATCGTATATCTCTTCCTGAGAGTCATAAGGCGCAGTCAAAGCTCCGTCTAATCCTATCTTGGAATAGGGGATAGGTCCGTAAATATCGGTTACTTTCGATAAGGCCATTACCTTTATCACATCTGAAACAGCTAAAATAACCGGATCGGTCGTTTTTTGTTTTAAGTCGTTACTCCTGATCGATATGGCAGGAATAATATCGTTGAAAGTAACTTGCAGCCAGTGTTCTTCGGGATTATAAGTAGAAAAATTCTTCCCGTTAAACCCGTCGTTAGAATCAGCCAGATAGCCTCCAAAAGAGCCACCCAAAAGGCATTCCACAAATTGATTCATGTTTACGTCTGTGGGCACAACGTAATCGCCCATGCTCAACAACGATGAATTAATGGCATAACCGTCTCGTTCTAATTCTTCGTCAGTTGCTCCGCTTATGGTGTTTGTATTATATTCTAAATAGTTTTCCGTACAAGCAGACCAGAATATTATCGAGCAGAGCAAGAAATATGTCAGTATTTTATTCTTTTTCATTTCTTTTCGTTTTTAAAATTTAGCTTTGATATTAAATCCGATATTACGAGCGCTTGGCATCATAAATAAATCGATTCCTTGATAATAATTGTTTGTAGTAGTAGCTACCGACTCCGGATCGAAAGGCGCTTTGTTGTAAATCATCAATAGGTTGCGGCCGACAAGAGCTATTGAGAGATCTGCCTTATTCCACAATTGTTTTTTATTAAAGGTATACCCGATACTCATTTCTTGCAATCGTACATTTGTAGCGCTATAAGTATAATATTGAGGAATACCGTCTCTTCCACCTATGGTTGAATACCATACTTCCGGACTTATTATATCTCCGCCATTGATTATCATGCCGCCATTATCTCTGGCAATTGCCGATGCTTCCGACACTCCGTAAAGATCTAATGCGGCTTGAGTGGCTGAATATACGATACCGCCAAAACGCGCGGCAAGCATAAATGAGGCATTAAAACCTTTCCATGAGAAATCATTTCTCCAAGCCATGTTACATTTAGGGAATACGCTTCCCAGCTTGATGCTGTTTTCAATCCTGCTGTCGACTACCAATTCTCCATTCGGATCGACATAGATATTGCCTTCGCTGTCGCGTTGCAGGTCGGAGAGAGAATACAAGTCGCCCAAGCTTCCGCCCTCGGTCAAAATAAAGTGAGCTTGCGATAATCCGCCCATATCTAAGTAATCTTTGTTTATAATAGTACCGGTTTCAGGATGCACCGCATTTTTTACCAATTCAAGTATTTTGTTCTTGTTTGCGGAGAATGTGTAATGCGACGACCATTGGAAATTTTTCCATGAATTATTATATCCGAGAGCAAGTTCAATTCCTTTATTTTGTATTCTTCCGGATTGCACATAAAGGGTTTTATATCCCGAAGAAACAGACACTTGCGGATCGAATGTTTGGTTGATACTGTTAGTCACATACAAACTCAAATCGAGATTAAAGTTTCTAAACAACTTAGCCGTTAATCCTGTTTCCCACGAATTGGTTCGTTCCGGTTTTAAGTTCGACATCGGATAATTGCTTTTTTGTTTGTATGTCAGACTTGCCGGATCCCACTCCCAAACCGGATTAGCGAGGAAACGAGAGAAAGGTGATCCTACCGAAGCAAAAGAGCCGCGCAATTTGAGATACGAGATTTGCTTGGGAAGTTCAAAAATTTCCGACAACAAAAAAGATGTTCCAACAGACGGATAAAAGAACGATGGCGAGGTGGATTTGGCTCCTGCTAATTGGGAAGGCCAATCGTTGCGACCTGTTAATGTCAGGTAATAAGCTCCTTTATAACCTAATTCAGCGCTGGCAAATATGGATTGAGTTTGTTCGCGCCACCCTGTTTCCAAGCGTCTTGTATATTTGTTTTCAAGATTCATCAGGCTGAACTTGTTAGTTAATCCGGCATCGGAAATAGGGCCTCGTATTTCATACAAGTGATTTTGCATATCTTGTAATGATGCGCCAATATTAGCCTGTAATGAAAGATCTTCGGTCAGGTTTTTATTTATATTCGCCATAATATCCATATACAGTTGCTTGTTTTTTTCGATATTCATTCCATAGAAACCTTTATCCGAACCTTCCGTCAATGTTTTATTCGAAGAGGCATAAAGTTTTTCTTCATAATTGCCCACGGAATTATCGGTTCTGATACGACCGGAAATATCAAACCAATCGCATATTTTGTAGTTCACACTTGCATTTAACATGTAACGATCCCTTTTGTTTGTTCGCAAATTGCGATAATTGATCCAATAAGGGTTTTGTCCGGTAAATTCGGTCGTCCATTGCGGCCAATTCTGAATATTTATTCTTCGCTCGGTATTATAATGCTCGAACATTTTTATATTTTCCCAATCAGCGCCTCGAGGAAATAAGTAAGCTGTAATCAAGGGATTTGAATAACGTCCTTGATTCGTCATGTTTTGATCTTGCTGATTAACGTAACGGGCGCCTACTTCGATGCTCATTTTATCATTCAGTAATGAAGTTATATTGCGGAAAGTAAAATTGTAACGATCGTATCCGTTATTAGGTATCATACCTGTTGAATTGATCGCTGCTGCCGATGCAAATGTTTGATTTTTCTCATTACCTGTTGTAAGCGTAAAACTTTCGGTTGTTATTACCCCTGTTTGGAAATAATCATTTACCGGAGAATATCCCATGTAGTTCGAGGCATTCAATCTCTGCCCCCAACTCCGGTCTGTTGTGCTCGGATCGTTTGCCAACCTGCTTCCGGTTCCATATCTGTTTTGGAATCTCGGCATAGTAACCGGATTCAAAAACTCTGTTGATTGCGAAACGGTAACGCTGGTTACACCGGCTTTCCCTTTTTTAGTAGTAATGAGAATAACACCATTGGCGGCATTATTTCCATATAAAGCAGATGCGGCTGCGCCACTTAACACTGTTAAAGACTCAATATCTTCGGGGTTAAGGTCGGCAATAGCTTCGGTTGCTCCTCTTGAGTCAAATTCGGTACCGCCGCCTCCGCCTGTATTAAACATCGGAATACCGTCTATCACATAAAGTGCCTGGCTCGATTGGGCAATACCTTTTGTTCCACGCATAACTACTTTGCTTGCGCCTCCTACTCCCGATGAGCTGGCATTAATAGTTACTCCCGCTACTTTTCCGGAAAGAGCATTGACAAAGTTTGCATCTTTGTTCCTCAACAAATCATTGTCGGATACTTGCTGAGCATTGTAGCTAAGCGCTTTTTGAGAACGTTTGATTCCTAACGCAGTAACAATTACTTCATCAATAATAATTGCATCGTCTTTCATTACGATGTAAAACTCTGTTTTGTCGCCAAGCATAATATCCTGCGGTTTCATACCAATATAGGATACCCTGAGTGTTTGGGCGTTAGACGGAACCATAATCTCAAATTTTCCGTCCAAGTCCGTAATGCCACCTATTGTTGTACCTGGGATTGAAACAGAGGCTCCAATGATAGATTCTCCGTGTGAATCTTTCACTATCCCGGTAACCTTCCTTGATTGTTTCTGGTTGGTTTCGGAACCTCTCTTTTCATCGTAAATAACAATAGATTTCTCCGATACAATATTATACCTGAGATTTTTCTCGGCTAAGACTTCGTTCAATACGGACGAAATCGTAGCATCTTTTTTTGAAATTGAAATAGTTTTTTTAGTGTCTATCACAACATCACGATAAGAAAAACGGTAGTTTGTCTGTTTTTCTATTGCACTAAAAACTTCTTTTAAAGAAACATTCTCCATATTAATCGTTACTTCATTTTCTACGGCAACAGCATGTGTTGTAAAAAAGAAAAACAGCAACGATATCATGCAGAATAGTTTCAACTGTACACGTTTGTTCATTACATTACATTTTTAGATTAAACTTCATTTGTGCCCTGTGTAAGGCACTGTCAATAGTAATGACAAGTCTTTTTTTTGTTGGTACCAAAAAAACAATATGTTTTAGAACATATCATTTGTCATTGTGTTTAATTTGATTTGTAATGCAAAGTTGCGGTAAGAATTAAAAACGTTCAAGGCGTTTTCCGACGGATTCGGTTATAAATTGTAGTAAATGCGGAGTAGAAAAATGGCAAAAACAAAAAAAATACTCCTTTTGAGAGTATTTAAAAGAAAAAATGCTTAAAAATAGTTATAATCCTTATACAGAAAGTTATAAAATTAGTGATTTATATTTCTATGAGTTTAATAACATATTTTTAAAAGTTTCAATATCAATCACTTTTATAGGCGGAAATTCTATTTCGTTTAAGATATTAAAATGTTTGTCGTTGGTAACAATGTAATCTGCACCTGCATTGAGGGCGCAATCTACAAATTTATTGTCATCAGGGTCGGCAGTAATTAAGTTCCATTTATAATATGGATTAACTTTTTCTACATTGTGAGAAACCAACAAAGATTCCCATACCCAATGATAAATCGAACGAGGGAAAACTGCAGGTAACAAGCAATTTGTGTCTAAGATAGAAAGACGTTAATTCATCTCTTTCTTTTTCTGTTTGCGCAGTTGCAAAAGTCTGTAATACAAAAATTTGCGTTGCATTCAATGGCTGGTGCGATAATGTAGCTTGCATAATTTTTATGTTTTAATTATTTGCAATTACAAAATCACGAGATTTTTTCTTTTTTGCCAAATATCTTCAATTCTTATTAGCTTCTATGGTTATTTCTTTTCCTTTTATTGTTGCTTTTAAGTGGTAAGAATATTCTATAATTTCGAGCGCTTCGTTGAGATTGTTTATCGGCAATGTCCCTGTAAATGGGTCGGACAGGCAATTTTTACAATTAACTTTAATCGTTACATTGTAGTTTTCTTCTATCATGCGAATAATTTGCGATAATTCGGTGTTACGAAACACCATATCGCCATGCCTCCATGCCGATATATCTTGTATATTCTTGTCTGTTATAACGGTTATATCGCCTGTGGATTGCTCTAATATCGCTTTTTGATTTTTTTCTAAGATTACACTTTTATTGTTTCGTGTGGATAACAACAATACTTTTCCTTCTTCAAGGGCAAGTTCAGCCGTGCTGTTTCTTTCCCTGACAGATAGATTAAAAGTAGTGCCAAGAACCTTAACTTGTAGCCCTTTTGCATTAATCAAAAAAGGAATTGATTCATTATGAAATACTTGAAAATGACCTTCTCCGCTAAAACTGATTTCTCTTTTTCTTTTATTGTAACTTTTAGGGAGATAACCTAATCTTGATTCCGAATTGAGAGAAACGATGCTTCCGTCGGGCAATGTAATGCTTGCACGCTCTGTTTTACCTGTTGCAACAATCATTTCTTTCGACATAATAGAGTTGTTTTCCCTGTAAAGATAAACAGAAAATAAAATAGAGATAGGCAATAGGATAGCGGCAGCAATTTGCGACCAACGAATAAATACAGATATGCGGGATTGTTTTTTGCCGATTACAGCATAAATATCTTCTTTCTTTCTTTCTATTAATTCATCATTTATGGAAGATGTATCAATGTCGTCATTAAACCAAACGTCGGATAATTGTTGTTCTATTTCCTCATTGGTCATCGCATTTACTCTTTTTTTGAGCATTGATAATTCTTCCGTAGTTAACTCATCTTTTCTATATTTATCTATTAGTTCTTTCATTTATTTTATACTGTGCTTTTATGTAATGACAATCAATTCTTTATAAAGTACCCTGATACATGTCTAATTAACAAATAATAATACACTTAAGAACCAAATTATCCCTAACAGCATCTTTTTTAGTGCTTTTAATGCAATCGACATTTGGTTTTTAACTGTTTGTTCACTTAGCGAGAGTTCTTCGGCAATCTCTTTGTTTGATAATTGTTGTATTTTCGAGAGGGTTATAATTTTTTGCTGAGTTGCGGGAAGTGTTTCCACAGCTTTTGTAAATCTTCCGACAAATTCTTCATACTCTAAATGCTGACCGGCATCATTGACAGATAACTCGTTTTTGTAATCAACAAAATCTTCATAAACCGGGTCATTTATTTTAGAATGAAAAGCATTAATCAGATAATGTTTTGTCATTATAAAGAGTAGGGAGCGGAGAGTATCTTCTTGCTTTATTTTTTCACGATTAGTCCAAAGTTTAACAAAAACATCTTGTATGATTTCTTCAGAGTCTTCTGCCGATTTGGTAAATTGTAAACTGTAAGCAAACAGGCGTTTGGCATACATTTGATATATCCGGTCAAAAGCCTTATAAGATCCTGCTTTTAAAGCCTGAATCAAAAGCATTTCGTTGTCTTTGAGATTGGATTTCAAAGTGTTGATGGTCGTTTAGGGATTAAAAATTAAGGAACAAATTTACTTATTTTATTTAAATTACAGTCATTAATTCCGACATAATAGAAAAAAGGAGACCAAAAGCCCCCTTTTCTTATAATGTTACCGCACTGTAGAATATGACAAAACTCCGTATGACAGGATTTGAGTGCTTTACTACCTTTGTAATCCGCCGTGCTAAGCATACCCTCGAAGGGCGCGGCCCGCCATTAGCAGTAAGAGCTTGTCTCGGAATTTAAGTAAAATTTGATGAGTTTCCCAATCGACAATGCGGCAATTTTTCAATTTTTTTCTAAGTCTCTCTTGACTTATAATGCAAATATAAGTCATTATTTTGAGATAACCAAATAAATTCGAATAAATATTACAAAGAATTTAGAACGCAGATGACGCGGATAACGCGGATTTTCACGGATAAAAAATAAATCTGTGAAAATCCGCGTTATCCGCGTCATCTG
>Ga0209628_10000274_pt1 | contig 30818 bp, 16 predicted proteins | sample TergutCu122P4_FD_187285 | JGI IMG/M metagenome (GOLD analysis project Ga0209628, IMG submission 187285) | Cubitermes ugandensis P4 segment gut microbial communities from Kakamega Forest, Kenya - Cu122 P4 (SPAdes) (version 2) | ecosystem: Host-associated > Arthropoda: Insects > Digestive system...
ATATGTTTTATCAAAAAAATATTCAAATGGGCTTTTATGACGGTTACGTAGAAAAACGTACTAGAAAAAATACGTTTTTCAAACAAATCAATATGTTAATTGATTGGAGTGAAGTAGAAAAAGAGATTGTGGAACGTACATTTGGCAGTATGCGACGATGGTTTCGCTGTGGGGTGGCTCGGTACATAGGCTTAGCCAAGACACACACCCAACATTTATTAGAAGCCATCGCCTACAATTTATACAGAGCCCCCGGGATAATTATATCCAATGGGATAAAATAGGCTGAATGGAGCCGATGAAAGCCTTAAAAAGGCTTTAAAAACGAAAAAAATAATGGAAAATTGAAGACAAAAACGAAAAATAAAACTCCAAAACAAAAAAAAAGAACAAAAAATTAACAAAAAAACAAACCCTGCCTATTTTGCAAAGGTCTCTCTATATGAATAATTATTTCCCGTAATGTTAAAATGTTCACCAATAGTATAACTGATTTTATTAAGTGGTAATGTACCAAAGGTAACTATATACAATTTTACACAAAAAAATAACATTTGTGTAATTTCGTATTGTTTTTTATATATCTTTGCCGAACAAAACAAAACGATATGATTAACACGAATTTTAACTCAATTATTGAACTTTTAAAAGCGTTTTCAACAGAACAAGAATGTATAAACCATTTGGAAACATTACGTTGGAATGGCTTTGTGGTATCTCCTTTTGATTCTACTTCAAAGGTGTACAAATGTCAAGGTAACAAATATCGCTGCCGGAACACAGGTAAATATTTCAATGTTAAAACAAACACACTATTTGATAATACTAAAATTGAATTGCAAAAGTGGTTTTTGGCTATTTATCTTGTAACTTCACACAAAAAGGGTATTTCTTCCTTACAATTATCCCGCGACCTTGACGTAACACAAAAAACAGCGTGGTTTATGCTTCAAAGAATACGTAATTGCTTCGGTATTGAAAATTGTACTGAATTAAAAAACGAAGTGGAAATTGATGAAACTTTTATCGGTGGAAAGAATAAGAACAGACACGCCGACAAAAAAGTAGAAAATTCACAAGGTAGAAGCGTAAAAGATAAAACTCCTATTCTTGGAATGGTTGAAAGAGGCGGTAAAATTGCAGCGGTACAAGTTGAAAATACATCAGCAGAACAATTAACCCCTGAAATTATTAAACACGTTAAAGACGCTACAATTTATACAGATGAATGGCTTGGGTATAGACAATTAGATAAGATTTACAACCACTTATTTATTTAACACAATGAAAAAGAATATGTAAACGGTAGGGTACACACCAACACAATAGAGGGCTTTTGGAGTATATTAAAACGTGGTATTGTTGGAATTTATCATTTTACTTCTCGTAAACACGTTCAAAAATATGTAGATGAATTTGTTTTTAGATATAATACAAGAAACAGCGGCGAAAGTTCACGATTTAATTTGTTACTTTGCAACGCTGAAAAACGTTTAACTTATAAAAAACTCATATATGGATAGGAAGTTAATTGTAAAAGGAATTAAAATAGGCGTGTCTTCTTATAAAGAACGTGATTATATATGTCTTACTGATATGGTAAAAGGACAAGAGGGAGAAGACCATATTAGAAATTGGATGCGTAATCGTAATACTATTGAATTTCTTGGAACTTGGGAAATATTACATAACACTAAATTTAAAGGTGTCGAATTCGACACCTTTTTACACGAGGCTGGTGCAAACAGATTTAATATGACTCCTCGTAAATGGATTGAATCAACAGACGCTATTGGAATTATATCAATAGCGGGAAGAAATGGTGGAACATACGCACATGTAGATATTGCATATCACTTTGGTATGTGGTTAAGTCCAGAATTTCATTTGTTGATAGTTAAAGAGTTTCAAAGGCTAAAAGAAGACGAAAGCAGACGGTTAAATTCTGATTGGCAAGACAAAAGATTTCTTGCAAAAGCGGCTTATCGGCTACAAACAGACGCAATTAAAGAGTATATGCTTCCTGCATTAAATCTACCAAAAGAAAAAGAAAGGTTTGTTTACGCAACCGAAGCAGATATAATAAATGTTGCTGTATTTGGATTAACTGCCAAAATGTGGGAAGAACAAAATCCAGATAGATTTTTAAAAGGAGAAAATATGCGTGATTCTGCCTCTGTAACACAACTTGTTGCTGTTGTTGCAGCTGAATCTTTAAATAAGGAACTTATAAAAAATGGTCTTTCTCAAAATGATAGATTAAAAATTCTTCGTGATTCAGCAATGGAGAATATAAGAACACTATCAGAAAGCCCATCGGTAAAAAAGAGGCTTGAAAATAAGGAAAAAAATATAATTGATGAAGAATTATCAGAACACAACAAGGCACTAAAAACAGCATTAAACTACAATCCCAACGCATAAAAAATAAGCCACTGAAAATGAGGCTTAAATAACAATAGTGTAAAATTGTATATAGTTACCTAACTTTATTCATTAAACTGAGCCTACGTTTTCGTTTCCCAACATATACACATTTTTTCTCCCTTTATAAAAAAAATAATATCTTTGCATCCCTTTTTATTAAAACCAAAAAATATACCCATTCATTTGTATTTATGAAAACAATTACCCTTTTAAAAACAACCTTTGTCCTTTCATTAATCCTATGTTTAGGACAGATTCTTTGGGCGCAGTCGCCAACATTAAATTTTTCGATTAGTAAAACCGATGCTACTTGTTCCAATAACGGTAAAATTACAATAACCATTATCGGTACTCCGGCAGGTACGCCCATGTTTACTTTGAAAGAATCGGGGGTTCCACAAGGTCCTAATCAAACGTTATTAGTTTTCGACTATTTGTCGGAAGGAAATTATACGGTGGAAGGTTTCGACAACAATTCTGCGGGTGTTCCTACTGTAAGAGGCCCCATACACGTTGATGACCTTTACACGCCTATGTCTGTAACGTTGGCATCCGGAACCGTGAACGAGGCAGAATATTGTTTGCATAATGGCGTACTCTCTTTGGCGTGGAGCGGCGGACGACAACCCTTTAAAATTACGTACACCAATACTACCGCAGTTCCTGCCACTCCCGTTGTGGTTACGGGGAATACAACAGGTTCTTTTACGGCTAATAATCTTAAAAAAGGCACCTATTCTTACATTATAGAAGACGCTTGCGGGAACACTCGAAACGGAAGCGGTGTGGTAATAAGTGACAATGGCAGGCTTACCACTTTTGCCGATAATGCCCTTACCGGTATTGTAGCAGGGCGTACGCATGCAAAAGGAATTATTGGAGACTGTAACAAAATAAAAGTTATTTTCGATGGGAATGATATTTTTTATCAAACCCAACAGAACCCCACCGGATATAGTTGGCTTAATGTGAGTGAAGCTATACGTAATAATACGCTGGTTGCTGCCGAATATCCGGCAGGGGCTACCCCAAATTCAGGTACTGTTACCGCTTTTGCGCCTTATGTTGCGCCTTATTGGATAACCATTAATAATTTTACCGGTCATACCTCGCCCGGTCAACATACTAATAAAGTGCGCTTTGTGGTAAAAGACCCGTGCGCTCCTACTAAAATCTATTATTCCAGTGCGGTTAGTTTGCCTTATGACTATGCTTTTTTTCTAACAACCACCAATGTTCCAAAGGTAGATTATTGCACTCCAAATCCGGCAATTGAAATTAAACTAAATGACGTTGAACATTCAATGGATTTTATAACGAGTTTCGCTTGTAAGGCTCCTTATACTGCTCAATTGTGGGAAAAAGGTACCGGACCCGGTGGTACAAATAAAGCTATTGGTTCCGCTAAATCTTTGGTTTTGTCAGGAAGTAATTATTCGGCAGTTTGGGAAGCATTTAGCGGAGATGCCATCATTCAAGGAAATACATATTACGCAGTAGTTAATGGAACAGGCTGGACACAAACAACATCTGATATTGTAGCGCTGGCGCGTCCTCCTTTTACCCCTTGGCATGCCTGGTCTGGATGGACTACATGGGGCTTGCCTACTGATTCATGGAATTTTCACCAATGTGATTTTAACACGGCGATTTTAACGACTTCTGTTTCTTTAGCCTTTCAAAATCAGTGTACTAAATATACCATCAGAGACCTTGCTCCGGGTTCTACTTTTACCCCAAGAACCGAAACAATTTGTAACACAAGTACTTTAACTTTAAGTAAAGAGTTATGGACCGACCTTCCCTGGGGAAATTACGAAGTAGAAATTGAGTATTATTGCGGCCCGGGTAATAATGTACCTTATACGCAGATTCTACCTTTTAACTTAATTAAGCCTGCAGATGATTTTTATGCGGATGTTAGTTATACCAATGCAAGCACGTGCGGACTTTACAATATTAATGCCGTTGGAGGTTTTACATTAAACGGTGCGATGTCACAGCCCTGGGGGGCACGTCAATATTATTGGAGAGCGGTGGTAACCGATTGTCCTAATCCGGCACAGATAGGCTATAGCACTTACTATTACGGTTCCTCTCCCATAACTATATTGAGCAATATGCCACCGGGCAAATACGAGGTGGTTGTTTTTCCGTGCGATGCTGCTTTAAACCCTGCTACGGGGATTCCGGTGAATATGAGTTGTGCAAAAACGTTTAACTTTGATATTCCCGTATATACTCCCCCTGTGGTTGACAACCTGCGTTCGGGCGGTTATGCTTGTGATGGCGTTTCGGCTACGCTTTATATTACATTAAAGCACGGCAACCCTCTTACTTGTCAATATCAAATGCGATCTTTTACCCCCCCCGCTACTTATGGTACATGGACAGCCCCTCAATCTTCCAATATGTTTACCGGTATCGTACCGGGTATGTATGAAATCTTTGTGAGTGATGGTTGTGCTACTACCACATCATTTCTCAGAGTTTACAATCAAGGCGATCAGGTTATAGAGATAATAGGAGAACTGGAACCCCACAAACTTTGCGAAACGATGTCGGTTACGCTTTCTCCGGGTACTATTGGACCGGCTACCTCTTACTTGTGGGAATTTTCTAAAAGCAACAGTCCCTATAAATGGAGTACCCTCACCACTGCCCCTACTTACTTTATAGAGCAACCTACCATGGCTGATTTGGGATACTATCAAGTTACCATAGATAACGGTACTTGCAATATTGTAAGCGAAGTATATTTTAATGATGTTTTGCCGGCTTCTCCGAGACCTGTAATTACAGGCGCGCAAGCCAAATGTCCGGGCGACCCTCTTGTACTTACAGTAACAACAAATCCACCAATGACCACCGGTGTTTATCATTGGTATAAAGATGATACCTATATAGAAACAGTGAACGTAAATACTTATATAGTTTACGATACTGGTGAATATAGAGTGGTTACGGAACCTAATTCCGAGTGTCCGTCGTGGCCCAGCATCATTCACCATTTAGAATATGTAGATCCGCCCAACTCCAGTATTTTATCTGCCGATGTAATTTGTCCGGGAATTAATCCCGTAATTCGTATCAATCCGAGTTTAACCGGCGTTACCTATAAAGTATTTGCCGCTTCAACAAATGGGTCTTCCTTAGGCGAGGCAGTAGGCACTGGTGGTGCTATTCAAATTACGGTAAACGATAACCCTTCAAGCCCCAAAACCTACTACATAGAGGCATCTATAGCGGGTGGTACTTGTCCGCCGTCGGCGCGCACACCGTTAAATATGACTTTCGGCACCACACCCGATGCGCCTACCCATACTATTGAATGTAATACAACCCCTATAGGCACGGCAAAAATAACCGTAACCTATCCAACAGGCAGTGGCTATACGTATTCATTAAACGGTAGCGCTTTCCAACCGAGCAATATATTTCCGACAGTAGCTAATGGTACCAACTGTACCATTACGGTTAAAAATGCAAACGGCTGTACAACAACAGGAATTTCCTTTAATATAGGTTACAACTGTGGCATAACGCTCAGGGGTACCGTTTTTCCGTTTGTAAACAGAGGGGAAAGTGATGTGTTTTCCGCCGACTTTAACAGCGAATTTTCTATTACGGTAAAACTAAAAGCGGTTCCTACATTCGCTTCAAAACCCACCGAAGCACAACTGGTTACCTTTCTTAACGGAGCAGAGCTGTATTCAACCACTGCTGTTCCTTATACCGGAGCTAAATTTGTACCCAATACACCGGAACATCCGGGCACACTCGGAGAGTTTACCAACTATGGAGAACTCATTAACTTTGGTCCTATCGGTAAAACACACGTACCGGGGTCTCCCAAAATGTTACTGAGCGGCGAAACGCCCTTTACTGTTGAAGGCGCCACCGTTGGACTATATGAGTTTACCAATGTTACCTCCGGCGAGTACATTTTAGAAATATCCAGAGCCGGCTACATGGTACGTTGGGCAAAGATTACGGTAAACAATACCGATGTCGTGCAAAATCTAAAACACCGCGAAATTCTTCCCGGATACGTTATTACTAATGATGCGCCTACCTACTTAAAAATATTTACTAACGATGCCGCAGAATTGGCAAGATTAATAGAGAATGGAATTTACTACAAAAGCCCGGGTTACGATCCCAAATACGACTTAAATGCTGATGGCTATATTGACGCTTATGACTACTACCTGCTTCAAAAATATATTAACTTTATGCACGAACATTATGAGGATACTTGGGATTGGATTAATGGATATTAAAATTATGAAGAAGTTATTGACAATTTTCGTTACATTTCTATTTCTTTCGTTATCGGCACAAAACGATTTTGAAATTGCCAAAAATGTGGATATTTTTGTATCCATTTTAAAAGAATTAAATGCCAAATATGCTGATGAAATAAATCCGACAGATTTGGTTACAAAAGCAATTCATGGTATGTTGGGAAGTTTGGATCCCTATTCCGTTTATTATCCCGAATCACAAATTGAAGATTTTAAACTGATGACTACCGGGCAGTATGGCGGTATTGGGGCATTGATTCAGCAACATGGTAAAAATGTAGTGATATCCGAACCGTATGAAAATTCGCCTTCCCAAAAAGCGGGGCTTCGTGCGGGAGATATTATTCTGAAAATAAACGGACTAAATGTACAAGGAAAAAATTCATCAGATATCAGTACTATTTTAAAAGGACAACCCGGAACCACATTAAATATTGAAATTGAACGTCCTACAGAGGGAAAAAAACATACTTTTTCCGTAAAACGCGAAGAGATTAAGTTTCCCCCCGTGCCTTTTTCCGGAATGTTACAAGATAAAATCGGATACATTAAATTAGACCAGTTTACAGAAAAGGCAAGCTCTGAAGTAAAAGAAGCTTTTCTTAAACTTAAAGAACAAGGAATGAAGTATTTGATTTTAGATTTGCGAAATAATGGTGGCGGATTACTTCACGAAGCCGTAAATATAATGAACATTTTTGTTGACCAGAATGTTAAAATTGCCGAAACCAAAGGAAAAATTAAAGAGCAAAATAATATCTTCAGAACTAAAAACGTTGCCATAGATAGAGATATACCTGTTGTTGTACTGGTAAACGGAAGTAGCGCATCGTCTTCGGAAATTGTTGCGGGAGCTTTTCAAGACTTGGATAGAGGCGTTATTGTGGGTAAAAAAACATTTGGAAAAGGATTGGTGCAAAATATATTGCCGTTAAGTTATAACACCTCCTTTAAAATCACTGTATCAAAATACTACATTCCAAGCGGGCGTTGTGTACAAAACGTGGATTACTTTAACCGTGATACTTTGGAAATAGCGCCCTATATTCCCGATTCGCTTGCCACTCCTTACAAAACAAAAAACGGAAGAATCGTGTATGATAAAGGTGGCATTGAACCCGACATCATTACCCCGGATTCCGTTCCAAGTAATATATTAATTGCCCTGGTGTTAAACAATATTATTTTTGATTTTTCAAATGATTATGCTGCTCGAAATGAGACCATTCTTCCGGCAAATCAATTTAAACTTTCCGATACCGAATACAAGCAATTTGCCGATTTTGTGAAAAGCAAAAACTTTGTGTATGATACGGAAACAGAACAATTGCTGAAGGAATTAAAGGAAGCGGCACAAAATGAAAAGTATTATACAGCAATTGAATCTGTTTACAATGAAATGATTAAAAAGATTGAAAGTGAAAAGAGCAATGACGTTTACAAGTTTAAAGATGAATTATCCGAATATATAGCGAACGAAATTGTGGTACGGTATTATTATCAAAAAGGGAGAATTGAGCATCAACTCACTAGCGACCCCGATGTAAAAACGGCTATGGAGATTCTTTTAAATGCAAGTAAGTATAAATCTATTTTATCAGGCAAAAAATAGTATTTTTATTCGCTGGATTATAAAATAATATTTTCAAAATACATTCCTCTTGAACCTTTTAGAAGGACAAAATTGTTTTTAAGTTTTTTGTTTTTCAAATAGTTGTTACAATCTTCAACATTCATAAAAAACAGAAAGTGTTTATTTTTTAATGTGTAAAAAACAGACCCGATAAAAATAGCTTCTAATTTTTTTTCTTTGCAGAAATCAACTATGATTTGGTGTTCGGGCAGGCTACTCTCTCCTAATTCTAACATATCTCCAAGAATAGCCAATTTGTGAGGTGCTTCTAATTGAAGAAGATTATCTAATGCAACTTTCATACTTGTGGGATTCGCGTTGTAGTAATCGGCAATAATAGTATTTGTGTTGCTTTTAATAATTTGCGAACGATGGTTTTGGGGAAAATATTCCGCAATGGCATCACAAATATCTTGATTTGGAACACCGAAAAAACGTCCAATGGCTGCCGCTCCCAAAATATTCGGAAGATTGTAATTTCCTGTTAAATAAGTTTGAATTTTTTTGCCGAACAAGTCAATTATCAAATAGGGATTCATTTCGATAATGTGTCCGGTTACATTGGTATTTTTGCCATAAAATTGGATTTCTTTCTGCCTTCTGCTTTCTGCCTTCTGCCTTAAAACCTCATCCTCCGCATTCACAAACAACACCTGCGCAGCACGATACAGAGCAGTCTTGGTTTCAATAATACATTCTATGCTACCGAAACCTTCTAAATGTGCTTTTCCAATGTTGGTAATTAAACCATAATCGGGTTGAGCAATTTGGCAAAGTTCTTCAATTTCTTTTGCATGATTTGCTCCCATTTCAATCACAGCAATTTCATCTTCTTTTTTAATTGAAAGTAAAGTGAGTGGTACTCCAATATGATTATTCAGATTGCCCTGTGTGTAGGCGGTTTTATATTTTTTCGACAAAACGGAAGCAATTAGCTCTTTTGTGGTTGTTTTTCCATTAGTTCCGGTAATTCCTATTATAGGAATTTTTAATTGACTGCGATGATAATTTGCTAATTGTTGCAATGTTTTCAGGGCGTTATCTCCCGTAATAACATATCTCGCCCCCTTTTCCAGCGCTTCCTCCGCAAACAGGTTCCCATCAAAATTATCGCCCTTTAGGCAAAAGAACAAAGAGTTAGGAATAATTTTTCTTGTATCTGTACAAACAAAAGGGAATTGCAAAAATTTTTCGTACAATTCCTTTATATTTGAAAATTCCGATGACACTAATTTCGTAGCTTTAATTTTATTTTTTCTTAGGAGTTTGAATGGCACCAAGGCGCGACATGGCACATCTAAATCCGATAAAATCTGTTGATTCGTCTTCAGCTAAATATCTTCTATTTCCGGGTTGTGCCCAGTATGGGATGTCTTTCCATGACCCTCCTTTTACAACTCTCGCATTATCTCCAACGAGTGAATAGGAATAATTGACATTGGGACTTAAGTCTCTACGATACATGAGTGCTGTTGTTTCGGTAGGGTCAACAGCATTATCACTGTTGAGGAGCGAAGTTAAATCTCCATCATTAAAGTTTGAATTAAAGGAAGTTTTGTAGTTATTTCTTCGTTCATTTCTCGTATCGGCATCGGGAACCATTGGAATACGTCCAATGCTGTCTCTTTCCACTAATGTACCGTCGGGGTTGAGTTCAAATGAGCGATAGATATTTCCTCGGAAGGCATTATATTCGGAAAGTTCTGAGGTGCCGGAAGGACGATATACATCTATTACCCATTCTGCTACATTTCCTGCCATGTGATACAAACCAAAGTCATTGGGTAAATTCGATTTTACTTCAGCAGTGAATATACTTCCATCGTTAGGATAAGTGGCTACACCCATAAGGTCCCCTTTTCCTCTTTTAAAGTTCATTCTAAATTCTCCTAAATATTTTTTATCATCTGAACGTAAAGAATTCCCATTCCATGGGTACATATTTCTTTCATACACACTTTCTCCTATTGTGTTTCCCACTAACCCCAATGCGGCATACTCCCATTCGGCTTCGGTGGGTAGCCTGTATTTAGGAAGTAAAATACCATCTTCCATCTTAACATTTCGATAATCTCCTGTAGTAATATATTGCAATCTTCTGTCACTTTGCGCTTCGTATGTAGGAAAATTGAGATATGCGTCGGTATTAAAATAGCCTTCGGGAGAAGGGTCTTGATTCCATTCAATATATTTTAGATCGGCTAATATTTTTTCGTTCACGCGGTCGGTACGCCACTCGGCATACTGTGTGGCTTGAATCCAACTTACACCTACAACCGGATAATAACGAAAGGCCGGCGACCGGAAATAGTTTTCAACCATATCTTCCATATAAGCAAGAGGAGTACGCCAGCATTTTTCATCGGGGAGCGCCCGGTCATAAACCCCTTGAAATCCTTTTTCGGCAAACACTTTATTCAACCAATTCAAATATTCAAGATAATCTATGTTACTTATTTCACACTCATCCATATAAAAAGAAGCTATAGTTACCTTATGTGGAACGTTTGTGTAATCGTACATGATATCTTGGTCTATATTTCCCATGGTAAACGTGCCTCCAGGAATGAGCACCAGCCCCGGACCTGTAGCCTGTTCTAAATAAGGTATCACTTCAAAACCGCCTTGTTTAGCATCATTGTATTTCCAGCCTGTAGTAGAGGATGTTTGTTTGCTGGTACATGCTGCAAATACACACAATGTAATAATAATAAGCCACAATAGTTTTCTCATTTTTTTATAATTTTCCATTTGTAACGAAGTTTTTTTGTTTTTATTATATAATGATTAGGGTATGTTAGAATTTTGGACACTCAATAGGGAAAAATTTCTTTTTTTTGGTTGGGTTGGAAGAGTAAGGAATAAAAAACTGCAGAGAAACTTCATGAGTTCCACCCGTTCGTTCTAATTTTGTGAGATTGAAATCGTAAGAATATCCGATTTTAAAAACTTTGTATTCAATGCCACACGTAACAATACAAGCTTCCAAATTTTTGAAATTATGTCTTAACCATGTTCCTATGGTGAATGGGTAAAATTTAAAATAAAATCCTTCATGCAGGTAGTAAAAATTACCTTGTGAAATAAATATAAGGTTTGGATATAAAAAAATATCTCCAAAAGTAACTTCATGCTTCTTTTTTTCCGTAATAGTAATTTTTCCTCCTGCGTGTGCCGTCCATTTAGGTATCCATTTATCGCCTGGAAGCGTAAAAAATTTTGTTTTTGTAGGTAATAAATGATGCACTGCCAAGCCAAAATAAAGATAAGGAGTATATCCAACCATTCCAAAATTAGCATCAAATTGCGACGTTATTGAATTTCTTAAATCCGTTGGTAATGTAGGAGGGGCGTTCGGGTTGAGAATCTCGGAGGCAAACTGTAGCCGGCTCAAAAGGAACGAAGAAGCTAAGTAGTTGGCTTGCAAAGCAAATTGCAAAACGAAATCGGTAGTGGCATATAGTCTGTAATTATAAATAATACCGGCATTATAAGTTTGAAAAATACCGGCACCACCAATATCGGCGGAAACCAAAACACCAATTCCGCCATGTAATGCGTTAACATGCTGGTCGTAGCTTCCGGAAAATGTAATGAAGTTTCTTGGAATTGAAGGCCACTGGTCTCTGAAATTAACTGAAATACGAGGGTAATCTACGGTACCTGCAAATGCCGGATTCAAATAGAGCGGATTGGCATAAAATTGCGAAAAATGAGCATCTTGTCCTAATAAATTTGTGCAGACGAAAAAAAAGAGAATAAAAAAAGAATAAAATTTTTGCTTAGACAAAATCATCAAGGATATATTTTTTTTAGATAAAACAGCGTTATATGCAAGAATATTATTTTAGTAATTAAATGAAATGCTTTTTTATGAAAAAAGAGAACACGCAAAAATATTTTTTTTATTGTTATTTGTTGCTTTTCGCGACATTTTTTCTTTTCCAAAGTAATTTAAATGCACAATCCATATCAAAATCGTATCATTTTCCGAAATTTAAAATTCTTGAACTTGACTACGGCTACAAACAGATAAAGGTACTTACATTTGATGGCGCCGGTACTACAAATGAATTTTCAACATTACCGGTTCTTTTGGATAAAATAGAAGTAAATAGCCTCTATGCTTCTTATCAATATACTTTATCTAATGCAAAATATCAAGCACTTACACCGGAAGAGAGCGCTTTAATCCCCACTGATTATAATTTTATTGAACCAAAAGTGAATATAACAACCGCATCGGATGAAAGAAAGTTTTTTGCGATGTTGCATATTTTCCCGATTATTAAAAATACAAACGGGCAATATCAAAGATTGATTTCTTGTGATATTAGTTTTGAAGGCATCAATCCCGTAACCGTTCCTAAAAGAGGTCTGTCGCCTTCCGTACTTGCATCGGGGACATGGTATAAAATCGCTGTGAATAGCACAGGATTACACAAAGTTACGTACAACGACCTTAAAAAAATGGGAGTTCCGGTATCTAATTTGCGTTCCAATACCATCGCATTATATGGCAACGGCGGCGGAATGTTAGCTGATATTAACCCTGTGGAACAAATTGACGACCTTTTAGAATGCCCGATTATGGTAGTGGACAATGGTGGCGTTTTTAATGAAAACAGTTATTTCGTTTTTTATGCTCAGGGACCACATACTTGGGAATATAGCGCCGGTAAATTTACACACAAATATAATATTTACGCCGACAGTACCTACTATTTCATTAATGTTGATGCCGGTATTGGGGAAAAGAAAAGAATTGAGACAAAAGATTTTAGTGGTTCTACGACAAATGGAACGGCAACTTATTTTACACATTATGATTTTTATGAAAAAGATGAAAAGAATTTTGGAGAATCCGGAAGAGAATGGTTTGATGAGGCTATTTATGCTTCCAATACCAAAACGTATAGTTTTACATTGCCGGAATTGTATAGCAATATGGCAAGACTCAAAGTTAGAGCGGTTTCTACAAGTACTGTATCTTCTAAGATGGAATTAACGTGGGGTAACTATAGTGAGACGTTTGACATGAAAGCTTCTGGTAGCAGTTATGCCTCCGAGACAATTTTTGAAAAACAAGTGCCCTCTTTTTCCGGTAATATATCGCTTACATTAAAGTATAATTCTTCTCAAAGCTCTGCTCCTGCACACTTGGATTACATTGAAATTGAAACAAAATGTAATTTAAAAATCACAGGTGGCGCTATGCCGTTTGCCATCACAGAAAATATTGGCGCATTAAACACTACTTTGGTAAATATGGTAAACGCTTCCAATCAAACAAAAATTTGGGATGTTACGGAACATAATGCAGTGTATGCTTTAAAAGGTGATTTGAACGGAACACAATTTACATTTAAAACCCCCACCGCTCAACCGCGTTGCTTGATTGCCTTTGATGGAACTTCGTATAAATCAGTTATTCCGGTGGGAAAAGTAAAAAATCAAAACTTGCATGGATTTAATAATGTGAATATGGTGATTGTCTCTCATCCCAACTTTTTGTCGGAAGCTCGTCGTTTGGCGCAATTCAGAGCTAAAGAAAATAATATTAAAGTAGAGGTGGTTACACCGGAACAAGTGTATAATGAATTTTCATCGGGGGCGCAAGACCCGGTAGCTATTCGTAATTTTATGAGATATCTGTACGATAATGACAATCAAACTATAAAATATTTGCTCCTTTTTGGACGTCCCTCTTATGATTACAGAGGGCGTGTGTCCGGCACTCAGCTATTTGTTCCAAACTATCAAAGTGTAAGTTACGGAAATATTTCAGATGTACATTCTTACGATGACTTTTTCGGAGTTTTAGGTGCCTTAAATAAAACGTTAATTAATATTGCGGTAGGGCGATTTCCTGTATCCACGTCAACACAAGCCAAAATAGCAGTGGATAAAACTATTAATTCATCGGTGAGATACAAAATTACTACACAAAATGCTTCACAAATTCCTAATTTTGGAGATTGGCGCAATGTAATGACTTTCGTTGCAGATGATTACGAAGAAAAAAGCAAGACTGTACCTCATTTTGACAATGCGGATAGTTCTGCGAGAGAGGTTGCAAGAGAATATCCTACTTTCAATTTGGATAAAATATACTGTGATGCCTATCCTGCTGTTTCTTATGCCGGAGGGAGGCGCTATCCTGATGTAAATAGAGCCATTAACATGAGGATGGAACGCGGAACATTGGTAATTGCCTATTTTGGGCACGGAGGTGGAAATGGTTGGTCACATGAAAGAATTTTGGAAATTTCAGACATTAACAATTGGAAAAATAAGTACAACCAACCTTTAATGATTACGCTCACTTGCTCTTTTGGATGGTACGATAAGCCGGCATCCTCTCCTGCCGAATTGGTCTTCTTAAACGAAAACGGTGGGGCAAGTGCGCTCATTACTACTTCGCGAGAGACCAGCGGTAATGGGGAATTCGGAAAACAGCTTTTTTTGGGAATGGGAAGCAAGTTAGATGGTAAATATAAAACAATAGGAGAAATTCATAGACAGGCAAAAAACAGCTCGAAAGTCGGCGGTGCAACCGGTGAAGCACAAGTAATATATTTGATGGGCGACCCCGCAATGAAAATCAATATTCCCAATCAAAATGTGATTACCGATGAAATTCTTGGAGAAAACCTGCAAAAAACAGACACACTCAAAGCATTAACAAAAGCAACAATTAAAGGTAGAGTTACAGATGATGATGGAAATACGTTAACCGGATTTTCCGGAAATGTTTATCCTTCAATATTTGATAAAGCTATGAAACAAAAAACTTTGGGGCATTCAGATACTGAAATTAAAGAATTTGATGTACAAAAAAATATTATTTTTAGAGGAAATGTTACGGTAACAAACGGACAATTTGAATTTTCGTTTTTTGTTCCCAAAGATATTAATTATGAATATGGCAAAGGAAAAATTAGCTATTATGCCGCTTCCGAAAATGATGATGCCGGAAGTTACTACGACAACTTTATTATTGGAGGAATGAACGACAATCCTGTTGTTTGTAATAAAGGTCCGGAAATAGCAGTTTTCTTAAACGATAAAAAATTTGTTTCGGGAGGCATCACCAATCCTAATCCCGTATTGATAATTAAATTAAAAGATGAATACGGTATAAATACCACAGGAAATGGTATTGGACATGATTTGGTGGCAATCTTAGACAATAATGTTGAAAAACAGATAATTTTAAATGATTATTATGTGGCAGACCGAGACAGTTATAACTCAGGCGAGGTACGTTATCCATTACAAAACTTAACTCCCGGAACACACACAATTAGGGTTCGCGCATGGAATATTTGTAATAATCCATCAGAAGTCTCTATTGATTTTGTAGTTAAATCGGATGAAAAATTAGAACTTGCGCATGTTTTAAATTACCCGAATCCTTTTACTACCAAAACTTCATTTTACTTTGAGCACAATCAACCCATGGAAACTTTTGATATATTGATACATATTTTTACCATATCAGGAAAATTAGTGCGAACCCTCCCCCCTTCCACACAATTCTTGGAAGGCAATAGAAGTAACGCTATTGACTGGGACGGACGCGATGATTTTGGCGATAAAATAGGTAAAGGCGTATATTTATATCGTTTAACCGTGAGAAATTCACGAGGAGAAACTGCCGAAAAAATTGAAAAAATTGTTATCTTGTAAAATAATAAAATTGATGTTTCGTTTTTGAAAAACAATTTAATACCAAATCTTTTTATAAATTATGAAAAAGCATCTGCTCATTTTTTCTTTATTTTTCTTTGCCACAGGAGTTTTATTTGCACAAGACCCGATTGGAGAACCTTATACTGACCCAACCCAACCTTATATGAATACGATTACCACGGCGGCACCGTTTCTCTTAATTGCACCCGATTCCCGTTCCGGAGGGATGGGTGATATGGGTGTGGCAACCGCTCCCGACAATTACTCACAGCACCACAACCCTGCCAAGTATGTATTTAATAATAATGTCTTTGGAATTGGTGTTGCCTATAGCCCATGGTTAAAAGGATTAGTTAGTGACGTCCATTTGGCTTATTTATCCACTTTTTGGAAAGTGACAGAAAACGATGCTATCGCTTTTTCATTACGTTATTTTTCTTTGGGTAATATTGATTTTACAAATACAGATGGAAAACTAATAAGTTCGGCAAATCCCAATGAATTTGCACTTGACTTTACCTATTCAAGAAAACTATCTAAAATTGTTTCTATGGCAATTACACCTCGTTTTGTTTATTCAAATTTAACCGCAGGGTTCCATGACCCAAGCACCGGAATAGATATGAAAGCAGGCTTGGCAGGTGCGGTGGATATTTCTCTTTTTGTAAATAAAGAGTTTATGCACAATTCATACTCCATGAGAAGTTCTGAGTTATTGTTTGGTGTAAATATTTCAAACATAGGAAATAAAATCTCTTACAATACGAGCGATATGCGTCGCGATTTTCTCCCCTGCAACTTACGTTTGGGCTTATCTTATGCCATGTTGTTCGATGAGTATAGTAAATTAGCAGCGAGTATAGAAACCGGAAAACTTTTGGTTCCAACGCCTCCCGTAGAATTACTTGACAGCAATAGTCACTTTATTGGATACTACGGAAATGGAAAAAATTTGGATGATATTAACCCCATTGTAGGAATTGGACGCTCTTTTATGGATGCAGCCGGAGGTTATAAAATTAATCCTAATGGGTGTTTTGCCGAAAAAATGAGAGAGGTGATATTGTCACTTGGTTTAGAATATTCATACAGAGATATTTTATTTGTAAGAGCCGGTGCATTTTTTGAAAATAAATGGAAAGGAAATAGAAAATTTGCAACGGTGGGTGTAGGCGTAAAATACAATATTTTTGCCATTGATGTCTGTTACCTATTTCCGTTTACTCAGCACCATCCGCTCGAAAACACATTACGTTTTTCGCTTACTTTTATGTTAGAATCATTTAATAAAGACCAAATAAGAAATCAAGGTAAGTTAAGAAGGTAAAAATATTTACAACTATGCGCATTGGGATTGGGTATGATATTCATAAAATAGTTGACAGTAGCGAATTAGACTTTATAATATCCGGAACCTCAATTCCGTTCCATAAAAGATGTGTGGCGCATTCCGACGGGGATGTCGCCATTCATGCTTTAATAGATGCACTACTTGGTGCTGCTGCATTGGGTGATATTGGCACCCATTTTCCAGATACCGAACCCAAATACAAAAATGCTGATAGTGTGATGTTGCTATTAAAAGTCGGTAAACTGTTAAAAGAGAATGGTTATGCCATTGAAAACATAGACCTCAATATTATTACAGAACAACCTAAGTTAGCACCCTACATTAACTTAATGAGAGAACGTTTATCAGAAATACTGCAAATTGACAAAGAAAAAATCTCCGTGAAAGCCAAAACCAACGAACAATTAGATGCCATTGGCAAAGGAGAGGCAATTGCAGCGCAAGCTATTGTTCTGGTTCAAGAATTTAAATGTTAAAAATAATCACTAATCGTTAATCATTTATGAAAAAATTCACCCTTTTTACCCTTGCATTAAGTTTCATTTTTGCCCTTAATGCGCAAAATCAGTTAAACACTATGAATATTCCCGAAGACCTTAAAGGCAACCCGCTTATCAAAAATTGGGAAACACCGCACCAAACGCCCCCTTTCAATGAAATTAAAACCGAACATTTTTTGCCGGCATTTAAGTTTGCCATTGCTTTGGCAGAGAATGAAATTGCAACGATTGCAGATGCAAACGCTTCAAAACCCACTTTTCAAACCGTTATTGTTCCGTTAGAGAGTGCCGGACAAATGCTGTCGCAGGTGGCAGGTGTATTCTATAATCTGATTTCATCCCACACCTCACCCGAACTGCAAGCCCTTGCAAAAGAAATAAGTCCGATGATGACCGAATATTCTAACAAAATCTACCTCAATCCCAAATTGTTTGATAAGGTGCTAAAAATTTATGAAAATAAAAATGACATTAAAAACGAAGAAGATTTGATGGTGTTGGAAAAATTGTATCAGGCTTTTATTCGCAGCGGTGCAAAATTGAATGATGTTCAAAAAGAAAAATATCGCGAACTTTCTATGAAATTGTCTAAACTTTCTCTTGAATTTGGTGATAATGTGCTGAATAATACCAATGAGTTTTCAAAACTTATTACAGATGAAAATCTACTGAAAGGAATGCCGAAAGGAGAATTGGAGATTGCTAAAAGTAAAGCGAAAAATAAAAATATGGACGGTTATCTGTTCGATTTAAGCCAGCCCAGCTATCAGGCAATTATGAAATTTGCAGATAACAGAGACCTTAGAAAAGAGATTTTTATGGCGTATAACTCCAGAGCCTATCAAGGAAAATACGACAACTCCGAATTGATTAAACAAATTTTACAAACACGGTATGACATTTCTCAATTACTTGGATATAAAGATTATACTTATTACGCTTTGGAAAATAGAATGGCGGAAAACCCCGATAATGTATTTAAACTATTGAACGATTTGGCACAAGCTTCCGTTCCGGCTGGAAAAAAAGAAGTGGCAGAAGTTCAGGAATTTGCCAAAACTTTGGGATGTAAAGAACCGATTCAAAGATGGGATTTTAGCTACTATTCGGAAAAATTGAAAGACAATAAATACAGTTTGAATGATGAATTGATAAAACCATATTTTAAATTAGAGAATGTGATTAAAGGTGTTTTTCAACTAACGGAAACCTTATTTGACTTAACATATAAACAAAGTAGTACCATTCAGGTGTACCATCCTGATGTTACTGCGTATGAAGTATTTAGAGATAAAAAGTTTATGGGTGTTTTATATTTGGATTTCCACCCACGCGAGTCAAAACGCGCCGGTGCGTGGATGAATTCCTACCGCGAACAACATAAAACGAACGGCATTGATATTCGCCCGATTGTTACGCTGAACATGAATTTCACCCCATCAACAGAAACAAACCCCTCTTTATTAACATCTTATGAAGTAACCACATTTTTGCACGAGTTTGGTCATGCCTTGCATGGATTGCTTTCCGATGTTACTTACGAATCTCTGTCCGGAACAAGCGTGGCGCGCGATTTTGTAGAGTTGCCCTCGCAAATTATGGAAAACTGGGCAACCGAGCCCGACTTCTTGAAAATGTTTGCTTATCATTATCAAACCGGCGAATTGATTCCTCAAGATTTGGTAAAAAAACTGAAAGATGCGGAAAACTTTTTGGCAGGTTACGCATTCTGCCGCCAACTGATGTTTGGTTTCACCGACATGATGTGGCACACCATAAATCCTCAAAAAGTGGATGATATTGCCAAGATGGAATTGGAAGCCATTCAAAAAGTGGATTTACTTCCCACAGCGCCCGGAACTTGCTTCAGCACATCGTTCAGCCACATTTTTTCAGGTGGCTATGCCGCAGGATATTACAGCTATAAATGGGCGGAAGTTTTAGAAGCCGATGCTTTTTCACTGTTTAAAGAAAAAGGTGTTTTTAACAAAGAAGTAGCAGATTCTTTTGTTAAAAATATTCTTTCAAAAGGTAGCTCCAAAAAACCGATGGAACTCTTTGTAAACTTCCGCGGTAGAGAACCCAAAGTAGATGCACTCATGATTAAAAGCGGATTTAAGAAATGAAAAAAGCCCTCATTAGCGTTAGTGATAAAACCGGTCTTTTAGACTTTGTAAAACAACTCATTACCTTCGATTATGAAATAATCTCTACCGGAGGTACGTTCAAACTTTTGCACGAAAACGGAATCCCCGTGAAGATGATTGACGAGGTAACCGGTTTTCCAGAAATTATGGATGGCAGAGTAAAAACCCTCCACCCCAAAGTACACGGTGGCTTGCTGTGCCTGCGAAATAATGAACGCCACATCGCGCAAGCCAAAGAAAATCAAATTGATATGATTGACTTGGTGGTCGTTAATCTCTATCCTTTTAAAAAAACAATTTCCAAAGAAAGTGTAACACTGGAGGATGCGATTGAAAATATTGACATCGGGGGTCCCAGCATGTTGCGTAGCGCCGCTAAAAATCATCTGTTTGTTACGGTGGTTTGCGATGCTCATGATTATCAAAAAGTGATTGACGAGTTCAAAACCAACGGCAGCACTACTTTTGAAACACGCCAACTGTTGGCGGCAAAAGTATTCCGCCATACCGCTGCCTACGACACCACCATTGCCGGCTATTTGTCTGATAAAACGGGAGAAACAGAACCTGAAAATTTTACCGTTACTTTTACCAAAAAGCAATCGTTGCGCTATGGCGAAAATCCGCACCAAAAAGCCTGTTTTTATGTAGGAAAACCTCAAGGATTTTCTATGGCTTTTGCACAGCAACTGCATGGCAAAGAATTGTCGTACAATAATATTCAAGATGGAGATGCCGCTTTGAATATCGTGAAAGAGTTCATGAACGAGCCAGTGATGGTGGCAGTAAAACACAAAAATCCGTGTGGTGTAGGAATTGGAAAAAATGTACAAGAAGCGTGGCAACGGTGCTACGATGCTGACCCCGTTTCCATTTTCGGAGGTATTGTAGCGACTAACCAAACCATTGATGAAGCCACCGCAGAGGCTATGAAAAACGTTTTTTTGGAGATTATTTTAGCACCAAAATTCACCGAAAAAGCACTCGAAATTTTATCTGCAAAAAAAAATATTCGTCTGATGAATTTTGAGATTTCACGAAAAAATGAAGATAAAAACTTGCTGTTGAGCGTTAACGGCGGTTTGTTAGTACAAGAAACCGACCATGCCTCTGTTGAGAATTACGAATGTAACGTGGTTACTGAAAAAGTGCCGACAGAATTTGAAATGAACGATTTACTTTTCGCGATGAAAGTGTGTAAACATGTAAAATCGAACGCCATAACTTTGGCGAAAGAGATGCGCACTGTAGGCGTGGGCGCGGGGCAAATGAACAGAATAGGCGCCGCACATATTGCATTGGAACAAGCAAAAACCGCTGGTTTTAGCAAGGGAATTGTACTTGCCAGCGACGCATTTTTTCCGTTTGACGATGTGGTAAGAATGGCGCACCAATACGGCGTTACCGCCATCATTCAACCCGGGGGTTCCGTACGGGACGAAGACTCCATAAAAGCCTGCAACGAATTAGGAATAAGTATGGTTTTTACAGGAAAACGGCATTTTAGACACTAACCGGGTAGTTGAAAAAAAACAAATAGTTCTCTCCAACGAGATTTTGTAGAAAACCAAATCAATCCAAGAAACAAAAATATCATCCCCAATGCTAATGGGTACTGATATTTGCTTTCAAAGCGAGAAAAAGTAACTTCTTTCAAGTCCACTTTATTCATATTATTAATCTTATTCAAAATGGTTTCAAATCCCATATTTACATTTGAAGCATGTACATAGATTCCGCCGCCTACAGCAGCAATTTCTTTCAAAACATCTTCATTTAAACGGGTAATCACCGTATTACCTTCCAAATCTTTCTTGAAACTGTTGTTCCCTTTTTTGTCAGGGATGGGCACGCCGCGTACATCGCCAATGCCTATCGTATGTACGGTAATTCCTAATTTACGTGCTTGTACAGCCATATCAACAGCTTCGGGAAAGTGGTCTTCACCATCGGATACTACTAAGATTACTTTTGAATTAAGTTGAGATATCTTATTCAAATCGGAATTTCCATCTTTTATTTCGGGCAACATAGAAACGGCAGCCAGGTCAATTGCGGAAGCAATATCAGTACCTTGCTCGTTCATAAGTTTCGGATTTACATAATTTACAAACATTTTCGCAGCAGCATAATCGCTGGTAATGGGTAATTGTACAAACGACTTTCCTGCAAACACCACCAATCCTATTCTATCTCCTTTTAATTGGTCAATAAAACGGGAAAGCGCCATCTTGGCAGCTTCCAAACGATTAGGTTGAATATCCTCTGCTAACATACTATTGGAAATATCCAAAGCAATCATAATATCCACGCCTTTTTGAGTACCTTTTTCCAACCTACTGCCTATTTGCGGGTTTGCTAACGCTAAAATAAAACATGCTAATGCCGCCATAAGCAAAGAAAATTTAACGGTTTGCATAGGAAAAGAATGCAACGGCATTAACCTGTTCATTAATGTTTCATCGCCAAACTTTCTCCACCGTTTTTTCGCAACATGAATTAATAATATGTATCCCAAAATAAACACCGGAATAATAATTAATCCGTATAAATAATTTTCGTTTTCAAATTTGAACATAATACGTTATGGAAAATAATTAAGATAGTTTCCTTTATTTTTATAAAGTTCTCTTACTAACGATGAAGATATATGAGATAGTGTAGGTGCAGCGACAAAAAAAACAGTTTCTAAATCAAAAATCTCTTTATTTGCATGTGCTAAATCATTTTCATATTGAAAATCAATAACATTTCTAATGCCTCTGACTAAATATTGTGCATTATTTTTTTTACAAAAATCACCAGTGAGCCCGCTATAAGTTTCAACTATGATTTTTTCATGATTAAAAAATGACTTATTTATGATATTAATTCTATCCACCAAGGGAAAGATCGGTGACTTTTCATCATTAATTCCTATCGCAATAATAATTTTATCGAAAAGAGCAAGTGCTCTATTTACAACATCCTGATGTCCAATGGTAAACGGGTCAAAAGTTCCAGCAAAAACGGCTATTTTCATCATGATTATTCTCTAATAACAATAAAATTGTAATCATCAAGGAACTTCACCAATCGAGAAGTTTTATATTCAATAGAATCAGCATAAATTTGCGGCACAACATAATCTACTTGGTCAATAATATGTTGAGATATTTCGGAAAAAGTAACCGGTGTAGCTCCTCCGGAAATGTTGGCTGAAGTGGAAACCAACGGCCTTTCTAACATTTTAATCAGCTTTTTACAAAATGAATTTGCAGTAATACGAATAGCTATTGTTCCATCGGCAGGGATAAGTTGTTGAGGTAAATTTTGAGCAGCAGGATAAATATAAGTGGTTGGACGGTGTGTATGTGTAATTAAATCCCAAGCAATAAGCGGAATATTTGCTACATAAAGCGGAAGCCTGTCCGAATTATCTAATAAAATAATCATACTTTTACTTTCCTGCCGCTGCTTAAGGGCATATATCTTTTTAATAGCCTCTTCATTGGTAGCATCACAACCTATTCCCCAAACCGTATCGGTAGGATACAATAGAATCTTGCCTTGTAGCAGTAGTTCTTTGCATTTTAAAATTTCTTGTTCCATGAGATTAGAGAAATAAGGTTTCTAACAATACTTATATCATTATTTTTTTGCCTCTTATAAATATATTTTCATCTAATTAAAAAAAACTGCCGAGTGGCTCGGCAGTTTTAATTCAATTGAAATTAGAAATTATCTTTTTTCAATTTTAAAGATTACAGCGCGTTGTTCTGGCCATTCTTTCTCCGGAATATCAATTCTATGTTGTGGGTCTTCTGCTGTAAAGTTTCGTGTTGAAATTTGGTCAGTAGAAACGCCTTTGTCAACAAAAATCATACGTACGGCTTGAGCTCTTCTGTTACCTAAATCTTGGTTATGAGGCACAGTTCCTTCCGGTGAAGTATAACCGGTAACTATTACTTTCAAATCTTGATGAGCTTTTAATATTTCAACTACGCGGTTAATGTCTATTTTATTTCTTTCGCTTAGCTTAGGAATATCTTTATCCAAGTCAAACAAAATTTTAATTAAAGACAATGACTCGGCTAATTCAAGAAGTGCTTTTTTCTTATCAGGATTGGTAGCACTTTCATCAAGTAGCTCTTGTGAAATAGTAGGAACAAAATAGTAGTATTCTTGAACAGTATTCGTAATAATAATCGGTTCATCTTTCTTATCCATCATTTTCTTCATATAAGCTCTTTTGGCATCGTTCATATACTCGTCGTTACCGCAAGACTTGCATGGTAAGAAGTGAAATCCTACTTTAAGACCTACTTGGAGTAAATTCCATTTTTTATTAGAAGGATTAATATATTTATCAGTAATCGAAATTAATCTTGCATCTTTACTACTCAAAGCAGTTGTAGCAATTCCTTTATCCGGTAAAATATCAAGAAAACCGTAAGAAGCATATACGCCAAGGTAAAAATCGGTACTTCTAGATAATCCGAAAATTCCGCCAAATTCACCTAAAACATCAACAGAGCATCTCATTTTATTACCTTTACCCTTTAATTCGATAGTAGCATTTTTAAGTTCAACAGGTTCCATCCAAACTTCTAAGCCTGTATAGCGAACATTCAAATTTACATCATAAATTTCAAGAATATCTATACGACTATCCGGAAAAGTAACTTTTGAATAAATGGGGAAATACCCTTTTACACCAACGCCTGCATAGATGCCGTTTCTTCCAAATTTCTTTTCAAACTGAATGGTAAGAGGAACTTCAACAGCCCAAGTAGCATGACGTTGTTTAAATCCATCCATAGCATAGGTTAAATCATATTTTTTATCATCGTAGCGAATATTATAGAGCAAGTCAAATACGTTAATAACATCTGCTCCATTCATTTTGGCAATACGCCCTACGTGATTGATACCAACACCAAGCCCAATACCTACATTTCTATGGAAGAAGTAAGTATAACCCAATTCTGCCATTGCGGTATAAGAGCATGTAGTGGCAATGTCATTTTTTCTAAGTTCTTTATACATATTGTTAGCATAGCCACCGCCAAAACGTAACCATATTCTATGGGGACAGAAATCGTCTTGGGGTTCGGCTACAACTTCAGAATCCGCTGCTGCGGTAGGTTGGGTTTCATTATTGGCTTCAGTAGTTTGAGAGTAAACCACAAACATTGTGAAAATAAGACCGATTAAAAATAGTAGTTTTTTCATATTCATTTATTTTTTAATTTTTTCTTAACTTTGATTATTTGTCAAAGGCAGGCAACAATTTAGTTGCCTGCCTAAAACTTTATTTATTTAACAATTAAGAATCTAATTGCCTTAATTTCATTTGTACCGGTGGTAATTCTACCAAAGTAGGTGCCTTGTGCACTAAAGCCTGATACTTTAGTAATTGAACCGGTAACCGGTATGTGTTTCACATGCGCTCCCTTAGCATCATAGATGTCAAGAATTGCGCCTTCCAATTCAGCCGGACTTAAATCAAGTTGAACTGTTACGAGTTCGTCAACGTGAGCTGGTACCGGATATACATTAATAGTATATGTTGGAGTGAACGCTTGGTCGCAAGTTTTAATTTCAATAGAAACACCATCTTTTATTCCCGTTAAGCGTACTGAGTAAACTCCGTTTACACCACTCATATCTTGATAGTATTGTTGTGTTGCGCCCGGAATCATTACACCGTTCTTATACCATTGATAAGAAGTAAAGATATATCCGCCATTGTAATATGGGCTTGTGGGGTCAGTGTGGTTGTTACTTACAACTAACACTTCACCATAACTTTCTTCCCATCTTCTATGTATCAATGTAGTTCCGCCGTTGTTATTCACTACGGTAATAATGAAATCACAATTATCAATAGTAACCATAACCTCAAAAGCGCCGAGTGGTGCACCTGCTGGAACGTCAAGTGTTAATACTTCGTTGCCACCTTGTTTTACAATATAGCGATAGTATGGAACTTGTAACTCAGGATAAGTAAGGTTGGTGATTTTTGCTAATCTTGATGCAAATGTAATCATATTCAAATATACATCAACTTTAGCGTCACAAGCCTCAACATGTTGAGTAAGCAATTCTACCTCGGTTACAATAACCGTAATGTTAGTTTTTACAAATGCAACTGAAGTACACTTAGAATCATCTTGTACAGATTCTAAGGTGTATTGTGTAGTTGCAAGTGGTGTAACAACGTACTCATAATAATATACGCCTGTTTCATTAACCGGAGTTTCAAAGTAGAAATGTTTCGGAACTGCTGGGTTAGTAGATTCTGTGATAACGAAACTGAACGGAGGAATACCGGTAAGTTCAATTTTCAAGGTTACAGGTTCTGCATAAGCGCTGTGTGCACAAACCGTTTGTGTAGATTCATCATTAACAAATCTTGCCGTAGGTGCTGCATTTACTGTTAGTCCTTCTGACATCCACGGGTCAATATGACAACCAGAAAGCTGATTGGTCGGCACAAATGTTGCAATATAGGTATAAGAACCTATACTGTTCGGTTTGTGTGTTTTTTGACCAAGAGGAAGCGTAACAGGAAGACCTTCATTCAACATAAACTTCCATTGAATAGTACCGCTTAGGTTATGGTTGGTTTTTGGAGCAAAGTCAGCATATAATCCCACAATCTCTCCCAAACATAATACATCATACAACGGGTCTGGAGTGATATAAGTTTCTGTCCAATTCGGATTGCTTTCTACTCTATATGTTAATGTATTAGAAACAATCGGTTTACATGTTGGGTTTTCAAATTCTACAGTCAAATAGAATGAATAAGTACCGTATTGGTTAAGCGTAATAGGATATGGAGGAATTTGATTTGTGAAATAAGTCCAAGCATCAGTGTTCCATTTGTATTGGAAGCCGCCTTGAATGGTAGGATCAGTAATATTAAGCGTATTAATAATTTCTAATTTAGCACCTTCACAAACTTCATACAAGTGATAATCTTTTGGAGCAATTTGAACGGTAGGTTGTGGTACAACTTTCACAGGGTCAAATGTAAACCAATCGCTATTACATCCTAATATACTGTTGGCTTTCACTTTATAGATGTAAGGAGCAGCATTTGCAGGTAATACATCAGAATGACAGTTGTATGTAGTAGCCACCGGATTTTCATTGCGTTTCCACTCGAAAGTGAACAACGCAGGATTAATGAGCGTTTCTTCAAAATTAATCACTGTAGCACACAATGTTACTTCGCCGCCTGCACACATACCTATATAGTTTTGTGTTAAAGTTAATGACGGAGCAGCCAGTACATTTACAGTAATAACATCAGAGCCAAAACAAGATAGACTTCCGTAAGAGCGTTGAATTTCAACAGAAATCTCATTAATACCTACAAATAAGTTATTGGTAATTGTAATTTGATTTGTATTTAATCCTAACACTACGCCATTCACTGTCCACACATAGTCGTACGGATTTTCAGGAGTAGCAGCAGGAGTTGGATATGCAGTAGCCGTAATTACACCGCCCAAACAGATTTTTGCATTATCTACACTAATTTGAACAGTAGGTTTAGGATAAATTTTCACTTCGTGTGCCGGTGATGTTGCCACGCACTCATAACCAAGAGCAGTTACATATACTTTGAAGAAATACGGAGCTGCCGGGTCGTTCGGGGCTAACCAGTTTGGCACTTGCATATACGGAGTAGTATAGTTATCTACAAGTGTTTCTGCTGGATTGTTACCTTGCATATAAACTAATTTATATTCATAAATAACACCTTCTTGAAGTCCGGTTACATCTGCATGTAGTACCATGTGTGCTTCTTCTAATGCTTGTTCACAAACTTCGTGTGCACCAAGTATTACAACCTCCATAGTTGGATGAATGGTTACAGTTGCAGGGGCTGAAAGTAGAGATTTACAACCATCCACTTTAATTTCTGCATTATAAGTGAAGGTAGTTAGCACATTGTTAGCCACAGGTTGACGAGTAATTGATTGTAGAGTGCCATTAATTAGGCCGCCATTTTCGTACCAAGTATATGTACCTGCAACGTTACCGCTAATAGTTACGGGGTCTCCTGAGCAAATCAATTCTTTGCTAACTGATAGGATTGGGCTTTCCGGCAACGGTTTAACCACAATGGTGATTTCATTAGAGCCGGCAGTACATCCAGAACCATTTTGAGTAGCAGTAAAAGTATATACGTGGGTACCCGCTTTCGGTGTGTGTGTCATTATCGAAGAGGTTTCTCCTTCCAAAGCTTTACCATCTTCATACCATTGTTTTACGAAATTGTTATCAAAGTTTGCACTTAAAGAGGCTTTTAATGTTATGGACTCACCCAAACAAATTGCTCTTTCCATATCTACCGGTACTGTTTCGATACCAATAGTGCTGAGTTCAGTAACTGTAACTTCGAAATCATCAGATTTAATTGTACAACCTGATTCGGTAATAATCACAACATAATAAACGTAAGGTATTGAACTTTGGGTCGTGTTAATTGGATAAGTAGTATTATCCGGACCACCTTCAGATACAAGTTCGCCATTTTCATACCAGTTAATAGAATTAATATCACCGATTTCGCCACTTACCGGCGGAGTGATTATAGCCGTTAAATCGAATGCATTTCCTGAAGCACATACTTCATGTGGTCCATAAATTTTAACCGTAGGAGCATCATCAACAGTAACTGTTCCTGCAATTGCTGTATTTGACTTACAACCTGCTTCATCTGTATTTGCATAAACAGACACAACAAATTCGCCAACAGTATTGAAGAACGGTTTAAATTCTGCGGAAGAAACACCTTGATCTTGACCATTGATTAACCAAGTGTAAGTAACTGGTATTTTAGGATCTACAGATGCAGTAAAGGTAAGTTGAGTACCTTTGCAAATTGCGTCTTCTGGGGCAGCAGAAACAGTAATTACCGGTGTCGGTATTACGGTTACATCTATAGGAGTAGCAGCAGCTACACAATTGGTGCCAATTTGAGTTGCCGTAAAGGTATAAAGTGTATTAACAGTTGGTTTGTGATATACTATAGGAGTTGTGCCTATTACTGTGCCATTGGCTTTCCATTCATAACTCATGTTGGCTGAACCGCTTACATTAGCAGTCAATTCAACTGTTTCGCCGGAGCAAACTTCGGTTTTGTCCACTGTAGCGCCAATTGCTGATAATTGACCTACATGTACATAATGTACGGCTGATACTGTTACACAACCATTAAACTTGTCGGTTATCTTTACAAAGTATGCGTAAGGAATCGCACTGGCTGTAGTGTTTATTGCCTGATCACTATTTGTTCCTAACGTTACCAAAGATGCACCTTGATAGTAATACCATTGGTAATCTACATTAGCGTTCGTCGGGTCGGTTACTGCATACAAATAGGTAGCCGTTGCTGTGTTACAAATCACTTCAGGTCCTACAATCTTTACGCCAGGAGCTTCTTTAACGGTTACATAACCCATATAAGTTAACGCTGAGTTACAACCTGCTACATTAGTAGTAGCCATAACTTGAACGTCATAATTACCGGCTTCATTGAAGTTGTAAACAAAGATATTAGTACCTCCTACAACAACAGGATTTCCATTAATGTACCAAGTGTAAGTAGCGGTGCCGAAAGGTACGCCATTAGCAACAAATTGTACTTGCTCGCCTTTGCAGATATCTTTAGTAATATTGGTCGGGGTTACAACCGGTTTAGGATCAACTGTTACAGTTATTTCAGTGGATTGAGCTACACATGTTGTACCAAGTACTTGAGCCGTAAAAGTATAAACTGTGGTAACTAACGGATTATGATATACTACAGGAGCAGTGCCTATTAGTGCGCCATTAGCTTTCCATTCATAACGCATGTTGTCTGAGTAGCCTACATTGGCGATTAATTCAACTGTTTCGCCGGAGCAAACTTCCGTTTTGTTCACCGTAGCACCAATCGTTGAGTTTTGTCCTACATATACATAGTAGCGGTCTGATACCGTTTTACAACCGGTAGCCGGATCCGTAACTTCAACATAATATGCATAATTATATGGACTTGGTACTGTAATCACTTGTTGTTGTACTCCCGTGCCTAAAGATTGCAATTGGTCGTTGTGATAAACGAACCATTGATATTGTGGCATAGCACCATGAGCATTTGCTAAAGCAAATAAGTAGGTCGGAGTTTGAGTATCACAAATTACAGGTGTTCCTTCAATGGTAACCGTTGGAGCTTGTTTTACAAAAACTACGCCGATGTTGGTTAGTGCAGAGTTACAACCTGCTATATTAGTAGTAGCCATAACTTGAATGTCATAAGTACCGGCTTCATTATAGTTGTAAACAAAGATATTAGTACCTCCTACAACAACAGGATTTCCATTAATATACCAAGTGTAAGTGGCAGTGCCAACAGGTACGCCATTAGCAAAGAACTGTGCTTGTTCACCTTCGCAAATGGTTTTACTAATATCACTCGGGGTTACAACCGGTTTCGCTATTACAGTTACAGTTACTTCGTTGGAAGTAGCTACACATTCAGAACCAATTTGTGTGGCTGTGAATGTATAAACTGTGGTAGCAGTTGGGTAAACATAATGAGTAGGATTAACTGCGCCAACTATTGCTGTACCATCAGCGTACCATTGATATTCCATATTCTTATCAGTTGGAACATCAGCGGATAATTGAACTGTTTCTAATGCACAGATTTCTGTTTTGTCTGCGGTGATAGCAACTGTTGGGAATTGTTCTACCATTACACTATGAAGTGCG
>Ga0209628_10000275_pt1 | contig 30680 bp, 25 predicted proteins | sample TergutCu122P4_FD_187285 | JGI IMG/M metagenome (GOLD analysis project Ga0209628, IMG submission 187285) | Cubitermes ugandensis P4 segment gut microbial communities from Kakamega Forest, Kenya - Cu122 P4 (SPAdes) (version 2) | ecosystem: Host-associated > Arthropoda: Insects > Digestive system...
TCCGTTTACTTGCAACTGATAAACTCCTTGCGGGTAAGCCGACAAATTCACTTGTGTACCAAAAGTTTCCTGCAACAACGTACCCTGTAAAGAATAAACCTTTATCTCGGCTTGCTGTCCGATATTTACAATTCCCGTTGTTGGGTTGGGATAAACCACCAAATTACTTGTCTCTTTGGGTTGATTGATACTGCTCGGTAAATTTTCAACATTGAAAGTTGCCGAAACGGTATAACCAATTACGTCTGTGTTTTCGTCTGTCCCCGAACGCAAAGATTTGGCACGCACGGCGCCTTCTTTGCAAATAATTGAAAGATAGAACAAATTGACACCCTCTTTCGTAACGGTATATTCAACATCGTAAATAACTATATTGTCGTCTTGTACGATTTTCCAATGAACAATAATTTTCTTTCCACTAATGGGCGTGATGCCTGTAATGGTAGCGGAAGTAATTTTCAAACCGGCAATTAACCGGCAATCTTCCTGCGGTCTTGCGCCGACAATATCAACAGGGGTTACAGTAATTTCCGTTTCAAAAATATTTTCTTCATTAGCATATACGCACGAGTTGTCGGAATCCGTAGCGTCAGGATTGTAGTTTAATGACTTCGGGTCGGTGCAACCATAAACAAAGCCTGTTTCCACAATATTTGTAAAAGTTCCCCAAACGGCATCAGCTTGATAATCCGCTATGCTTTTGCATGGAACATAAACTGTGGCATTTTTTGGTACGCCATAAAAGGAAAAATAGCCTCCAATAGCAGGCGGAGAAACAGCTTCGCTGGTTATAGTTGCCAAACTGCTGCATAAATAAAAAGCATAATCTCCTATTGAATTAACAGACTTTCCAATAGTTACTGATTTTAAATTGGCGCACCCCATAAAAGTCCTGTTATTTATGTAGGAATTTCTAACGGTTACAGACGTTAAGCCATTGCAATAAGCAAAAACAGAATTTCCAATATAAGTAACCGAATTTGGAATAGTTACCGACTTTAAACCATTACAATAAGCAAAAACTTCATTTCCAATATAAGTAACCGAGCTTGGAATGGTTAATGTTGTAAAACCACAACCGGAAAAAGCGCCGTTTCCTATGGCAGTAACCGAATTTGGAATGCTTATCGATGTTATGCCGCTAAAAGCGCTGAAAGCGTTATCAGGGATAATCTTAACATTGTTTCCGATATTTAATGTTGTTACTAATGGTAAAACGTAACTTCCAAAAGCCTTATACATATACGTACAACTATCGGCATTAAAATTAACCGTTCTTAAACTATCGCAGCCGCTAAAAGCATTATCTCCGATGTAGGCAACAGCATTTGGAATAGTTATTTCCGTTAAATTACAACCCTCAAAAGCGCTATTTCCAATAAAAGTAACCGAGTTTGGAATGCTTATTGACGTTATTCCGCATTGAAAAGCGTTATTTCCTATTGCAGTAACCGAATTTGGAACAGTTACCGATGTTAAACCGGTCAAGCCCACAAACGCACAATCGGGAATAATTTTGACATTGCTTCCGATATTGATTGTTGATACTGCTTCGCAAATGCCAAAAACAACACCGCCGCCGCCCAGAAACGTAGTGAGACGTCCCATATAGGTACAACTATCGGCATTAAAATTAATAGTTTTTAAGTCAAGGCAACTGTTAAACGCAAAATCTCCTATGCGGGAAACAGCTTTTGGAATAGTTAATGTTGTTATGCCACTTGAACGAAAAGCATAATCTCCTATGGTAACAACAGAGTTAGGAATAGTTACCGATGTTACGCCGCTACAACTATTAGAAAAAGCATAATCAGGAATTGCTTTCACATTGTTTCCAATGTTCAATGTTGTTATTGAGCAATTTTGAAAGGCAACGAAAGAAGTAGTGCCAATAATAGGGCTACTGCTGATATAACCCATATATACACAACTGTCGGCATTAAAATTAACAGTTGCTAATTTACTGCAATTGCGAAAAGCCCTGACTCCTATTGTATCAACAGAATTTCCAATCGTTAATGATGTTATGCCGCTACATCCGTCAAAAGCATAAGAGCCTATTGTGGAAACAGAATTGGGAATTGTTGCTATTCCTGCCAAGCCTCTACAACCATTAAAAGCGCTCTGTCCTATGGTGGCAACAGCGTTTCCAATAATCAATGATGTCAAGGAGTAACAACTTTGAAAAGCCTGCCCGCCTATTGATGTAACAGCGTTTGGAATAGTTAATGTTCCTGCCAAATTAAAACAATTTAAAAAAGCATAATCGCCTATTGACGTAACATTGTTTCCAATGACCAGTGTTTTAATCTTGTCTTTATGAACACTCCAAGGAGCAGTTGAACCGTCAATAGTGGGTTCATACTCATAATTCGCCATTGCACCGCTTCCGTTAACAGTCAGTATGCCGTCGGAAGTTAATACCCAAGTGAGATTATTCCCACTTGCCCCGCAGTTGCCTGAACCGATTGTTGTTACCTGAGCAGATACTGCACCAAAAATGCTCGCCAAAACAAGGCAAAGCACTACTAAAAGTTGTCTTTTTTTATTCATAATATTATACTACTAAATAGTTTGCAAAGTTACTGAAAAAGTTTTTCGTATCGTCATTTTATCATTTAAATTGCTATTAATTCGTTTTAACTGTCTGTCTCTCTTTCCAATAACACTGCGCTGTCCGCAACTTGCCGATAACGAGTTAATCCGCGAAATGCAACTCTATTTCGCAAATGGGCTACACAGATTCTTAAAGATTATATACCCAAAGGTTACGCAATCAATCAGCGTTTTGAACGAATAGAGGAACGTCTTGCTACACACGATAAACAAATTTCGTTTTTTGTTCGCACGGCTTTGCCGCCCACACAAGGCGTGTTTTTCGAAGAAGAATCAAACACTTTTCACGACCGATTTTTGTTTATCGATGATATGGTTTATCATATTGGTGCTTTGCTCAAAGATTTAGGAAAAAAAATGTTTGCTTTTTCAAAAATGGAAATAGGTTCCAAATCTTTTTACTACCTTTGCCTCTCAAAGCAAATCTTCTAAGGCTAAATCGTAAAAACAGAATAAAAATTATGAAGAGGTATCTATTAGCAAACAACATTCTTGGATGGATTGTATGCGCTATTGCAGCGGTTGTTTATTTACTAACCATCGAACCCACAGCCAGTTTTTGGGATTGTCCCGAATTTATTACTTCGGCTTACAAATTACAGGTAGGTCATCCGCCCGGAAATCCTATTTTCATGTTAGTGGGAAATTTGGCGTCTCATTTGGCTTCCGATCCGTTGCAGGTAGGAATAATGCTGAACGGTCTGTCGGCAATTTTCAGCGCATTGACCATCCTGTTTCTTTTTTGGACAATTACCCATTTGATGCGAAAAATCGTTGTGGCAGGCAATCCGGCGGCAGGACAAACGAAAATGAGTCTTTCGCAAATGATTACGATTCTTGGAGCGGGTGTGGTAGGTGCTTTAGCCTACACCTTTTCCGATACATTCTGGTTTTCGGCGGTGGAAGGCGAAGTATATGCTTTCTCATCTTTGATGACAGCCCTTGTGTTTTGGCTCATCCTTAAATGGGAAAATGTTGCCGACGAACCGCATTCCAATCGTTGGATTATTCTTATCGCTTATCTCATAGGCGTTTCCATCGCCATACACTTATTGAATTTACTCTGTATCCCCGCCATTGTTCTTGTATATTATTTCCGCAAAACAGCCAATCCTACCTGGAAAGGAGCGGTAATTGCTTTGCTCATTTCATTTGTCATCACGGTAGCCGTTCTCTACGGACTTATTCCGGGACTGATGGAGGTAGCCGGTTGGTTCGAATTGCTGTTTGTCAACCTGTTTCATTTGCCCTACAATTCCGGAGTTGGATTTTATATGGCGCTGGTTTTCGGAGTATTGGCTTGGGCTATTTGGGAAAGCATGCGCAATACCGACAATCTGAAACGGGCGAAAATCACCTTTATTATTTCTATTAGCCTGCTCGGTATTCCTTTCATAGGCGATGGCATTTGGTTGGGAATCTGTATTATTATCGCATTAACGGTTTATCTGTTTTGGTCAAAAAAAATCAATCCGGTGGTACTGAACACTATATTAGTCAGTTTGTTGGTCATTACCATCGGTTATTCGTCTTATGCTTTGATTATGATTCGGTCGGCTGCCAATCCTCCGATGGATCAAAATTCGCCGGAAGATATTTTTACCTTGCGCGAATATTTGGGTCGGGAACAATACGGCGAAACGCCTCTGTTTTACGGACAAACCTTTGCATCGGAGGTCAAGTACGAAAACAAAGATGGCATGTTGGAAGCCGTTTATACCGATAAAGGTCCCGTTTGGGCGCAAATACCCAAAAAAGACCCCTCCGAACGCGACCGGTATTACGAAGTGGACAGAAAGAAAAGCCCTGTTTATGTTGATGAATTAAATACCCTGTTCCCTCGTATGTACAGTTCAACGGGCAGCCATGTACAGGGATATAAAGAGTGGTCGAACTTCAAGGGCAAGCGCGTGCGAATATCCACTCCGCAAGGGTCGAAAATGGTAACACAGCCGACTTTTGGTGAGAATTTGCGTTACTTCTTTAACTATCAGGTGAATTTCATGTATTGGCGCTATTTCATGTGGAATTTCGCCGGACGGCAAAACGATATACAGGGACATGGAGAAATATCGAACGGAAATTGGATTACCGGTATTCCTTTTTTAGACAAATATCGTGTGGGTCCGCAAGAAGATATGCCGGACTTCATTGCCAAAAATAAAGGGCATAACAAGTATTATATGTTGCCTTTGTTGTTGGGATTGATAGGTATTTTCTTTCAGGTATATTCGGGGAAAAAGGGGACCGAACAGTTCTGGGTTACTTTCCTGCTGTTTTTCATGACCGGAGTGGCGATAGTGGTTTACCTGAATCAAACGCCTTTGCAACCGCGTGAACGGGATTATGCTTACGCCGGCTCGTTCTATGCTTTCTGCATTTGGGTGGGGGTTGGTGTTGCAGGAGTCATCAAAGGATTACGGCGGCTGAAATTGCCGGAAACGGTCGCCGCTTCTTTGGGTGTGGCGCTTTGCCTGCTTATTCCCATACAAATGGTATCGCAAACCTGGGACGATCACGACCGTTCGGGACGCTACATAGTCCGTGATTTTGGTCGAAATTACTTAGCTTCCTGCGAACCCAACGCCATTATTTTCACCAATGGCGACAACGATACTTTCCCGCTTTGGTATGTTCAGGAGGTAGAAGGTTATCGAACGGATGTGCGCGTCTGCAACTTGAGCTATCTGCAAACCGACTGGTATATCGACCAGATGAAACGTCAGGCATATACCTCCGAACCGCTTCCTATCGGTTGGAAGAGATACGAATATGCAAGAGGCAGGCATGAAGCGGCATACATCGTAAACAGATACAATGAAATGTGGGTAGAGGATGTATTAAACCGTATCAAATCGGATGACCCGCGCGACAAACGAATACCAGGTTATAATATAGAGGTGGACAATGTCCCTACTTACAAAATAAAAATTCCGGTCGATTCGGCCGGCGTTATTGCCAACGGATTAGTCAAACCGGAAAACAGCGCATGGATTCCGCCCTACATAACAGCAGATTTAGGCGATCAGCCTGATGAGAAGGGTGAACCAACCATGCGCCCGAAAACTTATCTCGGCAAGCATGAAATGATGATACTTGAGATGCTGAAAAACAATCCCGACTGGAAGCGCCCGATCTATTTTGCCATCACCGTAGGACGGGAGATGTATTTGCGCTTAGATCCTTATTTCCGGCAGGACGGAGTAGCCTATCGCATCATGCCTCTCGAAGCAAGCCTTTATCAACTTATCGATACGGATGTGATGTACGATATTGTGATGAACAGATACAGATACGGCAATTTGGAACAACCCGGACTCTACATCGATGAAAATGCCCGACGAATGAGCAACACTTTTCGTGTTATTTTCGGGCGATTAGCCAAACAATTGGCCGAACAGGGCGACAGCATACGAGCCGAAGAAGTGGCCGATTACAGTCTGAAAGCGATACCTTCGTACAATGTTCCCTACGATTTCTATTCGGTGGGCGATATGGCAGATGTGTATCATCAAATAGGAGCAACGGAAAAAGCCGATGATCTGTACCGGCAGTTGGCGGAAATCTCCATGAAAAACCTGAATTGGTACAATCGTCTGAATATCCAACATTATCTGTCCGTTTTATCAAGTGTGAAAAGTGATCTTCTTTTCATGCAGTATATTATGTATTACTTTGCAAACAATAATACCGATTTACTGGAGATGTATTCCGACGATTATTTAAGATGTGTCGAGCGTTTCAGGCGGGTTACCGAATCCGGAAAACCCGTGCGACAAGGAGGATTCAATCAATAGTTACAATCATGCGATTGTCCCGACCGCCGGCTTTAATAAGTTTGTATCGAAAAATCCGTTTCCGGAAAGGATACGGCGTACATTCTCCTTTCGTTTACAATCTTATTACCAAGGTAATCGAAGATAAAAGCGTTTATTATATTTTTGAAGAAATCGAAAAATTCCGACAGCAGTTATTAAACGATGAAGAACTGAGCGCTATCACCTTCCGCGAAACACAATCGGCGGCTTACGGTGCTCTTTTGTTCCGAATGGTAAATTTTTATGGCTGTCGAAACGTGGTTGAAATCGGGAGTTCGACCGGTGTAATGGGTTTGTACTTGGCCGCATCTTCCCGTACACAGCGCAACTGTTGGTTGTTAGACGAGCGGCACGGATTGGCCGGACGAGTCAGAGAATTTGCTTTGGCACACCATTTGCACAAACTTCAATACATCGAAGGGAATTACAAAGAAAGCTTGAATCTTCTTTGTGCAGAACTTCGGGCAGTGGATTTGCTGTTTATCAATCGTTTGCCGGAAAAATATCCAATCGAGGAATTGCTGCGTAGTTGCTGCCCATTGATAAGTAAGCACAGCATTTTGATTTTAAGCAATATCGGTCGGAACAAAGAAATGCGGAGAGTTTGGCAGTCGCTGAAACAACATCCCGAGTCGCGAGTCGTCGTGGATTTATATGGTTTGGGCATTGCATTTTTTGATGACAGGTTTCCGAAACAGTGTTATAAAGTATATTTCAATGATGGAGAAAAGTAGAATTTACACACGAACAGGCGACAAAGGTTACACTTCCTTAGCGGGAGGCAAAAGGGTGCTGAAAACGCATCCGCGCGTTGAGGCTTACGGAACAGTCGATGAATTGAACGCCTTTATCGCCACCCTTTCGGATACGGTCGATGATGGAGACGATCGGCAATTTCTCTCCCGCATTCAAAACAACCTCTTTACTTTGGGCGCTTACTTAGCCAACGAAAGCGAAGAAAAACCGTGCGGTATTACTTCCGAAGAAATCGACGTTTTGGAACAGGAAATAAATCGTATCGATGCGCTTATCCCTCCGTCGAAGATATTTATTTTGCCGGGAGGTTGCCCGTCGAATGCGTGGGCGCATATCTGCCGCACCGTTTGTCGTCGAGCCGAAAGATGTATTTTACGGTTGAAAAGTAAAGCAGGAATAGATTCTGCCCCGTTGCAATACATCAATCGTTTGTCGGATTATTTCTTTTTGTTTGCCCGAAAACAAAATTTTATCCATCACATCGACGAAATTGCATGGAAAAACACTTGCAAATAATATAAAATTTTATACTTTTGCGAAAAATTTAAACGAACAAATATGTATTGGACATTAGAATTAGCCTCGAAATTAGAAGATGCCCCATGGCCTGCAACGAAAGACGAGTTGATTGATTTCGCCATGCGTTCGGGAGCTCCGCAAGAAGTAGTAGAAAACTTGCAAGAAATGGAAGATGAAGGCGAAATATACGAATGTATTGAAGATATTTGGCCTGATTATCCGAGTAAGGAAGATTTCTTTTTCAACGAAGAGGAATATTAGAGATAAAAAGCAATACGCCTGAAAAACAGGATGGAAACGGACACAATAGCTTACTTGGAAAAGTAGGCTATTGGTGCTTTAATGCCTGCACATTAATCGTTTGCTTTAAGCAAGTCTACCATGTAGCCGTTAAAACGCGCCCTGTCGTCGCCTAAAACTCTGAAAAATTTAGTGTCAACCTCGTCTATCGTTTTAATCGCTTTTTGCATCATCTTTTTCCCTGCCAGAGTGATGTCGACAGCTTTTGCTCTGACATCCGTCAAATGTCTTGTGCGGCATATATAGCCTTTAGCCTCCAATACGGGGAACATTTGGGAGATGGTCATGGGGTTTATCCGAGAATGCTGAGCAAGTATGGCTTGAGTAACTTGTTTTTTACTATGCAAAGTAAGCCAGTAGACACCCGCCAATACTGCATATTGCATGTGAGATATCCCATGATATTTTTTCAATGCCTTATCATGGCACTCCTCCCACATACTGGAGACTTGTAACATTAGAAAACCACAGTCTTCTTCCAGGTTTTCCATCGGGAACGGTGATTTTTCTTTCTTCAAAGTACTATTATATGTCTGTTTGTGCGGCAAAGGTAAAAAAAAATATTATAAAAACAAAAAAATGAAAATTTTTTATATCATCTTTTGTAATCTTACGTAATAAATAACACTCTGTAAATAACTTATTTATAGCGTAAAAATCCCTTATTATATCTCTATTTTTCATCTTGTTTGCCTGTAAATTTCTGTTATTCAAAGTTAATTTTTAATAATTTATTTATAATATATTTTATAATTTAAATTATAAACATTATCTTTGTAAACAAAATTGATAGTATAAAAAAATATATGTATGAAAAAAATTATTACGAAATCAGTCATTAGCCCTCAGGAGTGCCAAAAAATGAAAATGGAGTACGTGCCTCCCGCAGTGATAGTCAAACGAGTGATTTTAGAAGGTAACATAGTAGCTGCATCGCCTACTGTAAGTGTTGAAGTGGAAGATTGGATTTTAGATGATCCAAATCAGGTAGAAAACAGTAGTGACGTGTGGTTAAATATCTAATGTATAAACACATTTAACATCATCTTTTAATAAATTAATTAATAAAGTTATGAGCGAAAACAGATTAAGGACACTGGCAATTATTGTAATAATTGGTTCATTTATGTTATTACTATCCATATTGGCATCAGTATTTGGACTAATATAACCAATGTGTGGCAAATTGATTATTATGAATAAAATTAAACGAAAACCGTCGATACGATATTATGTATATTGTCTTACTTTCGTCATTTTGTCGCTGTGCGGACTTGTCTTCCTGCTTTCTTCCTGTACGGAAGGAATGATTGATAATCCCACTAAGCCCGGTTCGGGCAAGGAGGTTGCCGTTCGATTCTCGCTGGGCTACCTTTCCCACAATGATAACGAAACGGTTATCCGCAGTCGAATTGATATGAATCCGGAAACGGTTGTAATCCCCCTTGAGGATGGACTGAGCATGTATGCGACGTTGGAAGTTGATCAGGAGACTAAGACGCGTGCAACTACCTCCGGTTTAACGCCAGGTGCCACTGTGCGTATCGTGGCTTACGAAGACGGGGAGGATTACCGGAAACATGTTGACTATACGGTGGGCAATAACGGTTCACTCAATGGAGACCCTTTTACTGTAGATGAGGGCTACTACACATTTGTGGCTTATACGTATAACAAAAATTCCTCTATATTACCCGTTTATGGAGATACCCTGTCAAATATCGATGTAAACAACGACTTGGTGTGGGGAATCCATCCGAACAACGGAAACACATTTTATGTGGATGCAAATACTGATAACATTAAGATTACGATGTCTCATAAGTTTTCTCAAGTGATGCTTACCGCCACAACTTCACAGATGACAGATACTCCTGATATTATCAATATTGAAAACGTTTCGGTATCCGGCAGAGAAGCAAATTTGAGCGTGAAAGACGGGTTATTTTTTAAAAATAACAACAACGAAGTATTATACTCTTTTACCGGATTTTCACCTTTATCCACACCTACTGTTATTAGCAATTCCCCTTCCATCATGGCATATACAGGTGGTGAAGAGTCTACCGTTTTGAAGATAGGATCATTGACTCTTGATATCAACGGGAATAAAACGTTTACCAACTTAGCAGCCATATTCAACAAACAATTGAAGGAAGGAGTCAGTTATCATCTTCAAGTAAACTTCCGGAGCGGCACACCTCCGGGAACAATACTCTTTGAATTGGAGGGTGTTGCTCAAGAAACTCCGGCAACAATCACTTTTACGAATAATTCTTCGAGAACAGCCACCGTGAATGCTTCAGGTCAAATACCCGGCAATAAATCGGAAATTAATCTGACCGTAGAAAGCCTCTCGCTCAATGGCGGCGCTCCTGTCCTTATCGGACGCATGGGAGGCGAAACTATCCGTCTCAAATATAATAACGGCGTTCTGGTTCACCGCGATGCGGTAAATGACATCATTCCCATCGGTACGTATGCGGAGATTCAATTGATCAACACCGCTTCCGGCGCCTTAGCGGGAAACTATAAACAGGAGTCGGATATCAATTTGATGGGAAAGCCGTGGACACCGATTGGCAGGGGGAACAATGCTGCGAATCGCTTTACCGGTAAATACAACGGAAACGGCAACATGATACACGGGCTCTACATCAACAATACATCTCTCGACTATGCCGGCTTCTTTGGCTATGTGGGTACTACGGGCATCACAGGCGAAGTAAAAAATCTGGGTGTAGCGGGAAATGTTACCGGCAGGGAATGGGTAGGCGGAATTGCAGGATATGCCTACATGAGCAGAATAGAGAATTGCTTCTCTACCGCAGATATCGTTGCCGCCGGCACCACTCAAAATGCAGGACACAGGGTTGGAGGTATAGTAGGGCAGATTTACTATGGCAGCACCTTGTCGAACTGTTTTTCCACCGGTAACGTTACGGGCGTTCAAGATGTGGGAGGCATAATAGGTCTTGTGAACAGCAACAGTGGCTCTAATGTATCTGTGGTGGAAAACTGCTATGCTACGGGTGCTGTGAGCGGAATATATTTAGCGGGCGGTGTGGCCGGACAAGTCAATACGGGCGGAGTCGTTCGAAATAGCGTCGCACTTAATCCGTATGTGCACAGCGAGCCGTCTGTTACTACCCAATACCCCGTCGGCCGCGTGGCAGTCAAGGTAGTTGCGTCCAATAATAGCGTCAACAACTATGCATGGACGGATATGGGAACCAACAATGGCGAGTCTTTCTTACTCGGAACACATGCCACCAAACAGGATGTGCATAATGGGTATGATGGCGTAAGCACGAATGCTGCAACATTCCGTTCGGCCGCTTTTTGGACTACCACTTCGGCTTTACCAACCACCCCCTGGACAGGCTGGGATACCTCCATCTGGAGCATCACAAACGGCAAACTCCCCGGACTCTTTAACAAAACAGTCGAACTTCCCGTACATTTACAGTAATAAGGAAACGCATATCCATACGGGCAATGTGAGTTTAATTAATTATAAATAATTAGCAAAATTATAAATTAATTATTGTAATGCGTTATTCAACCGTTTCAGAAACTCATCCGCCAACTCTTTCGAGACACACAACGGCGGCAAGAGGCGGAAAATATGCGTTTTGGTGGAACCGGTAAAAACATGTTGCTCGAAAAGCAAACGGTCGCGTAAAGGTCCTATCGATTCGTCGAATTCGATACCAATCATTAACCCCTGTCCGCGTACTTCCTTGATTTGCGGAAATTTCTTTAATTCATCCATCAAGTAAGCGCCGATACGGGCAGCATTTTCTACTAAGTTTTCTTCTTCCATCACCTCTAACACAGCAATGGCAGCTGCACAGGCTAATTGATTGCCTCCGAAAGTAGTGCCCAACTGTCCATGTACCGCTGGAAATTTAGGAGCAATCAAGATTCCGGAAATAGGGAAACCGTTCCCCATTCCTTTGGCTACAGTAATGATATCCGGACGGATGCCGGCATATTGATGCGCAAAGAATTTTCCGGAACGACCAAAACCGGATTGAATTTCATCTAAAATCAACACTGTATCTGTTTCGGTACATACCTCACGGAGTTGCTGTAAGAACTGCGGATCCGGCACAATAATTCCTCCGATACCTTGAATGCCTTCGATAATCACCGATGACACATCCCCTTTTTGAAGCGTTTCCCGTACGGCTTCGATATCGTTCCATGGCAAAAAAATAGTTTCCAAATCCATCACATTGCTTGTCCAGTATTTGGGAATATCAGTTACTCGGACGGCAGCTGCTGTTCGTCCGTGAAAGCCGTTTTTAAAGGCAACCATCTTTTTCCGCCCGTTGTAATATGCCGCTAATTTCAGTGCGTTTTCGTTGGCTTCGGCTCCCGAATTGACCATAAACAGCGAATAATCGGGATAACCGGAGGCTTTCCCCAGTTTTTCCGCATATTCGTCCTGCAAAGGAATTAGCACGGAATTGGAATAGAAACCGATTTTATGCAGTTGTTCCGTAATTTTAGCAATGTATTTGGGATGTGCATGTCCGATGGAAATCACGGCATGACCTCCGTAAAAATCCAGATATTCTACACCGTTTTTGTCATAGACTTTGCATCCTTGAGCACGTACAGGCTCAATTTGATAGCGGGGGTAAACGTCGAAAAAGTTCATGACTCCTAATTTTAAAACGCACTTGGTTTCAACGCCAATCCGGATTTTTCATCCAAACCAAACATCAAATTCATATTTTGTACAGCTTGTCCCGATGCTCCCTTCAATAAATTATCAATCACTGAAAGAATAAGCAATTTATTTCCGTGTTTTTCCAAATGCAGAATACATTTATTGGTATTAACTGCCTGTTTCATATCAATATTCGTATCGGAAATAAAAGTAAAAGCGGCATCACTATAAAAATCCTGATAGACTTGTGAGGCTTCTTCCAAGGTTAAATCGCTCTCGGTATAAGCCGAGGCAAAAATGCCGCGGGAAAAATTACCCCGTACCGGAATAAAATTGATTTGCGAAAGAGAACAATCCAGTGATTCGCATATTTCCTGTAAGTGCTGATGTTCAAAAACTTTGTAAACCGAAATATTATTATCGCGCCACGAAAAATGAGTAGTAGCAGTAGGCTTTACTCCAGCACCTGTCGAACCGGTAATCGCATTTACATGAATCTCGTTCTTCAATAGCTTCTTATCGGCTAATGGCAATAAAGCCAATTGGATAGCCGTAGCAAAACAACCCGGATTAGCGATGCGGGCGGCTTTGCGGATGGCCTCTCGATTTAATTCCGGCAAACCGTAAACAAAACCGTCGGCAGTAGCCCGGTGGCGGTAGTCAGTAGATAAATCTATGATTTTAACGGACGCTGGAATCGTGTTTTCTTTCATGAATTTCCGACTATCGCCATGCGCAGAGCAAAGAAACAGAACATCAACCCCCCAACCCCCTGAAGGGGGAGTAAAGTCCCCTTTAGGGAAACAGCGTTCGGCGTTAGCCAATTTAGGGGTAGATTGGGGGGTAAACCTCAAATCGGTTTCACCAATCAATCCTGCGTGAACATCCGTTATTTGTTTGCCGGCATTACTCGTACTGTGTACGAAAACAATCTCTACTTGCGGGTGATGAACGAGGAGGCGAAGTAATTCTCCCGCTGTGTATCCCGCTCCGCCGATAATTCCTGCTTTTATCATACAAAAGAAGTTATAGGAAGTTATAGGAAGTTATAGGAAGTTATAGGAAGTTGCAAGAAGTATTCGTTTGACATCCTGTGACTTCGTTTAACTCCGTCTAACCTCCTTTTTTGTTATTTTTTTGAACATTGAAATAAATTTTCGTCGGAATCGCCGTGATTTTTATAAATCCTTTGGCATCTTGCGCCGTCCATGCTTTATTCATTTCGCCGTATTCGCCGAAATCGGTTTTCATCAGGTCGAAATCGCTTTCTACGCCCACTAATGTATAATGATAAGGACGTAGGCGAACAGTAACTGTTCCGGTTACATTCTGTTGCGAGTTTTGAAGGAAAGTTTCAATGTCGCGCATCACCGGTTCGAGGTATTGCGCTTCGTGAAGAAACATACCGTACCAAGTACCCAACTGGTCTTTCCAGTATTGTTGCCACTTAGTCAATGTATGTTTTTCCAGCATTTTGTGTGCATGGATGATGACCAAAGGAGCCGCCGCTTCAAATCCCACGCGTCCTTTGATGCCGATAATCGTATCGCCGATGTGCATATCGCGACCAATGGCATAACGAGAGGCGATTTTTTCAATCTCCTGAATGGCTTTGACTTTGTCGGTATATGTTTTTCCGTTGACAGCCGAAATTTCGCCTTCGGTAAAAGAAATCTTTAACAGTTCTTCACCCTGTTCTTGCAGTTGTGACGGATAGGCTTCCTCCGGCAATGTTTGTTCGGATTTCAATGTTTCTTTACCACCAATACTCGTACCCCACAGACCTTTGTTGATGGAATATTCCATTTTCGTAAAGTCCGCTTCAAAGCCGTTTTCTTTCAGATAATTGATTTCGTATTCACGGGTCAAAATCATATCGCGGGTAGGAGTAATGATGCCAATTTCGGGTGCCAACACATCGAACGTCAGATCGAAACGCACTTGGTCGTTTCCTGCTCCAGTACTTCCGTGTGCTACAAAGTCGGCGCCGATTTCTTTGGCGTAGTTAATAATGGCAATCGCCTGAAAAATACGTTCCGAACTCACCGAAATAGGATAGGTGCCATTGCGAAGGACATTTCCAAAAATCATATACTTAATACTTTTTTCATAGTATTCCTGCATGATATCAAGATTCACATGTTTCACTGCTCCCAGTTTATAAGCGCGTTCTTCCACTCGTTTCAAGTCTTCTTTCGAAAAGCCACCGGTATTGGCTAAAGCAGTATATACTTCGTATCCCAACTCTTTGGAGAGGTACATGGCGCAGAAAGAAGTATCCAACCCTCCGCTGTATGCTAAAACTACTTTTTGTTTCATAATTTCTTATTTGTACCCCCAACCCCCTGAAGGGGGCTGAAGGAAAAATTTGCCCACTATCCTACCCCAGAGTCCCCTTTAGGGAAACAGCGTTCGGCGTTAGCCAATTTAGGGGTAGGATCATACAACATGGCGGTGCAAATGCAGTAGCGCCTCTCGGTACGTTGTAAAATATCATAATTAACACAGCCCTGACAACCACGCCAAAATGCTTCATCGTCGGTCAATTGGGCAAAAGTAACCGGAACATAACCCAATTCCGTATTGATTTTCATCACGGCGGCTCCGGAAGTCAATCCGAACAGTTTGGCATCGGGAAATTTTTCGAGCGACAAGTCAAACGATTTTTGTTTAATGGCCCTTGCCAAACCTATTCCTCGAAACTTTTCCACCACAATCAAGCCGGAATTGGCAACATACTGCTTATTGCCCCAACTTTCGATATAACAAAAACCGGCGAACTCACCTTCTACAAAAGCGATAATGGCTTTTCCTTCCCGCATTTTTTGCTCTATGTATTCCGGTGTGCGCTTGGCAATACCGGTGCCTCGCACCTGAGTTGCATCTTCAATCGTTTTCAATACGATCGGAATACAGGGAAGATGGCTTTCGTTGGCTACAAGTACTTCTATTTTTTTGTTCATTTTGCCTGATTTCTTACAAAAACGAATGCAAAATTACACCATAATTCAATAGGTTGTATCGTCGATGTTTTTTTTCTTCGACAAAGTTATGAAAAGATTGTTATCTTTGGCATCGGAAACAGCCAGATGAATATAAAAACAAAGACAATTTCGTATGCGAAAATTAAAAATTACCGAATTGCATCGCATGAGTCCGGAGGCGTTTAAGACGGCTGAAAAAATACCTTTGGTTGTAGTGTTGGACAATGTTCGCAGTTTGCACAACGTAGGGTCGGTATTTCGCACTTCCGATGCTTTTTGTGTGCAATCTGTTTATTTATGCGGTATTACAGCAGTTCCTCCTCATCCCGAAATCCATAAAACCGCTTTAGGAGCGGAAAATACAGTCGACTGGAAGCATTTTGACAATATTCTCGATGCCATCGACGAACTCAAACAACAAAATTATACAATTATCGCTGTCGAACAAGCCGAAAACAGCTTACGGCCGGAAGAACTTCCGATAGAAAATCATAAATACGCCATCATATTGGGTAATGAAGTTCACGGTGTGACTCAGGAGGCAGTTGACCGATGCGATTATTGTGTCGAAATTCCCCAATTTGGCACCAAACACTCGTTGAATGTGTCGGTAGCCGCTGGAATCGTCATTTGGGACCTTTTCAACAAGTTAAATGTCAATGGCTAAAGTAGTCCCATTTCTACCATTTGTACAATACGTTCGGTAGCGGCATCCTTGTCGTCAGGATCCCAGTTCGATTTCAGACTGGCACCAAACATGCTGGCAAAAAGATTCCAAAATCCTGCGCGGAAAGGGCCCAAATATGCTTTGAGAATGTTGTACGAAGTTTGATTACATTCCCTGTCGACCAGTTTTATTAATAATTTCCCCTGCGAGAGCGTTAATCTTCTAAGGATCGGCTTATATTCAGCAAACAAGTCTTTTTCCATTTGTTTCAGATGCGCATCACGAGCCTTATCATCGGGAAGAGTCGACATATATTCATAAGTTTCAATGAGCATATTGTAAATTAATTGAGCATAGGGTAAGGTTTTTTTTACATCCCGTATCAGTCTTAGATACTGTTCCTCCTGGCGTGTGGTGGTATAATTTTGAGTCGGATAAATATATACATCTCTCAATACCATTGTTTTAACCGTATCGCCATTCATTATACAAAACGGAGGAATACTATCCTGAAACGCCGACTGCTGCGCTTTCATCCCTAAGCAAAACAGCAAAATAACTCCCGTAGAACCGATTCTCCAAAATCCCTTCATTGGGCAAAGTTAATTGTTTTTTCCGACAGTTTGGAATTTGCCATTTACTATTATCAAATAAAACCATTACCTTTGCAAAAATTTTAAATTTGTGATGAAAATTCAATTGCGTAGTCATATTACCACGAACGGGCGTAAAATGGCGGGGGCTCGTGCGCTCTGGCGGGCAAACGGTATGACGGAAGAACAAATGGGTAAACCGATCATTGCCATTGTCAATTCTTTTACGCAGTTTGTTCCCGGACACGTTCATTTGCACGAAATCGGACAAAAAGTAAAGGATGAGATTAAGAAACAGGGTTGTTTCGCCGCCGAATTTAATACCATCGCTATCGACGACGGTATCGCGATGGGACACGACGGAATGCTCTATTCCCTGCCCTCCCGCGACTTGATTGCCGACAGCGTGGAATACATGGTCAATGCGCACAAAGCCGATGCCATGATTTGCATCAGTAATTGCGACAAGATCACACCGGGTATGTTGATGGCCGCCATGCGGTTGAATATTCCGGCAGTATTTGTTTCCGGCGGACCGATGGAGGCAGGCGTACTTGGCTCGCAAAAGTTGGATTTAATTGACACTATGGTACAAAGTGCCGACGAATCGATTCCCGACGAGCAAGTACACCGAATCGAAACTCATGCCTGTCCCACTTGCGGTTCCTGTTCGGGAATGTTTACTGCCAACTCCATGAATTGTTTGAACGAGGCAATCGGATTGGCTTTACCGGGTAACGGAACCATTGTGGCAACGCATAAAAACAGAGAACAACTCTTTATGGATGCCGCTAAACTTATTGTTGAAAACACCCATAAATATTACAGAGATGGCGACGAAAGCGTATTACCTCGTTCCATTGCTACAAGAGGGGCTTTTTTAAATGCCATGACGCTGGATATTGCCATGGGTGGTTCTACCAATACCGTTTTACATTTGTTGGCGATAGCTAACGAGGCAGGTGTGGATTTTACAATGAACGATATTGATGCGCTTTCGCGGAAGACGCCGTGTTTGTGCAAAGTAGCGCCAAATACGCAAAAATACCACATTCAGGATGTAAACCGTGCCGGTGGAATTTTGGGAATACTGAATGAATTAAATAAAGCCGGTTTGATTGATACAAATGCTTTTCGTGTCGATGGAACATTGAAAAATGCGTTGGAATGTGCAAATGTACAAATGCGCAAATGTGCAAACTCTATTTATGCGAGTGCACCGGCTAATAAATTTAATCTTGTTCTCGGTTCTCAAAACGAATATTATTCAGAATTAGATTTGGATAGGGAAAACGGCTGTGTTCGCGACATTGCTCATGCCTATTCCAAAGACGGTGGTTTAGCCATTTTGAAGGGCAATATTGCACAAGACGGTTGCGTAATCAAAACGGCAGGTGTTGACGAAAGTATTTGGCATTTCAAAGGAACTGCAAAAGTATTCGATTCTCAAGAATCCGCCTGTGATGGCATACTTGATGGAAAAATCCAAGCCGGTGATGTGGTAGTTATTGCTTACGAAGGACCAAAAGGTGGTCCGGGAATGCAGGAAATGCTCTATCCTACTTCTTATATTAAATCAAAACATTTGGGTAAAGAGTGCGCGTTGATTACCGACGGACGTTTTTCAGGCGGAACATCCGGCTTATCTATCGGGCATATTTCGCCGGAAGCGGCTTCAGGGGGCAATGTCGGATTGGTAAAAGATGGAGATATAATCGAAATTGATATTCCAAATCGTTCAATCAATGTGTTGGTTGCTGATACGGAATTGGATAAAAGACGGGAAGAAGAGTTACAACGGGGAACAAGAGCATTTACGCCGCCTCATCGTAACCGGATAATCTCTAAATCATTAAAAGCATACGCCTCAATGGTTAGTTCGGCGGATAAAGGAGCAGTGAGGATGATTAATTAGGAATGGATATGAACACTCAACAAATAAGAATAGATTGGTGGGAAAATCACCGCAAAAAATATAATATCGGATTAATCATTTCAGGAATAGCAGCATTTTTTTTGTATCTTGTTGTCGGTTCATTTTTAATCAAAGATTTTGAAGTAACAATATTTACCACGTTATTTCAAGGTATTGGATATTTGATTATGATGGGAATAGCAAATGTATTTTATTGTTTAGGATTTTTGGCAGACAAACTGTTTAATAAAAGAAATGATGATAAATTCAGAAAACGATTGTTTAATTTTGGCTATTGGTTTTCATTTGGATTACCATTTTTAATACCAATAACAATCATTGTATCCTATTTTATGGGCTATTATGTAACTTAAAACGACAAATTATGAAAGAAGAGATTAAACTTTTTGAAGAAAAAAAAGTTCGTACTATTTGGAACGAAACGGAAGAAGAATGGTATTTTTCTGTAGTTGATGTAGTGGGTGTTTTGACAAACCAACCTACACAAGATCGAGCACGAAATTATTGGAAAGTGCTAAAAAAGAGATTGTCAGAAGAAGGAAATGAAACGGTTACAAATTGTAACCAGTTGAAAATGCTCGCTTCTGATGGCAAGATGCGTTTTACCGATGTCGCCAACACCGAGCAACTTTTCCGCCTAATCCAGTCCATTCCGTCACCAAAGGCAGAGCCTTTTAAACAATGGATGGCACAAATCGCCAAAGTGCGTTTAGATCAACTGCAAGATCCTGAATTGAGCGTCGAACAGGCAATGATAGACTATAAACGCCTCGGATATTCGGATAATTGGATTAACCAACGACTGAAAAGTATTGAGATTCGTAAAGAATTAACCGACGAATGGAAACGGCGTGGCGTACAGGAAGGGCAACAATTTGCCACGCTCACAGATATTATTACTAAAACTTGGTCGGGAAAAACCATCAAAGAATATAAACAATACAAAGAATTGAGAAAAGAAAATCTGCGCGACAATATGACCAATACGGAATTGGTGCTGAATATGTTAGCAGAACTTTCGACCAAGCAAATATCAGAGGCATCAAACCCCGAAACTTTTGCCGATAGTGCAAACGCTGCTGTGCAAGGTGGCGAAATTGCTCGAAATGCACGCCGAGAATTGGAACTAAAAACAGGGAAATCAGCGATCTCTTCGCTGAACGCAAAGTCGGGAATGATGATTGGAAAAAATAATACGTTGGAATTGATTGAATAAAAAGATATGAATAAAGAAATAACAGGCAGTACGGCATTATTGGAAGCCCTCATTCATGAAGGAGTCGATACTATCTTCGGTTACCCCGGCGGACAGGCTATCCCGATTTACGATTCTTTATACGATTATAGAGATCGTTTGAATCATATTTTGGTACGCCACGAACAGGGCGCCACTCATGCCGCACAAGGCTATGCTCGTGTATCGGGTAAAGTCGGCGTAACGTTGGTTACTTCCGGTCCGGGCATTGCCAATACCATCACGGGCATTGCCGATGCCATGATGGATAGTACACCGATTGTTGTCATCGCCGGACAAGTACCTGCTACTCTGCTCGGCACCGATGCTTTTCAAGAATTGGATGTGATTGGTGTAACGCAACCCATTACCAAATGGGCTTATCAGGTAAGGAATGCCGAAGATATTCCATGGGCAGTAGCACGCGCTTTTTACATCGCTTCCACTGGACGTCCAGGACCGGTAGTGCTGGATATTACCAAAAATGCTCAAGTTGGAAAAATTCATTATCAACCGATGAAAATCGATCATATCCGTTCCTATATTCCTGTCCCCGAAATGGAACCGGAACGGATAATCAAGGCGGCTCAACTCATTAATGAAGCGAAGCGTCCTCTTGCTTTGGTGGGGCAAGGAGTAATATTGGGCAATGCAGAAAAAGAATTGCTGGATTTTTTGCGCAAAGCCGATATTCCGGCTGCATCAACTATTTTAGGATTGTCGGCATTGCCGTCCGACGAGCCTTTAAATGTGGGGATGTTGGGAATGCACGGAAATGTGGCTCCTAACCTGAAAACCAACGAATGCGATGTCTTGATTGCCATCGGAATGCGGTTTGACGACCGTGTAACCGGCGATCTGAATCAATACGCCAAACAGGCAAAAATTATTCATTTCGATATAGATCCGTCTGAAATCAACAAAAATGTTCCGGTTGATGTTCCCGTCTTGGGAAATGCCAAAGAAACATTAGTCGAAGTAACTCGGTTATTGAAAGAAAATAAGCACACCGAATGGCGCGAAACGTTTAAAGCACCGTGGAAAAAAGAAATCCGAGCGGTAATTAACAAAGAAGTGAATCCCGAATCCGGACCGTTAAGAATGGGAGAAGTTGTGGATAAAGTTTCCAAAGCAGCTGGCACAGGTGCGGTGCTGGTTACCGATGTCGGTCAAAACCAGATGATGGGTGTCCGGTATTTCAAATTCAATCAAACACGGAGCGTGGTTACTTCGGGTGGATTGGGAACGATGGGCTTCGGGTTGCCCGCAGCCATCGGCGCCAAATTCGGTGTACCCGACCGGACAGTCTGCCTGTTTGTCGGCGATGGTGGACTGCAAATGACCATTCAAGAGTTGGGAACTATACTGCAATCGAATATCAACATAAAAATTATTCTGTTGAATAATCAATTTTTGGGTATGGTTCGTCAATGGCAAGAATTGTTTTTCCAAGAACGGTATTCGGAAACGATAATGAAAAATCCGAATTTTATTCAAATCGCCGCGGCTTACGGCATTCAGGGACGAACTGTCGAAACTCGAAAAGATTTAGGTGATGCTATTCAAGAAATGTTTGCAATCGAAGGTGCATATCTATTGGAAGCCCGCGTCGAATCGAAAGGAATGGTTTATCCGATGGTTCCTGCCGGTACCGCTATTACGAATATTTTATTAGGAGAAGAAGATGGAAACAATTAACGATAAAACGCTTTACACGGTTACTATTTTTTCGGAAAATACAGTCGGATTGTTGAATCAGGTAACCATTATTTTTACCCGCCGGGGACTGAATATCGAAACTTTATCGGTTTCACCATCGGCTATCAAAGGCATTCATAAATTTACTATTACAACTTTCACCACGCGGGAAATGATCGAGAAAGTGGTAAAACAGATAGACAAACGGGTTGATATTCTCAAAACCTATTTCAATACCGATGAAGATTTGGTGTATCAAGAAATTGCATTGTATAAATTATCTACGCCAAAATTATTATCTTTGCGGTCGATTGAAGATATCGTTCGACGATACAATGCCCGCGTTCTCGATATGACCGAAACATGGACGGTTCTCGAAAAAACCGGTCATTACGAAGAAACGCAAAATTTGTTCAAAGAGTTGAGCGAGAAAATAGGTGTATTGCAGTTTATTCGTTCCGGACGGGTGGCAATTACTAAGGAAAAAGTCGAACGGTTAAGCGATATGTTGGCGGCGATGGAAGCCAAAATCCAGCGAAAACAGTAATTTGCGTAAAATGTTGACAAAAACAGGCTCATTCAAGTTTCACGTCGAATCGTATGTTTGTGATTTCACGGAAAAAGCGACGCTTTCGGTAATTTGCAATTTTATACTGGAAGCGGCATCCACTCACGCACAGCAACGAGGATTTGGATACGAACAGATATTGGAAGGAAATGTCGCCTGGGTATTATCGCGGCTTTCGGTTGAGATGTACGAATATCCGGGGCACAACCGAGATTTGACAGTCGAAACGTGGATAGAAAGCGTGAACCATTTTTTTACAGAACGTTGTTTCCGCTTTATCGATGAAAAAGGAACAACGGTGGGATATGCCCGCACCATTTGGGCAGCTATTGACATTACAACTCGCCGTCCGATCGACCTTCTGACTTGGCGTTCCGATATGTTGGATTACGTTGAAGCAGAAAAAGAATGCGCCGTCGAAAGAATGCATAAAATTTTACCGGTGGAAAACATCGAACCCTGTATGGGTTATTCGGTACGTTACAGCAATATCGACATCAACAAACACATGAGTAGCATAAAATACATCGAACATATCATTGATGTTTTCGATTTGGATATGTTCAAAGAAAAATTCATTCATAAATTTGATATCGTGTATTTGGCTGAGGGTCGATTTGGCGATAAACTGAAATTGTACAGACAAAGTATTTCGGAAAACGAATATATAATTGATACAAAAAAAGATAACAATTCAATTTGCAGAAGCAGAATAGTATGGAAATGAAACGAAGTCCCGAAAGTCGGGACGAGTTCCATATAACCATTAAAAAAACAAATGTATGTATATGAAAAACGAACGTTACAAACAGAACAAAAATTTGACTGAGAGCCTGAAAGGCGGAGTAATTATGGATGTTTCCACACCTGAACAGGCACGAATTGCCGAAGCGGCTGGAGCATCGGCTGTTATGGCATTGGAACGAGTACCTGCCGATATACGTGCAGCAGGCGGCGTTTCCCGGATGAGCGATCCGAAAATGATTAAAGAAATACAAGCCGCAGTAAAGATTCCGGTCATGGCGAAAGTCAGGATTGGACATTTTGTAGAGGCTCAGATTTTAGAAGCCTTAGGAATAGATTATATCGACGAAAGCGAAGTCCTTTCGCCGGCTGACGATAAATACCATGTGGACAAAACGAAATTCAATGCGCCTTTTGTCTGCGGTGCGAGAAATTTAGGCGAAGCGCTCCGGCGTATTGCGGAAGGTGCATCCATGATTCGCACCAAAGGCGAAGCCGGAACAGGCGATGTGGTTCAAGCCGTTCGACATATTCGGACAATGATGTCGGAAATTCGGCAAGTGCAGAGTATGAAAGAAGAAGAATTGTATCATACCGCCAAAGAATTGCAAGTTCCTCTCGATTTGCTGAAATATGTACATGAAAACGGCAAATTACCGGTTACTAATTTTTCTGCCGGAGGGGTTGCTACACCTGCCGATGCTGCTCTCATGATGCAGTTGGGCGCAGAGGGCGTGTTTGTCGGTTCCGGTATTTTCAAATCAGGCGATCCGGCTAAACGGGCGCAGGCGATTGTGAAAGCCGTAAAGAATTACAATAATCCAAAAGTTTTAGCGGAAATTTCCGAAGATTTGGGCGAAGCCATGGTCGGAATTAATGAAAGCGAAATCAAGATATTAATGGCGGAAAGAGGTGTATAAATTTAGAAGTAGTAATAATAAAAAAAAGCAGTTAACTCACAAAAAACAAAATTATGGCAACAATAAATTTTGGCGGCGTAGATGAACAGGTTATTACCCGCGAAGATTTTCCATTGGAAAAAGCAAAAGAAGTATTGAAAAATGAAACCATTGCAGTAATTGGCTATGGTGTTCAGGGTCCGGGGCAATCGCTCAATTTGCGTGACAACGGTTTCAACGTGATTATCGGTCAGGCTCCGGAGTTCAAAAGAGAATGGGACAAAGCAATTGCCGACGGATGGGTAGAAGGCAAGACTCTTTTCCCAATTGAAGAAGCAGTAAAAAAAGGAAGCATTATCTTGTTTTTGGTTTCCGACGCTGCTCAAATTGCAGTGTGGCCCCGTATCAAACCGTATCTTACAGCAGGAAAAGCCCTGTATTTCTCTCATGGTTTCGGCATTACCTACAAAGAACGGACAGGAATTATTCCTCCAGCCGATATTGATGTAATTTTAGTGGCACCTAAAGGTTCGGGAACTACGCTACGCCGTATGTTCCTACAAAACAGAGGATTAAACTCATCTTACGCTATTTTCCAGGATGCAACCGGTCGCGCCAAAGAACGGGTTTCTGCTTTGGGTATCGGAATCGGTTCGGGTTATTTGTTTGAAACTACTTTCAAAAAAGAAGTTTACTCCGACCTTACCGGCGAACGCGGCACGCTTATGGGTGCTATTCAAGGTCTGTTGCTGGCACAATACGAAGTTCTTCGTGAAAACGGACACTCGCCTTCGGAAGCCTTTAACGAAACGGTGGAAGAATTAACCCAATCGTTAATGCCTTTGTTTGCCGAAAACGGAATGGATTGGATGTATGCCAACTGTTCGACCACCGCTCAACGCGGCGCGTTAGACTGGATGGGGCCTTTCCACGATGCTACCAAACCGGTTTTTGAAAAACTGTACAAAGAAGTAGCCAACGGTAACGAAGCGCAACGGTCTATCGACACCAACTCCAAACCGGATTATCGCGAAGGATTGGAAAAAGAACTGAAAGCATTGCGCGAAAGCGAAATGTGGCGCACAGGGGCTGTCGTTCGGAAATTGCGTCCGGAGAATTAAGGGTGCCTCCGTTGCACGGCGGACGATGGGGAGAATTGTTACCTACCCATTCATCGACAGCAAAAACTCGTCGTTGCCGTAGGTTTTCTCCATTCGATCTTTTACGAACTCCATCGCCTCTAAACTGTTCATATCCGAAAGGTATTTGCGTAAAATCCACATCCGGTTTACAGTGTCGCGGTCTTGTAATAACTCATCTCTACGGGTGCTGGAAGCAACGATATCGACTGCCGGATAAATGCGTTTGTTCGACAGTTTCCGGTCTAACTGCAGTTCCATATTTCCGGTGCCTTTAAATTCTTCAAAAATCACGTCGTCCATTTTAGAGCCGGTTTCTGTTAATGCCGTAGCAATAATGGTGAGTGATCCGCCGTTTTCGATGTTACGGGCGGCACCGAAAAAACGTTTGGGTTTTTGCAAAGCGTTAGCATCTACCCCGCCGGATAATACTTTTCCCGAAGCCGGTTGCACGGTGTTGTAAGCGCGTGCTAAACGGGTAATGGAATCAAGCAGAATTACCACATCGTGTCCGCATTCGACCATCCGTTTGGCTTTACTCAATACGATGTCGGCAATTTTTACATGGCGTTCGGCAGGTTCATCGAACGTAGAAGCAATCACTTCGGCATCAACGCTGCGTTGCATATCGGTAACTTCTTCCGGACGCTCGTCGATCAGCAGAACAATCATATATACTTCGGGATGATTCCAGGCAATGGAATTGGCAATGTCTTTCAACAATACGGTTTTACCGGTTTTCGGTTGGGCAACAATCAATCCGCGCTGACCTTTGCCGATAGGCGAAAACAGATCAACTACACGGGGTGCCAATTTATCCATCACTTTCGGGCTCATGCTGCGGGTCAGTTGGAATTTTTCGTCAGGGAAAAGTGGTGTCAAATGATCGAAAGGTACCCGATCACGGACTTCTTCCGGACGCAAACCATTGATTAAATCCACTTTCACCAAAGGAAAGAATTTCTCTCCTTCTTTCGGCGGACGAATAGGACCTTCCACCACATCGCCGGTCTTTAACCCGAAAAGTTTGATTTGCGATTGCGATACATAAATATCGTCGGCTGATGACAAATAATTGTAGTCGGCCGAGCGTAAAAATCCGTAACCTTCCTGAATAATTTCCAAAACGCCCGTGCCGGTCAGTATGCCTTCAAATTCAAATGCTTTGTCTTTGCCGTTGCGATTGTTTGTATTATTCGGATGATTATTGGGGTTGCTTGTATTATTCGGATGATTCGGATGATTGGGATTGTTTGGGTTATTCGGATGATGATTCTGAACTTTATATTTATTGCTGTTTTTGTTAGTTGTCGGTTGCTGCACCGATTTAGAAGGAAACAGCAACTGTTCCATCACGCTGTTGACTTGCGGACTATGCCGAAAAACCAATTTTTCGCTGCCGACCGACTCTTCCGTAGTGGGAAGAGCAGATTCGACTGACGGCGTTAACATCGAAGGATATTGTTCTTCCGAATGTGAAACATATATATCATTTTCTTCATTTATATCAATAATCGGAACCTCGATTATGTGTTTTTGGGGATACGGTATGATTCCCTTCGCGGGCATTTCATTTTCCTGTATCGAATGAATATTAACCGGCATTGGCGATGTAATTCTTTCTCTCCTTTTTCGAGGATGTTTTTTGTCTTTTTCTTTTGTCTTTTCTTCCGAAGGAGTTTCCGGTTTTGAATCGACAACTATTTCTTGCGGGATTTCGACTGTAGAAACGGAAGAATGATCTTTTTGTTTGGGTTTTCGTCCTCTCTTTTTCTTCTGTTGATTTTTTTGTGTTTCATTTTCTTCTGTTACAGGTGATTTCTCGACAGGAATTATCTCCGGAGATTTGCTCTTTTCCTGATTTGCCCTTTTTTTGTTCACACGAGCCGAATTATCCTGCATTGACTTGTGTTTACGGGGTCTTCCCCGTTGTTGCCTGTCGTCCTTGCCTGAAGCGGTTTGCATAGCGGCGTTGACAATGGCTTGCTGGTCGAGAATTTGATAGACCAAATCGTTTTTTTGTAATTTTTCAACTTTGGTTAATCCCAGTTCTTTAGCCAAATTGACCAAACTGTTTTGATCCATTTCTTTGAGTTGCAAAATGTTGTATTTCTGCATAAAAATTTATTTAATATAGATTAAATTGACATTAAAATATGAGCAAGTGAAATTTGCGGTGAAGTAATTCGACTTCGGAAAAAGTCGGAGTTTTCGGCTGCAAAGATATATAGTTTTTTTGTTAATACAAGCGATTTTTCAAAAAAGTTTAACAAGAACCGCTTTTTGCGTTTTTTCGGTAATGCGATAACGGTTGTCGGTTCGATGCCCCATAATCCAAATAATATCGCCACTCGAACAAAGAAGTTTTGTATTTTCTTTTTCCGGCTTGCTGAATTTATGCGTGCTGAAGTAATCGCTCAATTTTTGAAACTGATTCATTCCGAAGGGCATAAACTTGTCCCCTTTTTTCCAAGTGCGTATTTGTAGCGGGAATTGCAGTTTTTCGGCATCGAAATAAGCCGTATTCCTGTCTTTAACAAGAACAAAATTCTCATCTATCGTTACAAAACAAACGTCTTTTTCGTTGATTTCTTTCACAGATACTTGGGCAGTTGACTTGCGAGGCAACAGTAAAAAACACTCCCGATCTTTTATCAATACATATTCCGGAGAATAAAATTCTTTTCCGCTCTGTTTGTTCATGGCAAGAACGATATCGTGCACCGTATCCCGTCCGAAACCATATCTTTTCAATAATTCAAATAATACTGCTTCTGGCGAAGGTAAAGCCCGTAATTGTGTAATATTGATTGTTCCCTTTCCCTTGTCAAAAACTTTTTGAATCGCCTCTTGAATGTGAAAATCGTATATTTTAACGGCCTCGTTTATGTATTCCATTGTGCGAATCAATGTTGAATCGATGGATGGCTGAATGGTTTGCATTAGCGGAATTACCAACAATCGGATTTTGTTTCGTATAAATTCGTCCTGCAAATTGCTGGAATCGGTAACGAAAGGCAGTTTTCTTTTAGCGGCATACTGCATAATGTCCTGTTTGGAAATTTCCAATAATGGTCGAACAATGTATCTGTTTTTCGGCTTAATACCTGCCAAGCCTTTGATGCCGGTTCCGCGCATAAGATTGAGGAGCATGGTTTCGATACTGTCGTCCCGATGGTGGGCGACGGCAATCGCTTCGGCTCCTTGCTCTTCTCTCAATTGCTCAAACCATTCGTAACGCAAATCACGGGCAGCCATTTCGACCGAAATCCCCTGTTCGCGAGCGATAGCGAAGGTGTCAAAATCCTGTTTGAAGCAAGGAATATTTAATGATTTGGCAAAATCGGTCGCCTGTTTCTCGTCGCGCAATGCCTCATTGCCTCGTAGATGAAAATTGCAATGTGCTGCTAAACACTTATAGCCCAAGTCATGCAAAACAGAAAGTAAGACTACCGAATCGACTCCTCCGCTTAGCCCGACAATCACCTTGGCGTTTTCGTTCAATAGTTGATGTTTTTCTATGAATTGTTTAATTTTTCCGATCATAAATTTTGTGTGGACAGTAGTGCAGGATACGCTATGCCGCAAAAGTATTTATTATTTATTAACAATTGTTTTATGTTACAAAGATAATAATTACTTTTGTATTACGTATTTTTGCGGTCTGAAAATAACAACAACAACAATATGATTCAAAAAATTAATGCCTTATTAGCAGAAATTGAAAAGTTAAAAGCCAATAACAGCGAGGAGTTAGACGCTTTGCGTATAAAATATCTAAGTAAAAAGGGCGAGATTTCTTCTTTGATGAACGATTTTCGCGAAATTGCCGAAGAGCAAAAACGGGAAATCGGTCAAAAGTTGAATGTGTTAAAGGCGCAGGCTCAGGAAAAGATCAATTCTTTGAAAGAACAATTAGAAACTCGGAATACTTCGGACGAAGCACTCGATTTGACGCGCACTTCCTATCCTTATCGTGTTGGGACTCGGCATCCGCTTTCCATCGTAAAAAAAGAAATTTGCGATATTTTTGCCCGTTTGGGATTTTCCATTGCCGAAGGACCTGAGATTGAGGATGATTGGCATGTGTTTTCTTCTCTTAATTTTGCCGCCGACCATCCGGCGCGTGATATGCAAGACACTTTTTTCGTTATGCACGGCACCGACGTCTTGCTTCGAACGCACACCTCTTCGGTGCAAACACGGGTAATGGAAAAGACACAGCCTCCTATTCGCATCATTTGTCCGGGAAGGGTGTATCGGAACGAGGCGATTTCGTATCGGGCGCATTGCTTTTTCCATCAGGTGGAAGCCTTGTATATTGATAAAAATGTCTCTTTCGCCGACTTGAAACAGGGATTGTTGTTTTTTGCAAAAGAAATGTTTGGTACGGATACAAAAATTCGGTTGCGTCCCTCATTTTTTCCGTTTACGGAACCCAGTGCCGAAATGGACATCAGTTGTAATCTATGCGGCGGCAAAGGTTGTCCTTTCTGCAAACACACCGGTTGGGTAGAAATACTGGGTTGCGGGATGGTTGACCCGAATGTGTTGGAAAATTGCGGTATTGATTCCAAAATTTATTCCGGATATGCTTTAGGAATGGGTATTGAGCGAATTACCAATTTGAAATATCAAGTCAAAGACTTACGGTTGTTTTCCGAAAACGATGTACGTTTCTTGCGACAGTTTGAAGCGGCTACATAAATATGGTCCAAAAAGAACGATACAGGAACGTCATTGCGTGGTTTGAGCAAAACAGGTCGGAAGCCAAAACAGAATTGCATTATTCCGATCCGTTTCAATTGCTGATTTCTGTTATTTTGTCGGCGCAATGCACGGATAAACGGGTAAATATGATTACGCCCGCCTTGTTTGAAACTTTTCCTGCGCCGGAAGTTTTGGCTGCCTCCAATCCGGAAACGGTGTATGAATACATAAAAAGCGTTTCGTACCCCAACAACAAAGCGCAACATTTGGTAGGAATGGCAAAAATGTTGATGGCGGAATACGACGGGAAAGTCCCTTCATCTGTGAGTGAATTGATGCGTTTACCGGGTGTAGGAAAAAAAACGGCGAATGTGATTGCTTCGGTTGTTTTTGATGTTCCTGCCTTGGCAGTGGATACGCATGTCTTCCGTGTGGCTAATCGTATTGGACTGACCAATAATTCCAAAACTCCTTTGGAAACGGAGAAAGAATTAACAAAGCATATTCCTCAGCGATTGTGGTCGATAGCCCATCATTGGCTTATTTTGCATGGACGTTATGTCTGTATCGCTCGCAAACCGAAATGTGAGATTTGTGGATTGCAGGCTTATTGTAAATATTTTAAACATCTTTCCTGATATAAACCGATTTGTAAAGCAGTTCCATAAAAAATTGTATTAATTGACGTAAGTTCCAAACTTTTTCCTATCTTTGTTGCGAAAAAATTACAAGCGCAATCACTTTGGCACAGTTTTTGTAGCATAATTTAATAGATGAAAATACAAAAAAACAGATTGGACTTATCCGGTAGAACAGCA
>Ga0209628_10000276_pt1 | contig 30679 bp, 45 predicted proteins | sample TergutCu122P4_FD_187285 | JGI IMG/M metagenome (GOLD analysis project Ga0209628, IMG submission 187285) | Cubitermes ugandensis P4 segment gut microbial communities from Kakamega Forest, Kenya - Cu122 P4 (SPAdes) (version 2) | ecosystem: Host-associated > Arthropoda: Insects > Digestive system...
CCACCACTTGCCATGGCTTCAAGTGAATTTTTGTTAATTGTTGCCATTTGTGTAGACCCTGCAAATGCGCCAATCAATCTTTCAAATGTTGCAATACCCTCTTGTGCAATTTTCATTCCTACTTGAACATTTTGTACCGTATTAGCAACATCATCTAACCACGATTCTCCACCACCATAGGTTTGGCTCATAAAATCTATCAATGCAGTCAATCTTCTAAGTCCTTGATTTATATATGGGCCAATCAATGTATCAGCTATTATAACATCCATTTGATATACTTTAGGCTGCACAACAACATTGTCCATTATAACTTCAAGATTATTTTTATATGCAGGATGAGCATTAACATTTGCAGCGACACCTTGTCCGGTAAACACACCTGTATTCTCATCAGTCTTTGGTGCTTCATAAACTATAACTCTTTTCTCTGAACCTTGCGCTGCAATACTTTCATTTATTTCGAGTATGTGTATAAATGAAATAGGAGTAGTAGCAAAATTAGGATTAAACTCCCAATACTTATCATAGAAACAAGTCATATTTGTCCAATATTCTATTTCAGCTTGCGCCACTTTAATAGCTGTAGGCAGGAGTAAAGTTTTCCCTCTACCCGGTATAGTTATCCCGCCCGGACTTGTCAAACGGTTAATCGTTTGTTTACCAATACCACCTATGTCATCTAATCTATTTCGCAAATCTGTTGGCATAAATTTACCTTTTATTTTTGTGGTATATTCTGCATAGATATATAAGCTCTTTGCATCACTGTACCATCCCCAAATAATATTTTATCTCTTACGGTACTTATAGGTTTACCGTTTACCTCACCTTTTAATGTTATTTCTAAAATATAAGGCTCTAATTCTTTTTCTGTTGGTTTAATATAATACGGTGGAGCTTGTCCGGGAGAATGATAAAACATACCTCTATTATCCCCTCGCCACATATTTGTTGCTGCAAGTATAACATCTCGTTCTTCTTTTTTTTGTAATTTTATTCTATCCTCTTTAACCTTTTCTTCTTCATATTTTTCTTTTAGTTTCATTCCTTCTTCTGCGGATACTCTTGTGATAGGTGACGTAAATTGTCCTATTATTCCTGTTGGATTAGTTAATGGATTAAATCTTACAAAATCATCCTGCGCTCCCCATTCTGCTGTTGAAAGCACACCCGGATTAAACACAGAGTTCCAATGATACATAGGAAGCTCGCTGCTCTTTTTAATTTTTGCCATTAAATCTGGATTTAATCCTATACCGCTTATTTCATTAAAATCTTCAAAACCTAATTTATTATCAACAGGTTTTTTAGCTCCTATATTATATAAATCTTTATTACTTGAACTGCGAACATATTCAAAAATTTTTTGCACACTTGGTTCTGCTAAATAGTGTCCTTCATCTAAAGCCTCTTGCATTGCGGGTTTTACTTTTTCGTCATAATATTTTATTCCTTTTACTCCTGTAAACGCACGTGCAAAATCTTCACTGTCCACATTTTTTAAAAATGCTCTACTTTTTTCACTGCCTAAACCTGCTTTAAAATCTAAACTATAATCACCCTTTTCAGCAATATATTCTAATTCGGTACGAATCTCTTTTGCAATTGCTGCTTTTTTAGTAGGGTCTTTTTCTTTTATATTTCTATTGATTACATTATCAATATCTTTATCTATTTGATGTCTGGATGTTTCTCCCAATTCAAATGCTCTGGATGATTCTTCTGCTTCTCTTTCAGCAATTTGCTTATACAACATATCATTACCGGTTAATTTAGCAACACCTCTGGCAATTGAAAACAATATATTTTTTATTAAATCAATATTACTAAGCATCTTCATATAAAAAGCATCTTTAAGTAAATTAACATCTCCTTGTATTTTTTCCGCTTGTTGCGCACGTGCTTTAAAACCACCTTTAGAATACGTTCCCCACAATGTACCTTGTGTAGCTCCCATCTCCAATTCATTAGCTATATTATATTTAGGATTTATTAACGATGCTAACCCAGCAGAAAGAAATTCTTTATCACCTATCTTACCTTCCTTTTCAGCTATACGAATAAAAGCATCCAATGCAGCAGCGATGTCATTAAAACCTGCTTTAGTTAAAGTGTTTATATCATCTCTTAATTGCATTGACCTTTCTTTTTGATTCATACCTGCATAATGTGCAGCAAAACCACCTACCATCATATTCGTAGATTGTTCAACATCACCTCTGCCTAATGCTTGTTTTAATACAGGTCTTATTACTTCACCAATTCTACCACGAATTGCAGGTGTATCTAATTGTCCAAGCGCACTGTCCAAATCTGTAACATTGGCAGTCTTAGTTGCCATTTGTTGAAATGCTTTAGAAAAAATAAATTCATCTTGCTCTGTAGTTTGAGCATACTTTAATCCAACTTTTCGATACTCATTTAATCGTTCACTATCTATACCTGTAATAGCAGCTTCTTTTATAACTTTACCCAATGTTGCACTAATTGTTTTTAATATGCCGTACATACCAGTAACAACATTTTTAATACCTGTTACCAATGTTACAATTACAGAATATAAAGCTAACACACCTTTGGCAAAGGCAGCCTTCTTACTTATTGCTCCTTTAGTTCCACCGCCACCACCTTTACCAGTAGTACCACCGCTCTCTTCTTCCTCTTCGTCTTCTTTAAAAGTTCCTTTAATAGCTTTATTTAATGATGATTTGGTACTACGTAAACGTATATTTTCAATCATATCCTCTGTAGCTTGTCCTGTTTGTAAATCCAATCTATTATTTTCTGTTTTTAACGCACCTGCTATTCTTCGTTTATCTGGTAAATATTTTCCTGTACTGGTTGAGTAAACAGGATAGCCTGTATCCCATCCTGTTTCACTTTTACTGATAATTTCACTTATTTGTTTTCTTTGTTGTTTGTTAAAAGTTCCTGTAAGGATTCCTTGTTTACTTACAGAAAAATTTGTTATGCCTTGCGCTTTTAAAAACCCTCGTATGTCGTCTTCTGTCGCAGGGTCAACAACATTTTTTTTGTATGCGTGCATTGTAGCAGCAGGTTGAAAAGCATTATTCGCATTATTTACAACAGCACCCGCAAGCACTTTTGGGTGCATCCCTGTAAGTTTACCAAGATGCGCAAGTTTTCTTTCTAAAAATGAATCTAATGAACTTTGTGCTGCTTGGGCAAGTTTAGCAGGGTCGCTTCCCGGTATATTTTCAACAGTATGTGAACCTTTAAGAATACCACTTTTCACATCTGGTTTTTGTCTTTCAACACCTTTTACAACTTCATCCATAATTTTTCCCATTTTTGTAAGAATCATAGATGCTATTTTTTCTTTTACCTCATCAGTTAGAATATTACGAACTTCTTCACTTTGGGCAAAATCTGTAGCTCTATTAACCGAAGCATTTACTTCTACACCCGGAACATATTTTGGTTTATTGTTGCCCATCCTTTTCTCCTACTTGTGAAAGACTTGCTGCGTATTGTTCAACAAGTGCATCTACAGTTTTAAGCGTTGCAAATTCAACAAGTTCTTTATAACTTTTAGGTTTATTCTTAAATGCTTCATAAAAAGCATAGCACATAAACAATAAAACATTATCAAATTTTTCATCTAATAAATGCTTTTTAAAATTTGTAATTAAATTCAAGTCTTCAAATTTTTTTTCTTCTTTTTCGGATTTTCTTCTGCCTTTACTTCTACTAACTTTTGTAGCAAAGGCAGCGGATACTTTTTTTCTTCCCTCGCCACCATGTAATCAATGAGCCAATTTATTATAATCGGATACTCATTCAAATCAGGGATTTGCGCTAAATTTTGTTCCTTGTCTACAACTTGAAATTCAGTAAATAATATTGGTTCGCTGCCATCATAAGGTTTAAGTAATACTTGTACAGGTTTACCTTCCAACATTGAAAGCACTGTAACATACGCAGTTTCATAATCCTCTGTCGTATAAAGTAAACGACATCTATCAAATAGGTCTATATCATTTACTCCTTCCGGGAAATTAAAGATTACCCTATGTAGTCTTATTTCTTCCCGAATTAAATTATGTTCCTCTTGTTGTTCTAAAATAGATGAATCAACCATAAAAGAACGTGGTTTAGAAATACCTGTTGTTTCTTCGCTAAAAATTTTCTCCTCGCTCATAATATTCTCCTTGAAAAACACTTTAAAAATATTAAAATTTTTAGTCAAGCATAAAAACAAACCTCACCATAAAGGTGAGGTTTGCCAAATCCGAAGGAGAATTTTTAATGAGTCTAATAGCCTGTCGGCTAAATTTCTTATTAACTTGGTGGTATAATAACCTCTGAATCTCGTATATTATTATACCCATCCAATGCAGTTGTAACCATGGCATTGTCCATAGGTGAATCTTCTGTTGGCCAATCTGGTACTTCTGCAAAATCATCATGCTTAGTAGCCTTATTGCCTTTGTTGTCCACCTTACCAACACCATGACTGTAATCATATTCAAAACCTGTTGTATCAGTTTGACCTTCAATATCTGTTGCAACTTCTGCGGTATTAACTTTAAATATATCGTAGAAGCCTGCAATACCACGCTGATTACCAACAGCCCAAATATACTTCTTAACTGCTTCTGCTTTACCAATTCCATCAAACCATCCTGCATAAGATAGCTGTACAGAATAAGGAATAACCGCATTACCGGCAACCCTTTCGTGTGGTACGTTCTTCGCAAAAACACCGTAGTAAACTCGAACTCTTGGTGTTCCGTTAAAACTTCTTACAACCGTAAATGTCCCACCAAGGTCATCACCGGTTGATAAAACAAGATGTAATGCTGTAATAAAGTCACCTCTACCAACAAAACCACCTTGCTCCAATACTTGCAGAGACAACGTACCTGCAAGTAGTGTATTGGTAATATGAATTACAGAACCATCAACCAATACTTCTTGATATGCGCTGTCCATTGCAGGTTGCGCATCTAAAAATGTTTCATTAAGTTTACAAGCTCTTGAAACATCTATCTCATCAATCCTTGTCGTGCTATTGACATGTCCCGCTAAAAAAGGGTGTCGATAGAACATTCCTATCCCACCTGCTTTTATAGCCGTTGACTTAGGATGGACTCCCCATCTGTTTGGGCCGTATGGCATAATTTCACCCCCTTTTAAAGTTCGACAATGCCACCGCTGACAGTGACCTTATCTAAATCATCTATATAAGTAGCTGTCCATGCACTTGCAGCTTCAAGTGCAGTCAATCCTACTTTCGCTTGTGCGAATGATGGGAATGTTAAAGCAATCCCAACTATTCTACCTGTTGCCATAAACCTGCTTAGATTATTAAATACAATAGATTGTATTCTACCGTATGCTTCTTCATCTCTAAGAACAGGATTAGTAAGTGTTCCTCTATCAGTTATCATATTAGCACAATCCATTGCACTGTGATAATCAACCCATTTGGAAATCATTTTGGCGTTAAGAGATTTTCCATCAAGTGTCCTTGCTGTTGTCAATCTGCAATTTTCAAGTGAGTTATCACTAATAGTTTGCAAATAAGCAACATTTTTAGGCTGTAACACGTTCTTTACACCTGACTTATTAACCATAGTTTGTTCTTCATTAAAACCATAACCTGTATCATTTTGATTAACAGCCATGTTTAATGGAGAAGGCCAACCAAACGGTTTAATATTATCACCAAGTAATCTGATGTTATGCACTTTATTTCCTATGAATTGCCCGCTTGCATTTCTAAGTCTAAACCATTCAGCCAAAACTTCTGATAAAATATTTGTTGCAGGAGTTGATATTGATGGGTCAGCAGGTCTTTCACTATGTGCTGCTAAAAAAGTTTCATCAGCCTGTAGTAATTTTAATGCACCCCAAAAAAACTTGGTTCTGGTTTCCGCATCAACAAGCAGGGATGGTATTCCTACCATTTCTTCTGCAATACTTGCGCTTCTAATTTTACACTTATTCGGGTCTGTTGGAACAAGACTCGGTAAAGCTGTCGGATTAAGCAAATCCGGTACAGGTGGAATATTTGGAAAATATCCCTCATCACCAAGTGACACACGAACCAACAACCAATGCTGTGACAACGAAGGATTATTTTTACATAAAAAAGCCAACGCTAAATTTAAGTCAAAATAATTTGATTCCACAGTTGTTGCCGGGCCGGGTAATTCACCCGGAGTAAAATTAGCACCTGTAATAGTTGCTGTAATAGCAACATTTACATTTGGATTCGGTGTGGTTATCAACCCTGAAATTGTAGTCCAATCAGAAGGAAAACCTACCGAAGCCACATCTGTTGCTACTGTTGCTACTGCAAGCAGATTTGGTGAAGTTCCACCATTAGGAATATTGATTGGCGCAGCAATAGTTAAAACATACGCATAACCTGAAACGCTATCAGGAATAGCATATTTACCTGCATTAAGAATTATCGGCTGCGGTATTCCTGCTGCTTGCCCTTGAAATGAAACATTTGCTAAAACTGCTGTTACATTTGTCCAAGTCCAAGCTGCAATTGGTGCTGCTGCTGTTGTTACCATTGTCCATTCTTTTACGCTATCAAGAGTGCTTATTGCAGGAATAACTCCTCTGGCAGGGTCAAGATAAGACGATGAGTCTGAAACAGTTTGCAGCGTTAAAGAACCACCCGGAGCGATTGTTCTTCCGGGAGCAGGAACAGTAAAATTAAATACATACTTGTTAGAGGCTGTATCAGTCCAAGAACCTTGATAAGTTCCCGCTGCAATTGTTACCTCTGCCGAATCAGTATTTGTTAATAACACTGTGCCGTTTGATTCTCGTCTTACTGTGACTGTATTATTAGTCAAAGTAAAAACTTGTTTACCAAGTTTACCGATTGATGGGACATTCTCTGTAGCCTCACCATTCATGTTTTCGTCATACATCATTTTTAAATAACTGATAAAGTACAGCTTTTCAAATGCTGTTGACAGCGGGGCATGTTCAACTGTTTGGGCTGACCATGACCAATAATCTACACCGTCATCTTCATTGTAAAAAACTATAACGTAGATTACTAAATCCACATTAGAGTCATTACGATAGATGGGTTGTAGTTGTGTTAGCAAACCACCCTGCATTACATCTTTGTAATTTTGTACATCACAAGAGAATACAAGCGGTTTCGTATTAGTCAGCATAGGTGCTACTTGAGCGTACTGTTTGATAACTGACGGCGCAAGATTTGATGGCACATACACTGAAATAGAATTAAACGGTTCATTGCTAACCGTTTCTATTACATCAACTGCGGAACGAAATATCATATTTTGTTCCGCAAATGAGCCGATATAATTAGCGTTCATTTTTTAACCCCCTATATTATAGGCTATAAGGCTACTCGCCGTCAGCCTCTGAATCTATTTTTTCTAAGACAGCAAAAAGTGTTTCAACATCACTCTTCTCACTCATCAATCCTGCTGCTATTCCTATGTACATCAGTCTCTTTGCAGCTTCGCCCACCGGTATTCTATAATCTAATATTTCTGTGTATTGCAATAACAAAGAAACATTAAATGCTAAAGTCGTATTACCAACACCAAAGTAATCTATATTTACAGGTATAATCGGAAATACATAAGGCAGCATTTGTGCATTGCAGTAATAATGCCATATTGCATTACCACTTTCTCTACCGCATAAATGGTGAAGACTCTTGGCCCAACTTTCTGCTCTTGTACCTAAAAATCTAACTGTTACACGTGCTACCTTAGTTGTTCTGTTTAACCCATTATCATTTCCATCTTGTGTTAATCTATCATCATTGTCAATCCAAAATTGAATCCATGTATCTTGCGTACCCGGTTCTATAGGCTGCTTAAAATTATGCTGCATGGGTAACACAAAGCCTCTGGCTTCTTCAAGTTCCTCTTTAGTCATTTCAGCGTGTTTAAAGAAAAATGCCACAATAGCTTCTTTTATCGAAGCAAACGTAACACCGCTTATTCTAAGGTCTAAGCCTGCCATCCTCTATCCTGCCCATACGTACTTGAATAAAAAAAGTTTACCATTCCTGACTGTTCTCCACCTGCTAATATTACTACAAACGTCACTTGATTTATTAACCAACCTGTTGCATAACCCGGAACATCTGTTGGAATACCAAGTCTTTCTCGTATTGCATTAGTTGCATCACTTAACTCCCAATTTATCTCCGGTAATCTACTGCGCATTTGATTTATTAAATCTTGTTTTATTTCTCTCTCAAAAGTATTTAATTTATCTTTAACAGTTTTAACCTGTCTCTTTTGAAAATTATACTGCTTGTTCCATAAATCAACAGGTCGCTTGCCTTCATTATCCGCTTCCATCATTCCTATATATTCATTTTCAATATTTATATCAATCTCATCTAATGCACTCCAAAGTTCCAAGTAAGCAGGACTCATATAGAAGTCCCCGGATTGAAGGTAATCATCTATAAAATAATTACCACCGTTAAACTTGGTGCAAAGAAATTCATATAAATATCTTGCCGACCAATTTTTTGCACCGTATCCTGTATCACCCCTCATCGCATTTGAAAAAGAATACATAATCTCAAAATCTTTCGCATCAATTTTTTTCATTTCACGCATTGTTTTTATGCGTTCAAAAAAATCTACTCCCTTATAATCCTTTCGCTGATAAACTCCAACGCCACCTGATTTTTCAGATAGTCCTAATCCAATAGCTGTTTCATTAGTTGTTTCTGTAATCAACTCAAATTCACCGGTCTTTAATCGTGCATAGGCTTCCGAGTCTTCACCCAAAAAATGATTTATACTCCGTTGATAATTAAGTTTTTTCATCCACCGTAATCCGCTACAACATTTTTACTTACTTGTTTATTTTCAACTTGTTTATCTGTCAGTCCCTGTACTAATTGTACTCCATAAGCACCAAAGCCACCTTCTCTTGCAAAAGTAGCATCATCCACAATTTGCATTATTTCTCCGCTATCTTCAAAATAAGTTCCCTGTTCAACCTGTCCTTGTGGAATAAATTCAAAACAATAAAATTTTCCTGCTTCATTTGTAACTCTGGATTCTCCCTGTATTTTCATCTTGGATTGCCCTTCACGTATAAAAACACCGTTAATGTTAAACAATGGTACACGTGGTTCATATCCGCCACCAACTTTTGGTCTCATGGAAAACATTGTGTACACCTGAATCAATTCAGGAAACATTGCAAGGACATCACCATATATGGACATACATTAAAATTTGGGATTCCATCCCTCTCCTTTTTTCTTATTCTTATTTTGTGGCAAATTTTTATCAGTTGCCAAAACAGGTTTAGGCATTACTTTTTGTGAAACATTTTCCATCTCAACAGCAACACCGTTCACAAATCTCATTTGCTTTGTATAAAATTTAACTTTGCCTTCGGCAACATATTTGTCCAATGCCCTTTTAGCAAGCGCAGGCAAAGGATAGCAAATTGACGGTCTATAAATTACACCATCAATTCTTAAATCAACACTGGTGCTAAACCATAATCTTTCTTTTTCCATTACAAATCTCCATCACTAATATTATTTGGGCTAAGTATTTGCCCTTCTGCTCCTTTTGCTATTAACCTTAAAAACCAACCCATTTCAGTTTCTCTGCCAATTATATTTGGCGGATTACCTCTGTACCTAAGTCGTACTACTGCGTTCTTTATCATTCCATGAGCTTTTACACCAAAAGCATTAGAAAGTAACATCATTAAAGGGTCATCACCATTTAATACTTTTGTATTAAATCCTATTGTTATAGGGCCGATTTTCTTTTGTGATATAGGCAGTCCTGCACTTGTCATTATACCTCTTGAAAATTCAGGATACAGGTCAGCAATATACCAACAAATAAGCAGCCTGTAACAAAGCTGCGTCTTGTCAAAATAGGCCTGTGGCTCATGGTTTGACCATAAATCCATAACACCGAGAAACATTGTATAAACAGACTCTATGGCTTCTTGTATAACGCCATTTCCAGTCTTTTCCTTACCCTTATCAGCAAACGCAGGAAAAGACTGCAAATGGTGTCTGCGCCAATCCTCAACAGTAATTGGCGCAGGATAACCATTAACGAAGAACGCTCCATCTCCTATTTGAACAAAGTCAATTTTGCGTTCCGTAAACATTTATTTGCCTGCTTTTAGAGCTTCAATTTTTGCTATATAAGCAGTTAAATCTTCTCCGCCTTTTTTGGCTGCTTCAAGAAGTTCCACATAAGCTCCATTCCAAGACTTAATTTCTTCATCAAGTCCTTTGTTAGCTTCTGTAAGAGTTTCTTCACCGTCTTTCATAGCTTTTTCAAGCTCGGTAATTCTCTCTTTGTACTTCTTAACATCGCCCTTTTCAAGTTCAACAATTTGCGCTTTGAGGTCTGCATTTTCTCTTGCGAGTCCGGCAGCTATCTCTTGCGGAGATTGTGCACTTATAGGCAATTTTTCATGCACGACAAGTTTTTTACTTTTGACGTGCTGTTTAAAAATGTAACTTTCTTTTTCCAACAACTGTAAATCAGCTTTAGTAACAGGCGTGTACCCTGTTGAAGCCAATGTGCCTTGTATCGTATCAATTTTCTTTCTTGGAAAATTAAATACTTTTATGACTTCTTGGTCATCAACTGTTACCTTAACCTTACAACGGATAAGCAAGTCACTTACATTTTGTACGTATCTCATATTATCACTCATAATTATCCCCCTTCCTACGGTGCTACATAGCCCGGATTAGTTCCGAAACCATCTATACGCCATACAGATGCCTCTACAGGAACAAGCAGAGAACCTATTCTTGATAGGTTAGTACGTACTGTTCCATCTCTGTAACCCGGAGCGGAAGGCAGTATCATATTATCTACCAAGACAGGAGCTATAATAACATCCTGTAGATTATCTGGTTCAAGTGCCGATGTCCAAGATGGGAATGTTATAAACATTACATCTGTCGAATTTGGATTACCCGGAGTATTAGGCATCAACATTGGGTCTGGCATCATCTCGAATCTCCATGCCCTATCTAACATACCTGTTGACATTGTACCAATTATCTTGTTATCAAATTCAAAAGCATTGCTTATGAAGGATAACGGAGATTTTTGTACAAAAGCATCAGATGTGAGAACGAACTTTAATACCTTATATACTGTCGGAGAAACAGCAACCTTAACAGATGAAGGCATAAAGTTCAATAACTCCATGATGTCACCGATTAGATGAGTAAACTGTTTTACCACCTGCGCACCTGTTGTATAAGGTACAGCCGGTGTTCCGCTTATATCATTATCCCAATACCAAGACATTGGTCTTTCTGTTGGGTTAGCACCCCAAGTTCTAATAGTATCGTAACCACGAAGTGCATCACGTTCTGCAATTTGTGTAAGACCATCGAAAATCTCACTACCAAAGTAGTAAAGGTTGTTTCGTAAAGTCCTCAACATCAAGTTGGCATACGCATCACGTTTACCTATTAGTTGTCCACCAAGCCAGTTCCCCGGTTGATTTGTTATACGAAGCTCATTAGGAGTAGGTGATTCATAGTCAATAACAATGTTAATGACTTGTGAAATCATCGTATGGCTTCGATTCTTAGCTGCTACAGATGTATTGAACTCACCTGTACCGGAAGCAACGCTTGATACTCTGGCTTGTCCTTCAAAAGTGGTTGTAAATATCTGAACTAAGTCAGCCCACATATTCGGCACACCTTGCGGATTTACCATTTGTTCTGCGTAACCTCTAAGAAAAGGCTGTACAAATAATTTCTGTATAACAGAGATATTCCAATACGGAGTTGTTAAACCAAGAAGCGGTTGTGGTAAAGCATCCTTTACAGCAGCATGAACTCTTGATACAACAAACCTGTTTGATTTACTATCATACCAACCCACTTTTTGCAGACTGTCCTTCACTTGCTTTTGGGCAGCATCCTTTGCTACACCTTTTTTAATCAGCGCATCAACTGTAGCTACTGCCATTTTTTGCAAGGTTTCATCAATTTTTTTCTCCATAGTCGGTGTCATTATGCTGCCATAAGCACCATCTCCACCAACTGATGGGTCAATTATTTCTTCACTAATCATTTTGTCCATTGTACCGCAGTACAAAGCAGATGCCATGACTGATGGTGTACCATGAATCTTGTGCATACCGGCTTCTGTACTTTCGCCAATAGATACTGCTTTTACAGAACCATTTTCAAATGACTGTGCGAAATGCCCATAAAGAATTTCTTCCGCTCTTTTTCTAAAACCATCAAAGGTCTTAGTAGAGTTTATTTTAACTTCTCTTTCCATCATTAACCCCCTTTAGACCCCATATACATATTGACCTTGCAGGTCAAAGCCAATCATATCATTTTCAGGTTCAAATACAAGTGCTGCTGCAACCCCTACAAAACCTGCACCAACTGCTGCTGCTGTCAATGTCGGGCCACCTACAACTACTTTCGGAAATCCTGTAGCAATTGAAAAACAAAGATATAGGTTTGAACCCGGTACTGTAGCTGCTGCTAAAGCTGCCATCCAATCAGGAAAACCATCTATCGCTGTAATCTTTGTATTGTCTCCCTGTAAGAAAGCCAAGTAGTCCGCATCACTTGCTGTTGCCTTCTTGCTAAATTTATACCCAACTATACCGATTGATATAGAAGTAAACTTAGAATATGAAGGAATACCCCAATTCTGTACCGGATGGGATGATGCCCATGCAGGTTCATACTTTGTTACTCCAACAAATTGTACAACATTAGTTGCTGCACCTTTACCACTTCGGAGTTGATTAACTCCATGTACGGATGTTGCTTCATCCAAGAAACGAATCAATCCGTTACCATAAGGTAACACATCCGGTGTAACCGGATTCAAAGACATATCAATCGTTCCTGCCTGCGTAATAGCAGGAATCCTGCCGTCAGCATTACGCATTAAGAAACCATTAGTACGCTCTGTACCTTTCCACGCCCTTACTCCCTGAACGGAGAGTAAATCACCTGTCCATACTGTATTCATTTTTTACCCCCCCTTAACTAAACATGTCGTCTGCAAGAAAACTTGCATCTACTTGACCATCCAGTAAAGGAAGTACGCCATCTGCGGTGTGGGTATCAACTTGTTTGTCGAGTCCGAGTACCTTCTTCACAGTCTCCTCTATCATTGGTGATAGACTATCCTTTACATTCTTGGTTATTGTCTCCCCAAGTTCTTTTAAGGAATCAGCAGTGATAACACCCGCATCTTTAGAAGCGGCAACTTTTTTGTCTTTGTCATCATCTTTATCGTCATCCTTATCTTTCTTGTCGTCTTTTTTGTCATCATCACCATCTTTAATTTTAGCAGTTCCAATTTCATCCTTGATACTATCAAGAACGGTTTGGAGTTGCTCAACTTTAGAATCTTGGCAACGAGCATAAAGAGCATCAAGCCCCTTGGCAACAGTGTCTTTACTTTTCAATACATCTTCGGATAACTGAAAACATTCAGTTATAGTGTCCATAAGGATAGTCTTTTCAGCACTGTCCTTCAAAGATGAGAGAAAAGAATTAACCTTGCCTACTTTTACCTTCTTTTCTTCTTCGGATAACTTGTCATACCCAACAAGACTGTCCATTACAAGAGATGATATTGTGTCTTGTTGTGTTGACTTATTAAACCCCGGAAGCAAAGATAAAATACTGTTTGTAATCGCCATACCTTTATCTCCTATAATATTCTCCGATTTTTTACCGGATATTAAACTATCGAGTACAGAAACAGTTTTACCGCCTCTCCCACGATGTGTTAATGCAAGCCCTTCTACCGCAACAATAGCTTCCATCGTGTAATCACTTTTGCCATCTGTTGACGGTACTACTCTACTATGATATTGTGCGCTTGTCTCCTTCGCACCACTGTTATAATAATCTACTCCTTCTTGCGTGTAAAAAGCTAACTCACCCTTTAACGCAACCTCTCCGGTATCAAGTGTTACAACATCTATTTGGCTGCCAACAACACCTTCCAATACCGCATTAACATTGCCTGTTATTACAGGCGGATGTTCTTTTGTTACGATAGCAAATTTAAAATGGTCTTTTGCCGATACAATAACTGATGCCGGTCTATACTCTGTATAAAATGCTTTTTTCTCTGCCGGTTCAATACCTCTGGCAATCATTTCATCATAAGCATAAGTATAAAAACCTGACCTTGCAAGTATCGCATCCTTAACAATAATAGCTGCACTGCTATTTACTTTTGACCTGTCAATTGTTATGTTCATTTTTTACCTGCCCTTGCCATCCTTGCACCACCTCTATTGCTGCCGATGGTCTCATGTTTCTTTTGCTCTAATGGGTCGCTATATGAATGTCCGCCACCTTTACCTGTTGATGACGAAGACGAAACCCCTGTCCCACTGCCACCCATACCCATTCCCATAGGCGCAGTTGCTTTAGCTTTTAAAACTTCTATTTCGGCTTCTAATTTTTCAAGTTCAAGTTTTCGTTTTTCTCTTTCAAACTCATCAAGTTCTCTCTGTCTATCCTTCAATTCCTGCATAAATGTTGCGCTAAGGTTAAACTCTTTATCTGAAAGCTGTTTAGCTTTCTCTACAGCCATATCAACAGGCATACCGGCAGCAACGTCATCAAATATTGATTGAGAAATATTCTTGCCTATTTCTGCTTTATCTTTTGCGTTAGTCAATTTCGGATTATCAAAATCAATTGATGTATATGGTAACGCTTTCATAACATCATTTGTAGCACCAAGACTATTTATAACAAAAATCATTGCAAGCTGTTTTAATTGAAAACCAACTTTTATATGTGTGTATCTAACATTCTCTGTTTGTTTCTCCCATGCACTATCAGATGTATCTCCACTGCTAAATGCGCCACGTTCTGATGACCAAATCAGTTCTTCGGGATAACGTGCTTTAGCTGCTGTATCTTGTCTTAGTAATCTGATGAGTTCAGGAACATGAGCAAAATCTCTATTTATAGCTTTCAAGTCACCAACAACATCCAAATTTACAATCGTGTCCGGGCCTGTCCCTCGATTACGTATTGTAGCTTCCGCAGCTTCGGAATCAAGCAGAGAAAGTCCTTCAATTGAACTCATACCACTGCTATCCCATACACGTGCGAGTAAAGACATTTGTTTAATCATAAACGGTACAGCAGCTATAACAGACTCATAATTCATTACGGATTCATACCAACCCGGTATATCACTGACTCCCCATCCAAGAGTAATCAATGTTCCCCAATAGCCTGCTGCCGGAGAAGTTATAACTCTTGAACATCTTTGACTTGAAAGAATACTGCCTAAAAAAGGCACAAAGTAGAAAGGTGGATTTTGAAAAGCATTATTAACAGGATTCCAGTCAGGAGTAAAAACTACATTCCAACGGTCTAAAGTTGTAAATCGTTCTATTGAATCTTTTTCTAAAATACCATATCGAAGTAATTGTGATACAGGCATCCACATTGTTGCAGGAGAATCCTTTTTAAATCGTGGAAAAATAATCGACCCGCCGAAAACAAGAGAATCTCTTATTGTTTCAGCTATCTTCATGTCAAAAGAAAGTCTCGTTATATCGTTTTGAACCCTGTCAAGCTGTTCGGGAGAAAGCTTTGGATTCTTAATTGAAATACCATTTAACAACGGAGAATGTGATTTTTTTTCAATAATCAACTCCGGGATGCCTTTTCCGCTATAGATAACCGCAGCCTCACCCGGAGCAATCCATAAAGGCTGCATACCAAATCCCATTGACATTCCCCAAGGAGAAGATGACATTGCAGGTGTAACATTTCGTTGAACTATATTATCTATGGTTTTTACAACAGTTCCTGCTCTATGATAAGCAGCAAGCATCCCACCAAGCGATGCTGCCCTTGTTCTTACATCATCTACGGTATCAAAATTTTTTACGTATAAATGCCAATTCTGTTTCATTTCAAATTCAGTTTCAGCGTTAATTGCAGTTAAAATGTGGTCAGGAAGGGACTTAAAGCTATTTGAAACAATAGAAGGATAAGAGTCCTTTATTACAGAGGAAACAGGGCTGCTGTTTATCATAGCCCAAATATTTGCTAATAATGTACTTGTTGGATTCATAGAAAACACTACAATTATATTTGTATAAAAAAGTCAAGCATTTTAATAAAAAGGTGATTGTCTTCCTGCTAAAACTTCTTGATTTATTGCAGCAGGAGAAAGCAGCGTGTAACCGCCTTTTTCAGATATAGCGTGAATATCAGTTACAGGTGCTTCTTCATCTTCCGCCTCATTCACCCATTGTTTAATCCTGCGTTCAACAGTCATCTTTCTTATATCTTTCATAGCAGGTTGGAATACTAAATAATAACATAACATCCTGATACAGTCTATGTCGTGTATTGGAGAACGCTGCCCAATTCCTTTAGGTATCTGTCCAGTTTTTGGGTCTCGCATTGCAAGCGCACAACCCTCTGCGCTCTCTTTTGCCAGTTCAGTAAATACAAGACGATTAGTATAGAGTAACTTATTAACAAGAAAAACAGTATCCTCAACATTTGGATTCTTAGTTTTAAATGCCCATGAGATGTTATTCCTTTTAAGCTCCATAGCAAAAGTAAGCACATCTTTATTAGAAGTAGCATCAGGTATAAATATAATTTTATTAAGTGGAAAGTCATGCCTGATAACCTGCGGGGCATCTAAAATTTGTTGAAACTCATATCGTTTTACTACAAAAATCGTATCTCCCTTAAAAACTGCAACGCAACCTCTAAAGAAACCCATGTTAAAGTCCTGCGACCAATACAAAGTTTCGTGAGCTTCTATCTGTCTGTCAAGTGGAATACGACTAAAATTATGCTCCCAGTCAAAATCAGGAAAAATCCTTCCGCTGCCAACAGGTAAAAACTCACCTTCCAAATAAACCTTAGCTTCCTGTTCGGTGTAAAAGCGGTATAGTGAATCCACATATCCTTCGGGATGCGACCAATTATCTTTAGTTTTTGCCTTAATCCGAACATATCCTGTCTGTTCCTTATCAAATTGTGTAACAACCCTGTATAATCCTCTTTGTCCTTGTGATGTAGATGCCAACTTGACAGCCGGTTGCCTGAAATTATCTATCCGCTGCCTTGTTCTTTCATTTACCGCCTTAACAGCTTCAAATGTCATATCAACTGCACTCGACATATTTACGCTGCCAAGGTCATCTATCTCATCACAATAACTCATACAAACGTCAAAACCAACTATACCACTGGGCCGAGTGAGGCTGACAAGAAAAATTTGCACATTGCCAACAAATAAAATATTATCTTTTTTGTCTAAAGTATATTTGGTTTTAGATGAATCAAGGTCAGACAAGATATATGATAGAGTAGTTTTCTTTAAATGCCCAAGCGAAACCCCGCCAAGTAAAAGACGTGGATTACGACCCTCTCTGTCCTTCTTGTCCTTTAATTGTTGTATATCAAACAGGATAGATGTGGCAATACTGGATGTTTTCCCTGCACCATAACCGGCAGTAAAAACATAAAATCTAATATCAGGGAAAAGATATGGAGCTTGCATGAATTGATTTTGGTGTGTAAAGAGAAATCGGTTGTTCATAGGTCAAGTACATCCTCAATAACTTCTTCGCCGTCTTCGTCTTTATAGCTTATTGTTTTATCTTTGATTTCCTTATCTGCTTTTTTCCTGCCTTTACTTTTATCTAAAGCCTTTTTAGCATCCGCCAACACATTCATTTCATCATTACTGCTTTGCAGCTTGGTATTTGCAACTCCCACATGTACTTCGGCATTTTTCATCTCCATAAATTCTTCGGGAGTAAGCGCAACATAAAACACATTTAGCGCATCAGCTTCTTCCAATTCCCCACTGCCTGTGGTTAAAGAGAGTAAATTTCTACGCATCTGCTGCGCTTGCATTTTAAGGCGGAGTATTTTGCTATAATCATCTCCGCCTTCCTCACCGACTCTTGTACTGTCAAAATCAGCAGTAGTTTCAAGGTCTTCGATTAAAGTTTCTATATCTTCGATTTCTTTTATATAATGTTCTGCAAATATTTTTCTTGATTTAGCCTTATAATCAGGATTTGATAAAATTAAAACTCTGTCTTTACCATGTATCTCACAAAAATCAAGCGCAAGTGAGTCATTTAATAATTTACGATATGCCTCTAAAACTTCATCAATCTGTTGTTCAATCATATACCTGTCTCTCTCCCTCTAACTGTTGCAGGATTTATCGCATTAAACGCCACCGACAACTGCTGCTTCCCGCCGACTGAAACAGTTTGAAAAGAAGTCTGCACAAACTGCGATTCAGCCTGTCCTGCTTGCATTATCTGATTCATCAAAAGCGGGGCCGGAATTTCACCTAACATCATCTCTGACCATTGTATTCCTTCATTTGGGTCAATTGGGTCTTGTCCTTTAGAACGAATAACAGCAAAACTAACTCTGTCAAGTTCCTCATCAAGCCATTCTTCCTCACTAAAAACCTCTATATCTTCAATCCAAGTAACACCTTCGCTATCAACATACGTTACAGGAAAAAAATCAAAAACACCTTCGACAAGCACGTCAACCGGGCCATAAGGCTGCATCATCGTTTGTTTATTACTAACTTTCACATCCATAGCTAATCTCCTTATTGAATAAACTCAGGTACTGCATTATTATCTCCCTTTAAATAATACGCACGTAATTTTTTCCATCGTTCTTTTTTTATCAATTTCATATCATCTGAATCAGCTCTGCCATTATTATACCAAATTACAGGATTTGCAGGGTCGCTCCAATCAGTTGGGGCAACAATTTCTCCCTTTGGTGTTCTTATATTAGTTGTATAAACAGGTGCAAACCATACAGGACAGGGTTTACCTGTAATATCGTAATGACGACAAACAGTTGCTTGTGGGTATATTTCAAGTAATTTTCTGACTAACTGATGAGATTTACGAAGTACATTTGTACTAAACTTGCCATAAACATTTTCATCCTTTTCATAATTATGCACATGTTCAATACCTATGCAATAAAGATTTGCCCTTGAAACACCGCTTATACTTCGAGGAAATAATGAAGTGCTAAGTCCCAATTCCGTTACACCTCTTGGAAATGGCAGATTATTATATGTCCCACCAACATGTGGTGCAAAACTATTCGGCTGCGGTGTACACATAACAACCTTGTCTTCGCCAACAATAAATTGCGTAAAGGCTTTATAGTGCCCCATTTCTGATGGAGTCATATCACCTGTCCGCCCACCCGGACTTTCCCACCAATTTTTTATGTCTAAAGCCTTTTGCCCTATACCATCTACATTATGAATTACAATAAACTTAATATCGCAAAGCTGTCTTGTAACAGAAATGGTCTCCCAATTGACATCCCGCATTGAATGGACTTCATAACCTTCCCATGTAGCCATTATTTACTTTGCCTGCACTCCAAATACCGATTATATGCTCTTAAATTTTCCCTGTCTATAACTCCATCCGGCGGAAAAAATTCTTTAGCACACTCCAAGTCTCTTTCTTTTTGCCTGATAAGTTTTATTGATTCAGCACATGGCGGATATACTGTACCTACAAAAGTGGATTCATTACCACCACCTTTACCGCCTAAAGTACGAAGTGTTGTCATATATACATCACATTCCATACTGATACCTGAATCAATCTTTTTGAAACTATTACAACCTGTACAGGAAAAGACTGTAAGTCCTATTGTTGCTATAAGCAGCAAAATAAATAAAATACTAAAAATCTTGTCTCTCATTTTTGTTCTCCTAAAGTTTTTTCTTCTTGCGGTTTATCATCGGGTGATTGTGTAAGCTCGACATTTGCAGGTGATAACCTTGCTTCAATATCTTTAAATTTTACGCTCTGCACCCTATCCCCTACAAGATTTGTTAAAATAATTAAAATTGCTCCTATTATAACTGTTAAACCTGTTTTACTTTCTGCCATTGCACCATTCATCAACATAGTGTCTATGGCTACCATAGTCCACATCCAAGAGATTATTGCTTTCCTGCTCTTCCATTCGGGCCTGAAATGTCCAAGTACAAACACAAAAGCAAGGCTAAAACAAAAAAAAAGAAATCTGATAAGATATTGTGTCCATTCTGTTGCGTGCGTAAAAACTTCCATATCTCACCTCTATATCTTTGAACTCTTTATCAAATAAGAAAATATTCCTATCAATGTTGCTGCGCTAACCGCAGCTAAAATCCTGATAAAATATTTCCAAAAGAAATCCGAACGTACATTATCTATTTTATCTTTTGTTTTTTTCAAATCTGCTTCTATTTGTAAAAGATATGTATTTTGACTTTCAACTTGTGCGTTAATCATTTCTTTTTGCTGCCTAATTTGTAAATCTACATTATCAAAACGACCTGTTAATATTTTAAGCACATCTTCAATTTTATAATAAACACCTTCAATTTCACGTTTATTATTGATGTCCATTGATTCTATTTTATCTAAAAACATTTCTTTAAGAAGATTCAACTCCCGATACATCGGGTGGTTCATATCGTATGTTCTGCGTTCATTATACTGGTCATCTGATGGCATATTTTTATTTCTCCTATAAGCCACTTATATAAAATAAGATAAATTGTCAAGTAAAATTTTTCCAAGTTAATAGGTGAGATTGGGTGGTTGATTAAAATGAATTTATTGATGCGTATAATTCAAATTGATGCAAATTGATTTTATTAATGCTAATTGATGTGTGCGAGTTTCGTAGGTGCGCTGGTGCGCAGAATCATCCGTTTTTCCCCCTCAAAAAAAATCGACGGTAAAAAATTTTAAAGGATATTTACCGTCGATATTTAATTATTTTAAGTATTCTTTATATTCATTATTGATTATATCTAATATTCTTCTATTCTTGCTATTAGATATAAATAATATTTTTTGTTTTAGCGTTATATTATCAATATCTTTATTTCTTGCATTAATAATATATTGCAATTCTTCAATTTCTTTTTGATACTCATTAACCGTTTTTAATTCTTCTATACAAGATATTTCTTTTAATTCTTCCAATTCAATTATTGCAATATCGTTGTATAATATCAATTCTACTTTTAAATTAGCTAATTCATCAAATTTAATATTATTTTCTTCTATACTCATTAAATATTTATTTTTTAATTCTACTACTATTTCTGTAAAATTAACTTGTCTATAACTCATTTTGCACCGCCTTTTATTTTTTTTATGGTATATATCATATTTTAACCATTATATATATCGGTATAAAAAGTCAATAAAAATTTGAAAAAATTTGAAAAAATTTAAAAAAAATTTACAAAAAAATTAAAAAAATTTCAAAAAATTTAAAAAAAATTATTGACAAAATATCCGATAATATATATGGTTAATTATTCACTTTTTAAACGTGAAAATAAAAAAATAAAAGGCGGTACAAAATGAGTATAAAAAAACTTGCGAACGGATACGTAATAAATAAAAAATACGTATCAAATGAAAAACTTTTAAGTATATTGTTTAAATACTTAAAATCAAAAAATATGGATATATACCATATAGAAAACTTATTAAAAAACTTAAAAAAGGCGGTGTAATATATGATATACGAAAATATTATTGACCTTTTAAAAAATCGAAAATCTTTTAATATTGATTTTCGATACGAAAAAAATAATATTATATCAATTCCAAATAAAGAAAAAAAATCTTTTTTTGAATTAGATATAAAGAATAATTTTAAATTAGATGAAATAGCAAGCGCTATAATTTTTAGTAATAGTAATAATTTAAAATTAGATGAATTATCAAAAAATAAAAAATGTTTTATTGCACTACAAAAAATTAAAAAGTTTAAAAAAGCATTATTAAACAACAATATAAATAATGCTTTACTAATTGATAATATGGTTAATAATTACATTTTTAACAAGTCAATAAAAGTAGAATTGAAAATGTATAAAAACAGTATATCAATTAACCAAGATAATAATGAATTGATAATTTTAGATAATCGAAAAAAACAAAATTATTTTGATTCATTGGTTAATGCAATAAAACAGAATAAAAAATTATTTGAATTGTTAAAAAATAATTGTAGTTATAAAGTTTTAGAGTATTACAAAATTAAAAATGCAAGTCAAATAATAAACTTTTTTAATGAGAATAGAAAATTATTTGAATAATTAAAAAGCAAAATAGACACAAAAAAAGGCGGTCAAAATTTGACCGCCTTTTTTATTTTTAGAAATTTTCTTTTTTAGTTTCATCGATAATTACAAGATTAATTTTATAGTCACTATACCGTGATTGTAAAGAATACCCTTTGTTTCGAAACTTTTTTGCTTCATTCTTTTTAAAATCTTGCAAATATAAATCTTGCTTAAATTTTTTACCATTTGGAAAAATTAACTCAACAACAACAATTGCTTCTTTTTTAATTTCTTTATTACTCATTATTATATACCGCCTTTTATTTTATTTTTTGAGATATATACTTAATAATCTCTAAAAATATAAATCTTTTTTGATTAAAAATAGAAAAAATTTTTTTAAAAATTTAAAAAAAATTTTAAAAATTTTTTAAAATTTTTTTCTAAAATCACAAAAAAAAGATTTATATTTTTAGAAAATCGTATTTTAATTTTTATAGTAATTATATATGTTTTATTTATATATAATTACATACTATATAATTATATAGTAATATACTATATAGTACCATACTATATATAGTATAATAATAAAACTATATATAATATTATATTACATATTGACTATACAAAATTGTATATTCAGTATAAACTATATATCCTTGAATATCCCATTTTTTATACATTATTTTTAAAAAATTACATTTAGGGGGAAATAATTATGAACAAATATGTACACAAAGTTACAATTACACTTGGGAATGTTTTATGTAACCAATTATTAAAACATTATAATATACCGTATAGAATAATTAAATCAAATAATAACGGTAGATTCCTATTTGATATTAGAGAAAAAATGCCATACAATCATATACTTAACAGTAATTTACAAGATTGTGATTCAATTACATTTGAGTATAACAAATCATTCGATTGTTGGAACAGACCTATTATAACTAATGGGATATAATACCATATATACTTAATAATACCAATGACATTATATCTATATTATTTTTATACCGACAATATCATACTATACTAATTATAATTATTTATGTCGGTTATATTATTAAGTATATTTACCACCTTTTATTTCCCTATATTATTTACCCTTTCCACAAATTGATATTCCCTACACCGATTATCGGTGTAGGGAATAGGGTAAAATTTCAGCAGGGAAATTACAGACAGGAATTGTACAGGAAAATTAGTGGAACAGGTCAGCAGGAACAGCTTTTGGAGCGGGATTTTCGTGGAGACATAAACCTATTCCTAAGTAAACGTGAATAGGTTTTTTTCGGGGGGTAAAAACAAACACTTATAAAATGTCTATAAAAATTTTTCTGTACCAATTAAACCGATTAAACCGATTTACCTATTATACAAATTTATATATTATTGTTTTATTTAAAAATAATATCTAAATTTTTTTAAATTTTTTCTTGACATTAAATAATATTAAAGTATAGTGGTTATAATTCAAGTTTCAAACCACTTTTATTCTTATCTATACAAATTAAAATACCAAAATAACCCTAAGAACTAAGCAAGATTAAATAAAGGGAAAATATTCATCAATTTTTAAAAATGATTACTTAGGAATAGGTTTATGTCACTACTATTCAAATTTGAAAAAACACCAAACTTTGGTGTTTAATAATTTATAAGGATGGTAAATAATGCAAATAGAAAGAACACCAAACGGATATTGGAATTGTTACACATTACATCCATTAGTAGGATGGATTCAACATTTGTACATAGGTTATTCAAAGTCTTATGCTATTAAATTGTTTCGCAGGGAAATAAGACAGGCAGTAAAATATGAGAAAGAGAGGTTACTTAAATGAATAAAAGAAAATCACACGCATTTGGTAAGGATATTTACTTATTAGGTAAAGACAGTGATGATACATTGTATTGGCTTGAACAGGGTAAATGGGATTGTAATTGGTATTGGGGATGTGGTTATGTTGAAACATATACCAATAATAAAAATCCAGAAAAAGCAAAAGATATATCAAGTCATTATCATTTTGATGGCTTGTTTTTTAAGCAGTCAAAAATAAATGGTTATGATGCTTTCAGGGAATTTTTTGTCAGCACTCCATTAAACGATAAAGAGATATGGGAACTGCTTGATTTAATGAAATGTATTTATTCGTTTAAGGAATTGGCTGAAATAATACATAGAGGTAGTTCAAATTATACAACACCGATTGTTGATGTACAAAATAAAATCAAGAATGAAGAAGTTTATAAATGGATTAACTTTGATGTCATACCGTTTTTATTGAACAGGGTTTATATACTATTAAGTCCAAGTGAGGTAAAAGATGAAAAATAAATTAAGGCAGCTTAAATTTAAGTTGATACGGTTATTTAACCGTATCGACCCAAGACCTAAATATTTAATAATTAAACAGGTAAACCCACAAAACCAAATGTGGCAATGGGAATTATGTGACTATGAAGATGTGTCAATCTTTGGTAATAGAGATTACAAAGGATATAAAACATATTTATTAAAACGTATTTTAGATTTTATGGATGGTCAATGGGAAGAAGATATGCACTATACGGATTATGTTTATTATTTGAATGATAATAAACCATTAAATATCAGGCAATTATCATTTATCTTATCAGCTATGAGAAAATATTGTAAAGGGCTATCTCATTATGGTACAAGATATTATGCAAGAGATAATGACCACGATTGCATAGTAGCTATTGCAAATGCTTTAACAAGTAGAGAATGGGAGATACAGCAAATATCAGGATATAGTCAAGGTGATTGGCAATATTGTATGTATCCACTTGATATGTATAAAGATGCAAAAGATATTGAAGATGCTTATTTCAGTCTTGGTACAGAATGGATGATTGGAGATGTTACAAGAAAGGAAATACTTTGTAGTGATTTTAGTTGTGACTTTGTAGATTATCAACCGTCATATATGGATGACGATGAGTTTATGAAATATGTAAGTGAACAAACAGGTGTAAAAGTAGAAAACATAACTGTTTATGAATATGACGGAGAGATTAGAAAAACTAAATATAAAAGGAGAGTAGCTTAAATGGTTAAAGTAGGATATAAGGTCGCTAAAAAATATTTAAAACATATTCCTGCACAGGGTATTCACGCATTGAATACAATAGGATGTGAACATTATTGGATGGATGGGTTAAATAAGAAAACAGGTGATTGGTATAGAGGCGGATGGTGGCACTCATTAAAGACTGATTGTGATGCTTGTATAGATTTAACTGATATGACTTGGGCTTATGTAAGTCCAAATATATAGGGAGAAACGTATGAAAAAAACAAAATTAGTATGTGAGCAATGTGGCAGCAGTAAAGTATCAGTATTGGCATGGGTTGACGCCAATACTGATAAAATAACCGGTGAATATGAGCAAGACGGTAAAGGTTATTGTGACAAATGTAATGACAGCGTTTATCTTACAAGTATATCAGAATACAGGAGAAGAAGAAATGAAAGACAAGGAACTTAGAATAGTATATTTAACAAGAACTTGCGATGATGAACAATTACTTGTCGGTGTGTTTGACAGTGATAAGGAAGTTGGTAAAGCGATGCTGCATATTCAAGAGGTATTAGGTAAAGAAGAACTTGAATATGAGATAATTGAAACACCACTTAATAAAAATTGGATTGTAGAAGAAGACAAGGAAGGTGATTGATATGTTAAATTTTGATGCTTGGAATTTTTATGTTTGTGATGCCAGCCAAACTAATATAAGACAAAATGATACACATAATATATGGGGTGGTTGGACAATAGGATATGGTACAGAAGGTTATGGGATTGAACTTCAACCATACGATATGTTTGAGACTGCGGTAAATACTGCGATAGAATTTGCAGCACAGGATAAAAAGAATGATGGTAATAAAGGAACACTTGATTACTATTTATTCTTTAATCCATTGTATATTAAGTCCGCAGATTGCTTTGTTATTATAAACAGGAAGAAACAGGTTGTTGGTATCTATCCTGCAAATTTTCTTAGAGAGGAAAAAATATGAAAAGGAAATTGATATTTGAAGTAACTGTTATTTGTGATAAGAGTGTAGACAAATATCATCTTATTTCAGAGCTACAGGGATTAAGACAGGATTTAGATGACACAAAAGTTATAGTAGAATTAAAAAGTGAGGGGGTTATAGATGGTGACTGAAAAAGATATAAAGGAATTTTTTAGTAATCCAAATAATGTTGTTAGGATGAATCCTGATGATGTCAGGCAAATATTTAATATAATCATTGAACAGCAAGGAGATATTTTAACTCCGTATGAGTTTAAAACTTTGGAGACAGAATTAAAGGTTAAGGTAATTAGTAAGAAAAGAAAAATCATTACATATCATTGGGTAGAGATGCGTAAAATTGAAGTGCCTTTTGATTGTCCTGACAATGATATATCCGCAATGACAGAATGGATAAATGAATATGTGGATAAGGATTTTTGGGGTGGAGAAGGTACAGGCTATTGTCCTGATGTTGCAAAAGAATTTGAAGTATATATGTCAAAATCCGATACAAGAGATTGGGAAATTGTAGATGTGGATGAGGTGAAATAATGGCTTGTATGAATGAAAGTCCAAAAATATGTTTTAAGTGTAGTAACTCAACAAGGTTTACTAATTGTATAATGGAAAATGTAAGTTTTGAAAACTACACAATCGAAAAAAGAATGTTTGTGGAACTTGCGATTATGTGTTTTGGTAAACTTATTTACTTAAAGGAAAAAGATAAAGCACCAATAAATTTTAGTGATAGTGATACAATAAATATTACACCAGAAGGGTTATTACAATGAATGAACAAAAAGTATGCAGTCATTGCGGTAAAACAAAACCTTTAAGTGAATATAACAAGCGTTATGACCGTACCGACAAGTTACAGCCGTTCTGTCGCACATGCGATAATATAAAATCCAAAAAGGATTATGATGAGAATAAAGAACAGCGAAAACGTAAACGTTGGAAATGGATAACGGAAAACAGGGGGAAATTTAATGAGATAGCAAGAAAGTATCAGGCAGCGGGCAGGGGGATTCTCTCTCCTGCCCATATTGCTGCAATGGACAAAGCCCTTGAAATCACTAAAAAAGGTCAGGGTATTTTAACAAGAGTTGGGACTTTAAATTTATATGTTTATTATGATGGTAAGTATAATTTTTCCTATGATGGCGAATTATTGGCTTTTATGAAAGAAGATTTTACCGCTCTTGTAATAATGCAAAATGAACACAAGTATAACAAAAAGTATCTTAATAGAATTAAAGCATATTTTTCACAAATAAAAATAAAAGGAGAAATTAAAAATGGATGAGGCAACAAAAGAAAGAATAAAGGATATTGATAAAAAATATCGAAAAATATTTTATAAGAAGGCATCTGTATATATAGTTGATGATGTAATTTACTTAAAATCTTATAGCACAGTTGTAGCAAGTATTAAAGACAGAAAATTTAGAAGACATTGGGGTTATTGGAGTGCTACTACGCAACGGCATGTTAATGAGTTTTTAAAGGACTTTGCATACAATCTTGATGAAGATGTAAAAGTCGGGAAGGCTGCTTGGATTAAAATGGCGGTGTGCTATGAATAAAACAAATGAACTTGCACAACCACAACTGCCTGACATTATCAATGAGGCATTTAAAACTTTAATACCACCAAAAGGAGAAAGAAATGGCAATACCACGCACATTAAAGAAAATAGATAAAGACGATGCACTTAAAATTATAGATAAGCATATTGACGCAGGGACAGGTAAATGGGAGTTTCTTGGCGGAGATTTTGTTTATCGAACAGGTAATAGATTGTATCTCATTAGAGAAACATGGGGACATTATGAAACTGGGTTGGTATCACAATGAGTATAACATGTGATAGATGTAACAGAAAAATGCAGGATGATTGGACACTTGATACAAATAAAGAATTATATGGCGGAGTATGTGAGAATTGCGAAGATACAATTTGTGGAGAATGTGCAGGTGTTTGGATTGAAGGTGTCTGCCTTAAATGCGCAAACGAAATAGTTACAAAATATATGAATGGCGAATTTATAGAACCATAAAAATAAGGAGAAATATAAATGAGTTTAAAAGTTATTACAAAAGAAGAATTAAATAATCGTGCGCCGTCAGTATTTGGTTCACCTGTTGGCAGAGCTAAAAGCTATACAGGTATCAATACAGGCAAAATAGTGGATGTATTTGAAAATGCCGGTTGGAGTCCTGTTCAAGCATATCAATCAAGTCCACGAAAAGGAAGTAAAATAGGACTTAGAGAACGTAAGCATTTACTTAAATTTGCACCAAGTAATACAGAAACAGCAGGAGTTATACTCGGTAAGAAAGATACCTCTGTATTAGTGCCAAATTTAGTCTTGACCAATTCTCACGATGGAACATCTTCCGTACAGTTACAAGCAGGGATATTTCGTGTTGTGTGTTCAAATGGACTTATGGTATGCGATAAAGATATGGGTATGGTAAGACTGCGCCATAGCGGTAATCCTGATGCAATTTATGAGGCTATATTTCAAGTTGAAAGAACATTTAGTGATGTATGGTCGAAGATTGACGAGTATCAATCAATCAATCTTAATGTGGGTCAGCGTTTGGACTTTGCAGTCAGAGCAGCCGAGCTACGTTTTGGGCATGGCAATTCTCCTGTTGCTGAACAGCAGTTTTACAAACCTAACAGAGAAAGTGATGAAGATTTTTCTCTGTGGAATACTTTTAATGTCTTGCAAGAAAATTTGATGAAAGGCGGGATTGATTACCAGACAAGAAACGGTAAGCATAGGAAGACTAAGGCAATACGTAATGATATACGTAACGCACGTTTCAATACTATGCTATGGGCGATGATGGAGAATTTTAGAAGTAATAAAAGTTTTGCAATATGATAAAATAATATGCCCCCGAAAGGGGACAAGAAGTTAATATGATAAAATCAGTTTATCGTGGATTTTGTGATGGTTGCCATAGACCGCTTATGGGTAGCCTTGTTTATTTATTTGATGGTCAACATAATAACAAGTACAGTGAGGGAACATGGACATAAAAAGAATAATCAGTGATTTAGATAATCAAGATATAGACGCATTGGTTTATTTGGCAGTTAGACATAGTGATACTGTATCTACTGATGCAGCTATTGTTATAGCAGCGATGCACAATAAATGGAAAGAATGTGAAAAAGATTATGAAAAAGAAAGAGATGCGCATGAGGATTATGAGAGGTCATGGGAAGATACGGATAAGTTGTTAGTTGAAACACTTGATTTTATTGACACATGGTTAAAGAAAAAGAATCCTGTTGGCAAGAAAACAGATTTAAGAATATTTGAAAAAGAAATGAGAGAAAAGAGGAATACAATATGAATCTATTAAAGGAAACTTTAGAGATATTGGCAAAGAATAATAAAACACCAAAAGATGTTTTATGGATAGGTAGTAAAGATGGGTATTCTACATGGGAGAATTTTGAACGTCTTGCAGATACAATATATTCAAGTGGCTATGGTAGTATAGAAGTAGCGGAAGACCTTGTTATAGTAGGTAAAGATTGGTGGTTAGAGCGTGGTGAGTATGATGGCTCTGAATGGTGGGAGTTTAAAAGAAAACCAAAGCAGCCAAAGACTTTAAGACGCATAAATAAATTGTTTTTAGAAAAATTTGAAAGTAGTTTAGCAGAACTTAATGATTGGGTTGAAAAAGATGACTGATGAAGAAAGATTGTTAAATGAAAAAACATTTGAAGTATTAAAGAATTTTTTCAGGGATTATATGTATGGTAAAGTTCCTGATGAAGTTATGGAAATGACCCATATTTTTCAACGATGGATTAGAGAAAATTGGAGTCATTGGTCAAATAGAAATTTTACAATCGAAGGACTTTTTACTGCTTTTATCAGTGGTTATTTTTTGTGCCAAAGACATATAATGGAAGAATTTGATAGAAAAATTGAAAAAAATTAAAAAATATTTGACAATTTTTAAAAAATTTTTAAAATAGCAAATAGAATTTGAAGGAGAAATTTTATGAGAGTTATAGAGCCATCGTTTCATATTGAAACGGATTTAGCTTTATTGTCCATGTATATGTTAGGGCAAATAGAAAAAGCAGGAAGAACTTGTTACAAGAGTGAGGCAGCTATTACACCTGATAGCTGCCTTAAATTTGTAGAGATGATAATTAAGAATGGTCATCATTCGGTATTAGAGCATCAATCTATTACAGTACGTATTATATGTGATAGAGGAGTGTCACACGAAATAGTACGGCACAGAATAGCAGCTTACAGTCAAGAGTCCACACGATATTGTAATTACACACAGGATAAGTTTCACAACGAAATAACATTTATCAAACCATTCTTTTGGAAAGAAGATAGTGCGCAATATTTGGTATGGGAAACACTAATGAGAAATGCAGAATTAGCGTATAATACTTTAATCAA
>Ga0209628_10000277_pt1 | contig 30666 bp, 27 predicted proteins | sample TergutCu122P4_FD_187285 | JGI IMG/M metagenome (GOLD analysis project Ga0209628, IMG submission 187285) | Cubitermes ugandensis P4 segment gut microbial communities from Kakamega Forest, Kenya - Cu122 P4 (SPAdes) (version 2) | ecosystem: Host-associated > Arthropoda: Insects > Digestive system...
GAACCCCGTTACAGAAAATTGTGAAAAACAAAGGGTATCCCCTTTTTCTTTAGCCATATTTTCACAATAGGCTAATGTGCCCACCCCAAAACCATCTGCAATGAACAGGAATATATATTTTTGGGCAGAGCAAGGGAGAAAGGAGAAGGGAGAAAGGAGAAAGGAAAAAGACCATAAGACCGTAAGACCGTAAGACCGTAAGAATTTTTTGAACCTTGGAACTTGAACTTTTGAACCTATGAACACTTTCACGGATGCGTAATTTTCGGGTTTCTTGATTCTTTTTCTCTGGGCCAATACAGGGTTTTTCCAAATGCGGAAACCCCCCAGTATCCCCGAACGCGAAGCCGCCCATCTTTTTCAAGGCGCATATAAGCCTTGTATTTTCCTTTTTTCCCCGGATAAAGCATAGCAGCATCTTGCCATTCATTCTCTTTAGCATTAAAAACCATTCCTTTTAAAAATACTAAACCCTCATATTTTTTTCTTTCCACTTCATTTACCCAAATCACAATCCCTTCATACGTTCCATCTCCGGCGTTATAAATATATATTTGCGAAATAGCGCCTGAAAAAGGATCTTCATTTAGATAATAGCCAACAATATCATCCGGTTTATTTTGGGCAAAAAGGGCAATCTTTATCCCGGTAATCACGTAAAGAAAAAGTAAACTAATAACTTTCTTTTTAAATATTTGCATATTATTTTTTTTAGATTTCCGGTGCGAAAATAGAATAATTTAGGAATGTAAAAAATAAATTCATAATAAAAAAAACATATTTTCGCCGCCATATATATAATATGGTAACAAGAAGATATTTAAGAATAAAAGTACTGCAAGCCATTTACGCGGTAGAAAAAAATCCAAAAGAGGAGTTTCTTGTGAGCGAAAAAAAATTAGAACAAGCCATTCTAAATTGTCAGGTTTTAACGCTCTATTTTCTTTCGCTATTGCCGGAAATTGTGCATTATAGAATATTACGCCTCGAAGAACTGAAGGAAAAAGTGAATCCAACCGAAGAAGACCTTAATCCAAATACTAAATTTATTGATAATAAGGTAATTAGACAAATCGAAGAGCATGCAAATATAAATAGTTTTTGTAAGAATAATCATATAGATTGGAGTTTTCGTTCCGATTTTGTTGCGCAAATGTATCACGAAATTGCAAAATCCAACCTTTACATGGATTACATGACCTCTATCGAAAAAAGTTATAAAGAAGATAAGATTTTTGTGCTTGATATTTTGTCTAAAATTTTTGCAGAAAGTGAACTTTTACACTGGTTCTTGGAAGAAATAAATGTGCATTGGTTTGATGATTATAATGATGCACTTTTGGCTGCCTATAAAAATATTGAAAATTTTACTGAAAACCAACCCAAAAATGCAGCTCTAATTCCGTTGTTCAAAAACGAGGAAGAAATCACTTTTTATAAAGATTTGTTTCGGAAAACTTTGTTGTATAGTGCAGAGTATCAGAAACGTATCAATGATAAGTTGCAACATTGGGAGTCGGAGCGTGTCATGGAAATTGACACTATTTTAATGAAAATGGCAATGTGTGAATTGACGCAATGCCCAACCATTCCTGTAAAAGTTACCATTAACGAATATATAGAATTAGCAAAATTATACAGTTCTCGAAAAAGCGGCGTTTTTATTAATGGAATATTAGACAGTATCGTTATGGATTTAAAAAATGAAGAACTCCTAAACAAGATGGGAAGAGGGTTGATTAATTGAGAATTATGAATTATGAACTATGAATTATGAATTAATAAATTAAAATTATGAGTTATAAGTTGAACTTCGTTAAACCACCCCGCCCTTCGGGCACCCCTCCAATGAATTGGAGGGGAATATCCCCCTCCTTTCTCCTTTTTTCTTTCTCCTTTCTCCTTTTATTAAGTTGCGGAAACCATAACTCGGGATTAACCGTTTCGGATATTAAAAATCCGCTTACTGCGGATGGACTGGATGAACAACAAAAAGCAAGCTTGCCCGAATTTCAATTTGAAACTCTGATCTATGATTTTGGAAAAGTCATTCAGGGAGAAAAATTAAGTTATACTTTTCATTTTAAGAATGTTGGAAAATCAAGTTTGTTGATTTCCAGTATTGAAGCTTCTTGTGGATGCACCACTTCCATCCCTCCCAAAGCACCTATTAGGCCCGGCGAAAAAGGAGAAATTTCAATTTCTTTTGACTCAAAACACAAGAACGGCGAGGTAACCAGTTATTTGGTAATCACAGCAAATACATTCCCTGCACAAACCTTACTTACCATCAATGCAAATGTGACAACCCCATAATCAATTATAAATTACGAATTACGAATTACAAATTAAAAATTAAATTTATGAACTTTCTACAATTTTTATTAATGGCTCCGGCTAACTCTGACGGAAAGGGTGGTAGCGGAATGACCATGTTACTGATGATTGGCGCCATTATTTTGGTGTTTTACTTCTTTATGATTCGTCCGCAACAAAAGAAACAAAAACAGATGCAAAACTTTCGCGATGCGCTCAAACGCGGCGATAAAATTATTACCATTGGCGGCATTCACGGTAAAATTACCGATGTACAGGAAGGCACTTTCATTATTGAGGTAGAAGACGGTACTAAACTTAAAATAGAAAAAGCTGCCGTAGCCATTGATCCTAATGCACCCGCAAAAAAAGATTAAAATTGCCTTAACCGGCGGAATCGGAACAGGAAAAACCTTTGTCTCAAAACAGTTTTTAGACAAAGGTGTTCCCGTATTTTATGCCGATGATGAGGCAAAAAAATTATATTCTTCAGAAAAAGTTTTGATTTTTTTGAAAGACAATTTTGGAGATAAAGTTTTTACTAACAATCAATTAGACATCTCTAAACTCACGGATGTTGTTTTTTCAAATATTGAAAATCGAAAAAAAATTGAAGCATTGATTCATCCTTTGGTCATGCAACAATTTGAAGAGTGGGCAACCCAACAGAGATCCAATATGGTGATGTTGGAAAGCGCCCTTATTTATGAAGCAGAATTAGAAAAATTTTTCGATAAAATTATAGTTGTGGACGCGCCATTAGATATAAGAATCAAACGTATTAAGGAAAGAAATCCATCCTTATCGGAAGAAGAAATCCTGCAACGTATTGGCTCTCAAATATCTCAAGAAAAAAAGTGCAACCGTGCCGATTGGGTAATTTGGAATGGGTAAAAATGGAACGGATAAATCTTATTTTTTCAGCAAACTTCTGTTCTCCAAATACTCATGGATTAACTTCACGAACTCTGTATTGGCAAAATGTCCTGGTTTTCGGGCAATAATTTCGCCTTTAATCGGTTTTCCGAGAAGGTATAAATCTCCCAGCAAATCTAACAGTTTGTGACAGGCCGGTTCGTTTAAACATTTCAATTTAACATTATTTAATGTTCCGTTTTCATTCACTTGAATATCTTTTTTATTAAAGAAGTTTCCTACCTCTTCTAATATTTCCGGTTCCGGTTTTTTATCTACAAAAACGATTGCATTATCCAACTCGCCGCCTTTCACTAAATTGTTTTTAATTAAATAGTGTAAATCATGAAGAAAAACAAAGGTTCTGCAAGAGGCGATATGATCAACAAATTCTTCCATTTTTTTCATTGAGGCACATTGGCTGGCTAATACGGAAGTACCATAATCAACCATAACCGATATGGAAAATTTTTCGGCAGGCACTAAAATAATTTCAATACCCAGATCTGGTTTTTCAAATTTAACAACCTCATCTACAGAAATATACTCTCGTGGTTGAGGTTGTTCCATCATACCGGCTTGTTGTATCATTGCAATAAAATGTTCGGCACTTCCATTTAAAATAGGAACTTCTTCGGCATTCATTTGAACAAGCAAATTATCGATGTTCATACCTGCTAAAGCGGCTAATAGATGTTCAACTGTTTTTATATGGACGCCATTTTCTTGAAGGTTTGTGCTTCTTGATGTATCCGCAACATTTAGAATATGCGCTTTTACGGTTGGTTTTTCGTTCAAATCCACTCTTTGGAAAACGATTCCATGATTTGCCGGCGCGGGCAATAAGGTAATAGATACGGCACATCCTGTGTGCAATCCTTTTCCGGAGATAGAAACCTCCGAAGCGATAGTAGTTTGATTTTTCTTCATAAAAAACTTGTTATCTGAAAAAATCACTCTGATTTCTTCATCTGTTTCATTAATTCATTAATTTGGTTAAACAATTCAGGTAATTTTTTTCTATATATAATAAGTTTTTTTTCTTCTAAAACGGAGATTGCGGGAGAACCCAATACTATTTTATTGTCGGGAATACTTTTAGGCACGCCCGATTGCGCCCCAATAACCACATTGTCTCCAATTTTCAAATGTCCGGCAACTCCTACCTGTCCTGCAAAAATACATTTTTTCCCTATTTTTGTAGAACCGGAAACGCCCACTTGAGATGCAAACCCCGACCCTTCTCCTATTTCGCAATTATGTGCAATTTGGATAAGATTATCCAATTTTACGTGGTCATGAATTTTTGTTGAGCCTAAAGTAGCTCGGTCAATACAAGTGTTTGCGCCTATTTCTACATGGTTTCCAATGATTACATTGCCTATTTGCGGCACTTTAAAATAATCGCCTTCTTGTTGTGCAAAACCAAACCCGTCTGCACCAATCACTGCGCCGGCATGAATAATGGTATCGTGCCCTATTTCACAATCGGCATATATTTTCACGCCGGAATAAAGAACACTATTTTTTTCAATTTTTACATTATCTCCAATATAAACATGGGGATATAAATGGACATGATCTCCAATTTTTGCATGTTCGCCCACACTCACAAACTCACCGATATAAACATTTTCTCCAATTGTTGCAGTTTTAGCGATACACGCTTGCGGCATGATACCCGTTTTTTTAGGTTTCATTTGTTGATAAAACTCCAATAATTTTGCCAATGCCAAATAAGAATTATCCGCACGAATTAAAGTAGTATGAATAGGTTTTTCCGGAACAAAATCTTTATTGACAATTACCGCAGAGGCTTTTGTTTCATAAATAAATTCGGTATATTTCGGATTTGCCAAAAAAGACAATCCCCCTTCCACACCCTCTTCTATTTTACATATTGTATGAATGGCAACGTTAGGGTCTCCTTCAACGGAAGCTGAGATTATTTCTGCAATTTGTGAACCTGTAAATATCATTAAGAAATTTTGCGCAAAAATAAAATGTTTTTTTAACTAAAGATACTTGTAACGCATTAAAAAAAATATATTTTTGCCGCCTTTGAAAAGGAGAGATGGGTGAGTGGCTGAAACCAACAGTTTGCTAAACTGTCGTAGGGGTAACCCTACCGCGAGTTCGAATCTCGCTCTCTCCGCAACACGACTATTTATAAACCAACAATTTAATTGCTTTAAAAACCACATTGGGTTTAAACCACGCCAAATGAATGGTAAAAACGGATAATAATTTCCGTGTGAATATACAGCACACAATCCATCTACTCCAAAGAAAAGCATCAAAATCGCTTTGACGATAATGTTTCACCTCCATGTTTCTGCGAGATAAAAACTCTAACCAATGTTTTTCATTCTGTAAATCTATATTTGAAATCTCTTTTTTCTTTCCGAGATGAAACAAACGAAATGAGAGTTGATGCAATTCAAACTCCTCTTTTGAAATCTCTCCACCTATAAAACTTTCGATATAAGGTTTAAGCAATTCAAACTTTTTCTTACTTTGAAATGCTTCATTTTCAACGGAAATATTGGTATCGTGCCAGCGATATTTTATTAAATATTCAGGGATATTGGCAATTTTATAACCGGCATTTACGATACGAATCCATAATTCAAAATCTTCTGTATGAAGAGCGGAAATACTGTATTTGAATTGTTTAAGAATGTTGGTTTGGGCCATTACGCTGGGATGAATAAGAGGAACGGTAAACAAAAGTGAAATCTTTAGAAGGTTGTGGGTGTCAATATACCTTACCCTGCCGGTTTTTTCTCCTTTTGAATCTATTATGTATGCCCAAGAACCACACAACACATAATCCGGATGATTTTCTAAAAAATCAATTTGTTTTTCAAAACGTTCAGGCATACACACATCATCTGCATCAATACGTGCAATATATTTACCTTGCGCCAAATCAATACCTTTATTGAGTGTGGCTATAAGTTTTATATTAGTCTCATTTTTAATATAATGAATACGGTCATCATTAAACGATAGAATGATCTCTTCTGTTTTATCCGTGGAGCCATCGTTAATTACAATGAGTTCAAAATCTGTAAATGTTTGATTAAGAACGTTTTTAATAGCTTCGCCGATATATTTTTCGGCGTTATAGGCGGGCATAAGAACGGAAATGAGGGGATGGGGCATAATTTCGTTTTTCAGTAGTTTAATCCAAAAGCCAGTGAAAAGTAGATTATCTTCTTATTTTTGGCAATAATATATTTCCTCAAAGTTATTTTGATTGATTCCGTTTTGTTGTGCTTCTTCCAAAGAAAGAGTTTTTGCATAATCCACAACCTTTACTTTCAAGCCGTATTTTTCCAATCTATTTTTATAATCTTTTCCATAAAATCTGACATGGTCATGCTGTCCGAATGCTTTTTCTCGTTCTTTTGGTTTTGTTATAGTAAAATCTTCGTATGTTGTTTCTCTGTCATGGTCAATTGGAACTTGTATTATTGCCCACCCGTCATTTTTCAACACTCTATATAATTCTGATATTGCAAGTGCGTCATCAATAACATGTTCTAATATATGACTACAAATGATAACATCGAACGAATTATCTTCAAAAGGGATATTTGTAATATCTACTTTTATCAGTTTCTTTTTATTGTCATATCTATAAATCCAAGGCATTAAGTCGCAGGGTGTATATTTGATATTTGGCATCGTAACAAAATTATCATAAAATCCTTTTTCGGGCGCAAAATGCAGTAGCTGTAAATTTTTATTCATCAAATCTGTTTTATTCATCAAAAACTTCCATAATAGCCTGTCGCGTCCTAATGAACGACAATTTGGGCACAAAATATTTTCCATTGGTCCGTATGGAGCAAATTTATCAAATTTCAAACCACAAATCGGGCAAATTACTCTATTTCCCGAATAATGTTTAATCCTTTTCTTTCTTTTATAATTTTGATACCACAAAGAAAAAAAAACAGGTGTAACCCTTTTTAATAGAATTCGCACTTCTACTTTGTTGACGTAAAATATCCTCATAATTCACTATTATTTATTTTGTAAACTTTTTTTTATTTTCCTATATCCTAATTCTAATTTGCGCATGGAAAGAAATGGTATTAAATTAGTCATTGATTTCTATTTTTGTGGCATGAGTGGCACGTTTTTCTTCTGGGGGGATTTGCAAATAGTTTCCGTATAGAATACTTAGATATTTGTCGGTGTTATTTACACAGAGAAACATTTTGCCTTCAAATTCAATTTCAATGGGAGGGTAAAAAATATCTTCCGGGTAAGTAACATGAGTAGTAATTAAATCATAAGAGAGCAAACGGTTGTTTTTCATAGCGGCTAATATTTTATGAAAAAAAAACAACAAATAGACAAACGGGAAGGAAGTCAAAGCAATTGCAAAATTAAAGCCTCTTCTAAATCTTGATTTACAAAAAATATCTCCATTCAAAAATAATTCTCTATGTACTCTACGGTGAAAAAAATTAACAAGCTTTCTAAACTTACTCGAGTAAGCGTAAGAGCAAGTAAAGATATCAACAAATACTCCTTGAAATTTTGATTTGTCTAAAATAGCCCCCTCTACAACAGAGTTTCTATCTTTCACTTTTGCAAAACCACATATATGATACTTATTAGTTGTGATATCGGAAAAAAAATATTGTTCCGGAAGTTCGGCAATTAATATTTTTCTTAATTTTTTATAATCTTTCTTAAAAACCATGATATCAACATCATCATCCCATGGAATAAAACCTTTGTGGCGAACGGCTCCCAGTAAAGTGCCCCCATCAAGAAAATAGTTAATATTATGTTTTCTACAAATCTTATCTATTGCAACCAAAATATCAAGCATTCTCAACTGCGCTTTTCGAAGCATGGTACCTTCTCCGTTATATTTTGAAAAATCTTCAGGCATGGGGGAAACTATTATTTTTCGGCAACAATTGCATAAAAATGAGTGTTCTTCCAACGATTACACTCAGGGGGATAAATATCAAATATTTCAACATTTTTATAACCTGCGATTTTTAACATGGAAATTTCCTTATCAAGATGTCGATAATGAGAAAAATATTCCGTTTTTAATTCCTCAGAGTATCCGGAAACAACAACATCTTCGTTTACTCCAAATTGATTTTTTATAATAATTTTTCCATCGATTTTAAGTGCAGAATTGTATTTTTTATAGATTTTTAACGCTTCATCCTCGGTAAAAAATTGCATAATACCAAAAAAGGATAGTATATCATATTCTTCTTTGGGTTCAAAGTCTGAAAGGGTTTTGTTATAGATTTCAACATTTGGACTTCTAACGATAAATTTCGTAAAACTTTCAAAAGGTTCAACAGCAGTTATTTTCGCAACTTTCTGATAAATTTTATTTAAAGTTAAACCACTCCCACTTGCCAAGTCTAATATTTTAGTTTTCAAGTTACAATAGCTAAGAATAAATTCTGCATCATAATCCGTAAAATCGTTTGCTGCAATATTTTTTACAGAAGTAGGGGTAACATCTTGTCTTTTGGACATTTTTGAAAAATAATCTAATGCTTCTTTCATGAAATTCTTTTATTATTTGAGGGAAATTACTTTAACCATGTTTTTACAATATTCGTAACATTTAGGTAATCTTGATACGTGTCTATATCATAAGCACGAACTTTTAGCCCTTTAATAGGGAGATAAGGTTCTAATTGATTAAAAACATGCCCTGATGAATAATTTAATTTTTCTTTTTTTATACAAGCAGGTCCAGTCCATTCATAATCCCCATCTTTTCTTGAGAATGAAATAACTTCACCATTCTCATTTGTACTAACATAAACTGCTTCTTCTGAAGTTTTATCAGCACATCCAACAAATTCAAAGTCAGCATCCAATATTGTTTTAACATCATCAGGATGAACAAGCAGATCTCCATCCCAAGCAATAATTAAATCGTTGGCATGTTGAGCACCAAGATAGAGGCTTGCTCCTGTTTTAGTTTCAAAATAGCGATGGTTAAATACAAAAACCACGTCGTTTCGGTAGCGCAACACCTCTTCAACCACATCATTTGCCTGATACCCAATAACAATTCGCAAATCTTCCACCTCTTTAAAAGATTCTAACTGCCATGCAATTAATGATTTCCCATTAATATTTATCAACGCTTTGGTTTGTCCCAATCCTAAGCGAGAACCAATCCCTGCACAACTTATAATAACTGATTTAGTTGCCGACATAATGTTTTTTCGTTAAAAATTAAATAGTTAGATATCGGTAAAATGCTTTTAGAGGGATAGTGAACCATCCCCACAGCAATAGCAATATCTGCAATACGCATCGCCTCCAAATCGTTGTTTCCATCTCCAATAAATACAACCTGATAACCCTCCTGTTGATACTTCTCAACCACCGATTCTTTACGTAATATTTTAGTAAGCTTCACCACCTCGTTGTTTTCTACCACAGAATCGGAGCAAAACGAATCACAATCAAACTTACTCAGCAATCTATCCACCCAGCATTCCAAATTTCCGGTGGCTATGGCACAACTTTGAGGATGTGCCTGTATAAAAGCAAAAATATCTTGATGGAGATTCACTTTTTCAAGCAGTTCGGCTACCTCCGAAACCGGCAATTTTCCAAGAATCATCACACGGCGAATAAAACTTTCCACAAAAGGAATATTCCCTTTAATGGTCTCTCTGGTCAACTCTTCAATCTCTGCCTGAACATTAAAATGCTTGGCAATAAGGGGAAGTGTTTCTTCCGAGGTTATCGTTCCGTCTAAATCAAATATGAATTTAACAGGTTTCATTACAAATTATTTTTTCAAAAGAGCGGCAAAGGTATATTTTTTGTATTATTCGACAAAAATATTATTCTGCTAATTATATTTTAGCATTTTAACAAGTTGACAAAAATATAATTTATGTCTGTGTGTTATTAAAAAATTTCATGTTTATTCGCCATTAGATTTTTGTTCGGTTCCAACCACACTAAAGTCTTCTACTATATTTACTAATAAGCACTAATTTAACTATATATGAAACCACAAAAAAAACAAAACCACCCAAAACACTAAACGAAATAAAAAAATGTTTTACGAAAAAGTTTACGAAAAATACATTGACTTCTTTACCGATTTCGGTTTTAAGAAGTTATTTGGAGAAGAGTGCAATAAAGATTTATTGCTCGATTTTTTGAACGAACTTCTTTACGAAGAGCAAGGGCGAATCGTTTCCATCAACTATCTGAAAACTGAGAGATTGGGTTATACCAAACATACGCGCAGTTCAATTTTCGACCTTTATTGCGAAAACGAAAGAGGCAAGAAGTTTATTGTTGAACTTCAAAAGTCTGAACAACAGTTTTTTAAAGACAGGGCTTTGTATTATTCCACTTTTCCCATCGTAGAACAAGCAAAAAAAGGAAAATGGAATTTTGAATTACAAGCAGTTTACACCATTGCCATTTTGAATTTTGTATTTGATGAAGACAAAGACAACCATCAAAAATATCGTTATAATGTGAAATTAACAGATATTGAAACTCATAAAATATTTTACGATAAGTTGACATTCATTTATTTGGAGATGCCAAAATTTACTAAAAAGGTGGATGAATTGCAAACCCGTTTTGAAAAATGGATGTATGTGTTAAAAAACCTCAAACATCTGGATAATCTTCCCGATAAATTGCGTGAATCTATTTTCGAGAAGATGTTTGAAGTTGCCGAAGTAGCCCAATTAACGCATGAGGAGTATCTGCAATATGTGGATGATTTGAAGATTGAGCGGGATAATCAAAACTGTATTGATACCGCCGAAGCAAAAGGATTGGCAAAAGGACTAGCAAAAGGGAAAGCCGAAGAGAAAATCCAAATAGTCACAAACAGTCATAAAGCTGGTTTGTCGGTGGAAACAATTGCCGCAATTACAGGATTAACGCATGAAAAAATAATCGAAATAATTAGCGCTTCATAACCATAATTTTCAAAAAATTAACAAGTGATAAGCAAAATTTATTTGGAATTTTAATGTTTTTACCCTGAAAAATAGTTCAATAGTATAAAGATTGTTAAGTTTTTTTATTTACTGAATGTCCCTATTTAATACTTCAACTGGTGTTACAAACAGAAGTGTGTATATAACCACCGATCATCCGTTAACTGCGGTAACAGAGATTGTGGCAAAATCTTTTCCGTTATTGGCATCCCACGAGCCAAACATAATCACATCGTATTGATACTGTCGCATCCGTTTGTTCTCAAATAGGTATGTATGCCGAGTTGATTCTGTACAGGCAACGAAAAACCGTTTTTTTCATACTTTTCGCCAAGGCAAACGTTGTCGCTAATGGTATCCGTAATCATAGGGGGTTGTGCATAAACAGCAGGGTAGTTGTATAGCATCTTAATTTCCGCCGGCGACAGTGCGCGATTGTAATATACAATACCGTCAAGTTTCCAGTACCCTTTCAAACCGTTTGTGGGGATTTGAGCAAAGCATCTCAAAATATTCTATTGCCTCAGTGCCTCCTTAATCACTTCATCCATGGTATTAATAATCGGATAAAACGCATCATCTTGATATAAATTTCTGCCTATAAGCGCTTTAAGCCACGTGCTAAGCGCTTTGCTTTCTTCCGGTTTTAGCGATGGGATATTCTGTCCACTCTTTTGTGCATAAAATTTTAAATACTCATACAAAATGGTATCCGTTACATTCATTTTTTTAATAAAATCTTCTGCCGAAGGGTAGTTTTTCGTAAGTATGGCTTTATTTTGATTGGCATAGTTAAAAGCAAACTGAATAAGTGCGGCATTATTAAGTGCTTGGTAATAGGCGTTTGAATACATTTTCTTTTCGTAAGGTATCGTAATATCAGGGGTAATGCCGCCACCGCCATACACAATTCGTCCCGATTTTGTTCTATATTCAATTAAAGGCATTTGATTGGTTTTCAAAATCAAGGAATCTTCATCCCCCTCTTCTTCTATGCGTTTTAACAATTCATCATAATAGGCAGTCATTCCATTTTTATAATCTCTTTGGATGGAACGTCCGCTTGGCGTATAGTATCGCGAAACGGTTAAACGTACTTGTGAACCGTCGGAAAAATCGAAAGGGCGTTGCACCAATCCTTTGCCGAAAGAGCGTCTTCCCATAATGGTTCCGCGGTCATTATCTTGTATGGCACCTGCTAAAATTTCGCTTGCTGAGGCGCTAAATTCATCAATTAAAACAATAAGTTTGCCTTCTTTGAAAAACCCTTTGCCGTTAGCAATAAATTTTTCTGATTTCGTATGTAATCCTTCTACCGAAAGAATGATTTCGTTTTTATTTAAAAAATGGTCTGTAATTTTCAATGCCGCATCCAAATAGCCCCCTGCATTTCCACGCAAATCTAAAATAAGTTTCTGCATTCCTTGGAAAAGTAAAGAATTTAGTGCATTGGTAAACTCTTCGGCAGTATGGGCTCCAAAATTATCAATTTTAATATACCCGGTATGTTCATTTATCATATACGTTGAAGTGACGGAATGAGTAGGTATCACGTCACGAATAATTTCAAAATCCAACACACCGTTAACATCGGAACGTAAAATACCGACTTTTACATGCGTTCCTTTTTTGCCTCTCAATCTTTTAAATACCTGTTCGTTTGTAATTCCAACAGCAGCTACTTGTTCGTTATCTACCCGAACGATGCGGTCGCCGGCTTTGATACCTGCTTTTTCGGAGGGACCTCCGGCAATTGCCGCCACCACCATAATGGTATCGTTCATAATATTGAACTGTACTCCAATTCCCTCGAAAGCCCCCTCCAATACTTCGGTTTGTGTTTTATTTTCCGCTGCATTTGAATAGGTTGAATGTGGGTCTAAACGTTCTAACATGCCACGAATTGCATGTTCCGACAATTGTTCATGATTTATAGTGTCCACATAGTAGTGGTCAATATAAAAAATCAAATCGCGTAATTTATCATACGTATTAGGGATGTGTGGTTGTTTTTTTATCAAATAAAAAGCCACCGACATTCCCAAAAGAAATATCAATACGGTATATAATACTCTGTTGAACGAAAACGGAGTTTTACTCATATAACAACAATCAACAGACACACCACAATTGCGAGTAATGCAACTCCCTCAACAAAAGCGGCGGTAAGTATCATAAATGTTCGGATATCTCCTGAAGCTTCAGGTTGTCGTGCAAGCGATTCTACGGAACCTTTGCCAATTTGTCCGATTCCAATACCTGCACCAATAGCAGCGATTCCGGCGCCAATACCGGCGCCCATTTTTCCAATTGCAGCGCCGGCATCTGCGGCGGCTTGTAATAAGGTCATCATTGTCATAATTATATTAATTTAAGATTCTTTTATGCGTGTTCTTCCTCTAAAGCCATTCCGATATAAAGTGCTGTTAAGAGTGTAAATACAAATGCCTGAATAAATGCTACCAATAATTCTAATAAACCCATAAAAAGATAAAAAAACAGCGATAAAGGTGAAACCAAAAAACCCACAATAGGGGTCATGGCTCCAAAAATAAATATCAATCCTAAAAATCCGAGAATAACGATGTGACCTGCTATGATATTGGCAAAGAGACGAATCATTAATACAAAAGGCTTAGTAAACACGCCAACCAATTCTATTAACGGCAAAATCGGAATCGGAATTTTTAGCCACCACGGCGCACCGGGAGGATTGAAAATATGGGTCCAATAATTTTTGTTAGAAGAAAATGTAACTATTAAAAAAGTAATTAATGCTAAAATCAGGGTTACTGCAATATTTCCCGTAACATTTGCCCCTCCGGGAAAAATAGGAATCAATCCCATTAAATTGTTTATCAAAATAAAGAAAAACAAAGTGAGCAGGTAAGGAAAATATTTTTGATACTTATGGCTTCCTATTAATGGAATAGCTATTTCATCTCTAATAAAAAGAATCACCATTTCCATCAAACATTGAAACCCTTTTGGGGCGCTATTCGGATTTCGTTTGTAGGTTTTGGCTATGGATAAAAATATCCAACATAAAATAATAACACTTATTAATAAAGCACATACATTTTTTGAAATCGAAATATCAAAAAAATCCATACCCCAAACATATTCTTTATTTTTCTCTAATGTGCCGGTAAAATGAGCATCATCGCCTTGCAGTTTAATAATTTTTCCTTTACTATCTTCTGTAAAACCGAGAGCATATCCTTTATAAACCTCTGTTCCATGATGAAATTTTGAAGACATGAAACAAACGAATTTTCCATGGTCAAACAAAATAATGGGCAACGGAATGGAAATCTCTTTCCCTTTTACAGTGGTGATGTGCCAGCCATAACTATCCACAATATGCTCCATTATATACTCATTGGCACAAAATTCTTGAGACTCTGTTTTATCACCGGCAATTAAATGCAAAGGCAACAAAGCTAACAACAAGATAATTACTGATAAAACCCGATACATGCCTGATTTTTTTGAGCCGGCAAATATAGAGTTTTTAAAATGTATTTTTGCGGCAGTAAAATAAATTAAAAATTTAAAAAAAAATAAAATTACGAATTAATCCAAAACATTAACATTTAAAACTTTATGAAAACGATTTTCATTACCGGAGCTTCCGGAGGTTTTGGCGAGGCGATTGCTAAAACACTTGCCAAACAAAATATAAAACTCATACTTACAGGAAGAAACAAAACTCATTTAGACGAAATTTGCAACTTTATTGCCACACACACATCCTCTAATGTGTTGCCTTTGGTTTTTGATGTGCAAGATTTGGAAGCATGCAAAAAGGCGGTAGATACTATACCGGCTGATTTTAAAAATATTGATGTATTAATTAACAATGCCGGCTTAGCGGTAGAGTTAAACACCATAAACAAAGGAAATTATGAAGATTGGGAGCGTATGGTCAATACGAATATTAAAGGATTGCTCTATATGACACGCTTAATATCTCCCATCATGGTGGCTAAAAAATCGGGACATATTATAAATATTGGTTCCATTTCAAGTAGAGAAGTTTATGTGGGTGGAAATGTGTATTGCGCCACCAAACATGCCGTGTTGGCACTTTCGCAAGGTATGAGAATGGATTTGTTGCCTCATAATATTAAGGTAACACACGTTTCGCCGGGCGCCGCAGAAACGAACTTCTCCATAGTGCGTTTTCACGGCGACAAAGCACGCGCAGATAAAGTGTATGAAGGGTTCACGCCTTTACATGCCAACGATGTGGCAAACGTAGTAGAATATGTACTTTCTTTACCGGAACACGTATGTATCAATGAGATTAACCTTACTTGTACGGCGCAATTTAACGGACTAATTCACAGAAATGTCGAAAATCATTAAAAGTTGGTTTACCCAAAGTATTACTACGAGTATCAAGATTTTCAAAATCATGATACCTGTTTCTATTATAGTAAAAATATTACAGGAAGCCGGTTTAATTGTATATATCGGCGATGCTTTGGCACCTTTAATGAACATGATGGGGCTACCCGGCGAAATAGGATTGGTTTGGGCTTCCGCAATGATTGGCAATATTTACGCCGGAATTATTACTTTTTTTTCCATCGGTATAGATGTAACAGTGGCGCAAATTACGGTCTTATCTACAGTTATTTTAATTGCACACACGCTTCCCATTGAATTAGCCATTACCCAAAAAGCCGGAGTAAAAGCAGTTTCCGCTTTTTTCTTCCGCTTTATACTTGGATTTATTGCAGGAATTATTTTATATCACATATATAACGTTCTTAATATATATCAAAATCTCCCCACAGGAGTAGAGAAAGTTGTAATGGATTCGGATAAAGCAACTTGGGGAAGTTGGGCGCTCGGTGAACTGAAAAACTACGCCTTCGTTTTTTGTTATATCACAGGACTAATTATTCTCATTGACATCTTAAAACGTGTAGGGATTATTGCTCATATTAACCGCTGGTTTTATCCTGTGTTAAAATTGTTGGGTATTGAAAAAGAAGTGATTCCTATTACGGTTATTGGCATGACACTGGGGTTGGCGTATGGCGGCGGATTAATTATTAATGAAGTAAAACAAACAAAATTAAAACGCCGAAATGTGTGCTACGCTTTAATGCTCATGTCGTTATCTCATAGCGTAATAGAAGATTCATTAATTATGATAGCCATAGGTGCCAGAGTGTCGGGAGTGTTCGTATTCAGATTTATTTTCACCTTAATCGTGATGTACTTTTTCGTAAAAATTACGCAATATTGGAGTGAAAAACGTATGGCAAAGTGGTTTTATTCTGCAAAAGATGCAGAGGGGTACTCAAATTAATTTTTACTATTTTTGCCCCAATTTTTTATGATAAAAAAAATCACAGAACTTCTAAAACCATATCCCACATGAAAAAAATAATATTGCTAACATTCTTCGCATTTATTGCAACTATATGTTTTGCCCAAACTGCCAGCCAATACCGTGCCGATGCTGAAAAGGGAAATCCTACCGCGCAATTCAATTTGGGTTGGTGTTATTATAATGGCGAAGGGGTGGAAGTAAATAAATTGTTGTCGCTATACTGGCTTAAAAAAGCATTGAACAACGAAAAACCACTTAGTTACGACCTTGTGGCGTATGCTGAAATGCGTGTCAAAGAACTCGCCATTGACCTTCCTGACCAATTCAGTATTTTTGCCAAAGAATATGTGCAAAATATTATCAATAAGTGGCAACGAAAAGGTGAATATGAAAAAACCGAAGATTGGCAAAATCGTGTTAATGAAACTACTCGAAATGAAATAATAAAGACACGTACCCAAGAAGCGGAAGATATTTTCTTAACATTAAAACACAAACCCATTGAATTGTCGTTGGGGCAGTATGATGCCGATAATGAAATATATTTACTAACCAACGATTTATATGGCAATTTACTGGTACCTGTTTCGCTTCATGATGCACAAACTTTTAAAACAAATTGGAAAAGTTATAAAATAATACCAAAATATTTTATTGAAAACGATAAATTAGCGCTCGCAGAAGTAATTCTTATAGCAAATAATGGAAAAACTTATAAATATAGCAACCAGGCTTCATTAAATTATACTATTGCCAATATAGATTATAACTTTGCTCCTATTGACATTAGCACTTCTGGTACTTTAAACAGGGGCAATCAAAATATATCTACTATAAATCTCAGCATCGGAAAATCGGATGTTGACATCAATATCCCTATTACAAATATTGTGAACGACAAAACTTTTGCCGTAATTATTGTTAATGAAAACTACCAAGATGTGTCACGGGTAGAGTTTGCCATCAGCGATGGAGTAACTTTTAAAGAGTATTGCACTAAAACGCTGGGTATTCCTGCACAGAATATCAGTTTTAAAGCCAATGCCACGCTGAATAATATGCGTGCAGAACTCAATTGGATAAAACAGGTGGCAGCAAAACACAGCGGAGAAGCCAATATTATCTTTTATTATGCAGGACACGGTATTCCCGATGAAGATTCGAAAAGTTCCTATTTACTTCCGGTAGATGGCTACGGTACAGATGTTACCACAGGCTACAAATTAGATGATTTATATCAATTATTAGGCAGCTTGCCTGTTAATTCAGTAACCCTATTTATGGATGCCTGTTTCAGCGGCGCCGGCCGCGATGGGCAAATGCTGGCGCAAGCGCGCGGCGTGAAAATTACTGCCAAAAACGGTATGCCAAAAGGAAATATGGTAGTATTTTCTTCTTCGCAAGGTGAAGAAACTTCCTACCCCTACAAAGAAAAAGGGCATGGCTTATTTACCTATTTTCTCCTAAAAAAATTACAAGAAACCAAAGGCGATGTAACACTTTTGGAATTGGGAGATTATATCACTAATCAAGTGGGAAAACAATCTATTTTAGTAAATCGAAAAAGTCAAACCCCCACCGTAATAGTATCAACAACAATGGGAGACAGGTGGGCAGCATTGAAATTGAAATAAAAATGGACAACTTTTATGCACATTAAAGAGGGTTTTGTGTTAACGCAAAAAATGGTGCTACAATAGGAATGGTGCAATTTTTAGTTTTTTTATCATCAAAACAGTAACTTGTAATAGCTGTTAGGTCTGATTCTGAAAATGTTAGGGGTTTGTAAAATCGAAATATTAATTCTTGAATAGTTTCAGCATCTTTTAAAGTAATAACTCCTTTTTTGTACAACAAATTTGCCTCGTAGCAGATGCCCATAGCCACAGCATAGCCATGCGAAATAGTGCGTTTTTTTTTCGCAAATAATCTTTCAATGGCGTGTCCTACGGTATGTCCGAAATTCAAAATGTGCCGAGCCCCTTTGTCGTGTAAATCTTCTGCTACCAACTTCATTTTGAATTGTATTGAATCATCTATCCATTCTTTTTTAATAGTTTTATAGTTAATTTTTGTTAATAACTTTAGCTCTTCCCACAAATTCTTATTTCCAATAAGGGCGTATTTTATTAACTCTGCGAGTCCGTTCAGAAGTTCTTTTTGGGGCAATGTTTTCAAAAACAGAGTATCCACAATCACTTTTTCAGGCAAATAGAAGGTACCAATTACATTTTTTTGATACTGTAGATTAATGCCGTTTTTTCCGCCATGCGCCGCATCAATCATCGCTAAAAAAGTAGTAGGCACGTTTATAAGCCGGATGCCGCGTTTAAAAGTAGCTGCGAGCATTCCTCCAATATCACTTATGATACCACCGCCCCAACAAATTAACAGACTGTTCCTGTCAAATTTCTGTTCCAATAAAAAATTCCATCCAAAAACAATAGAGGAGATATCTTTGTTTTTTTCCAATGCTTCAACAGAGATATAGTGTACCTCTGCCACCTCGTGCAGAAAATGAAAATAATCGGGATACAAATTCCATACCTTTTCATCGCAAAGAATGGCTATTTTTTGAATTTTATTTTCAGTAATAAATTGTAAAAAATCGTTCCGTAGAACCATAATAATTGCTTTTAAAATCAGGTTCAAAAATAAATTTTTTTATGTTAATTCGAATATTTTATTAAGTTTGCCACCTAAAAAAAATCTTAAATGAAATTAATTTCCTTTCCAAATATTTCCGGGTTAAAACTCCTTCAACCCCACATTTTTTACGATGAACGTGGCTATTTTTTTGAAAGTTATAATTATGAAATATTTAAAAGTTTAGGTATAGAAGATGTTTTTGTACAAGACAATCAATCGTATTCTAAAAAAAACGTAATCAGAGGATTACATTTTCAAATACCGCCTTTTGAGCAAGCAAAATTAGTGCGTGTAATTCAAGGAGCTGTGTTAGATGTTGCTCTGGATGTAAGAAAAAACAGCCCTACCTACGGGCAACATTTTTCTGTTGTATTAAGTGAAGAAAACCAATGGCAATTTTATATCCCTGTGGGGTTCGCACACGGTTTTGCTGCCTTGAAAGACCATACTGTTTTTGCGTATAAATGTTCTAATTTTTATCATAAAGATTCGGAAAGAACTATTTTATTCAATGATAAGGATTTGAATATTCAATGGAATATTGAAAATCCCATCGTAGCAGAAAAAGATTGGAATACCGTTTGTTTTAAAGAATTTATTTCTCCTTTTTATTAACTTTTATTAGGAATTTATTTTATCTTTGCCAAAATTTATTGTTTAACCTAAATATTTTAATTATGAAAAGATTAGCATTATTATCTATCATTTTAATGGCAACTTGTGTGGTTGCTATGGCACAACCCAGAGCTATTGGCGGACGTTTTGCTTACAGTGCTGGCGTTTCTTACCAACACAGTATTGGCGAAAAAAACATGATTCAGGTAGATTTGGACTTTCCGGCTTTTGCTTGGGGGATTCAAGCCACCGCAACTTACAACTGGATATTCCCTATTAAATCTTGGAGCGGCGCAGGTTCATGGAATTGGTACGCCGGTGTGGGCGCAGGAGCGGGTGTGAATTGGTGGGGCATTGGTTGGGCTGGTGCTGCCGGTATGATTGGAGTAGAATACAATTTCAGTTTTCCACTACAACTTTCTTTAGATTGGCGCCCTCTTATCGGACCAGCTTTCTATAGAGGATATGTTGACTATTATTTAGGTGGATTATGGGCAGGTGCGTTTGGCTTAGGCGTGCGCTACAAATTCTAAAATGTTAACAAATGTTAAAATTTTATTTTGCTAAAAATCAGCACTATAGTAAAATTTAGTGCTGATTTTTTTGTTTTTTAGGGTTTTATATAGAATTTGTGCTATTTTCGCCACCTAATTTTAAAAAAATAATTTATGGCAGAAATTATTGAACGCGTTCAAGGAATTATTGCAGAAAAACTTAGTGTAAACCCTGCAGATGTAACTCCGGAGAAAAGTTTTACTAATGATTTAGGTGCAGACTCTCTTGACACCGTTGAGTTAATCATGGAATTTGAAAAAGAATTTGGAATTTCTATTCCCGATGACCAAGCAGAAAAAATCTCAACAGTTGGAGACGCTATCGAGTACATTAAATCGAAAAATTAATTTTAACATTCTCCTTTAATGAAAGTTAAAAGGGTAGTTATTACCGGATTAGGCGCACTTACTCCTATTGGTAATTCAGTTTCTGAATATTGGAACAGTTTACTGAAGGGGGTAAGTGGTGCAAATCTAATTACTTGTTTTGATACTGAAAATTTTAAAACAAAATTTGCTTGCGAAGTAAAAAACTTCGACCCAAGCGCACTCATTGATAGAAAAGTGGCTCGTTCTATGGGAAAATGCGGGCAGTATGCTTTTGTTACTGCCATGGAAGCCATTAAAGACAGTGGTTTAGAACTTGAAAAAATTAACAAACAACGAGTGGGGGTAATTCTGGGAACGGCAATTGGTGAAGTGAATTCCATTGTAGAGGCTGCAAATATTCTGCATGAAACCGGTGGAATTCCAAAATACAGTCCTTTTTTACTTACCCGCACATTAAGCGATATGATTGCCGGTAATATTGCATTGTATTATGGATTTTCAGGTACAAATTGTGTAACCACTTCTGCCTGCGCCTCTTCTGCAAACGCCTTAGTAGATGCCTATCATGCCATTCAATTAGGAAAAGTGGATGTGGTGATTTCTGGTGGGGCAGAAGCTTGTGTGAACCCCTTGGCTATTGGCGGATTTAATGCGATGAATGCGCTTTCTACCTACAACGACGAGTATAAAACCGCTTCGCGCCCTTTTGACCTTACGCGCGATGGATTTGTGTTGGGGGAAGGTTCGGGAACATTAGTGGTGGAAGATTATGAACATGCAAAAGCACGGGGCGCTCATATTTATGCAGAACTTGCTGGGGTGAGCTTGGTTACAGATACTTACCATATTACAGCACCTCATCCGGAAGGGGAAGCCGCAAAAATGGCGATGAAAATTGCCATTGAAGATGCCAAATTAAACCTTACGGATATTGGACACATTAATACGCACGGTACTTCAACTCCACTCGGTGATATTTCTGAATGTTTGGCTATTCGGAATCTTTTTGGAAAGCATGCTAACGACATGGCTATTAACGCTACCAAATCTATGACAGGACACATGCTCGGCGCGGCTGGTGCGGCTGAAGCCATTGCTACCATACTTGCCCTGCAAACCGGAAAAATCCCGCCTACTATCAATCTGAAAGTAAAAGACCCTGAAATTCCCGACTTTAATTTTGCACCCCACCATGCCATAGAATTTTCTTGTAAGGCAGCTATTTCCAATTCCTTCGGCTTTGGGGGGCATAACGCTTCGCTTGTTTTTGCAAAATTTGATGAATCTAATTAGGGATGGAATACTTTGGCTAAAAAGAAAAAAAATCCGTTATTAAAAATTCCCGACTTTTTCGGTACCTATAACACGTATCGAATTTTTGCTTTACAATCTGAACTTTCTGCTTTTCCATTGGCAAACCAATTAGGAAAAGCTCAACACACCACATTTACCGTATTGCCTGATTTGGAGTATGCTTCAAATAACTTTTCTGCACATTATACTGTTTTTTATGCCGAATTATCTCAACAACACTCGATGCATGCTTTACTTTTAGAAAACAAATCTGTAATTGACCAACAACAGCAATTTATTTTAAAAACTGAAAAAAAATGGCAGTTACAAACCGGTTTTTTATTTGAGGAATGGTTGTATCTATTTAATAGTCATGGATTACGTTGTTTCGATATCCCTGTGCCAGATATAGATTATTTACTATTATTATTTGCAAAAAAAAATATTGAAAATGAAATGTTTTCACAGTTCCTGAAAAATATTATCCCATTTAAAGCGCAAGATATTTCTTATTTATTAGACAGAGAACAAACTTCAATGGAATCGAAAATTGTTGCTTTTTTAAGAGATTTTTATTGTAAATATGAAGTAAAAGCCAACCAATTTTCAAGAAAAAGAAAAACAAATCTTTTAGCTCCCGTTCAACAAATTCCGAATCAAAATCTGCAATTTCCAATTCCTATTCGGTTAGAAAACGATGCCATTGCCGATAATTTGCAAGTAGCAGATGAATATCTGGCTTTGTTGAGGGAAGAGTGATAATTTTTTCCTCCCCCACCACCGCTTGCGTGAAACCGCTCGTTAGGTGCAGGTGTTTTCAATATAGTAATCCGAACATCCAAAGTGGTATCTTGTTTTTATGTCCAATCTCAATATCGTCTGCCACGACAAAACTATTTGGAACATTTTTTATTTGTTCAAAAGTTTTTCTCTTTCCGCCAACCTCAAAAGTATAGTTTTCTACCATAAAATCGCCTTGCGGTGCAAGAATGACATCGGCAATCGCACTTAATTGATTAACAAAAAATGTTTCTCTTGCACTGCCAATGTTAGCTTTTTCGTCATATAAGTACGACAAATTGGTATTATTGAGCAAAACCTTATCGGGCTTCGTAAGGTCGCCGATTGTTTTATTTTTGTACGAAACCAAATTTAACAATTTTGCATTAGCCAACAATGATAAATATTTGACGGTATTGTTTCTGTTGCTGCCTATTGCTGTGCTCAAATCGGTGATTTTTGGCGTGTAAGGCACTACTGTTGAGAGAATTGCCAACAACCTTTTTAGTTTGTGTCGCGATTCAAACTCAATATTTTCAATGGCAGGAACATCAATATCAATCACATTATTTACCGCTTCCTGCAACTTTATGTCGTACTTTTTCAATCCTTCTTTATAAAAAAGATAGTAGCCGTATTTCAGATACTTCCTAAACAAAGGCATTATTTTTATGTTTTCCGTAATCTGAAAAGCAATATTTTGGTGATTTTCTACGATTTCTTTCAGCGAAAACGCAGGAAAATCACTAACTTTTTCAAATTTCAAAAATTCCCTGAAAGACAAACCCTCCAAATTTTCATAAACAACCCTTCTTGATAAGTCTGCCGTTGATTTGTAAATCTGCAAAAGCGACGAACCTGTAAATACAATTTTCAGCTTAGGGAAACTATCGTAGATATTTTTTATCTCGGTTGACCAACCCGGATAATGGTGAATTTCGTCCAAAAACAGATGCGTTCCGCCATTCATATAAAATTCGTCTGCTAATTCAAAAATGGTATGATTGGCAAACCACGAATTGTCTAAACTTGCATAAAGGGCTTCGTTTTTGTCTTCAAAAGTTGCCTTTATGTGTTGTAACAACATGGTTGTTTTTCCGACACCTTTTGCACCAATAATGGCGATACAACGCTCATTCCAATCAATATTTGAATAGAGATACCGAAATGTTTTTACCTCTGTTTCCTGCAATAATCGAAGATAAATTTTTACTAAACTGTCCATAATGACTATTTATTTGTTATTAATATTTACTAACGTGATTTTCGGCTGCAAAGATACAAAAATGTTTTTTATAAATAGCATTATTCTGCAAAAAATGTTTTTTATAAATAGCAAAAAAAGGTAGCGAGGAATCTCTTAAACGGAACTCAACTTATTAACATTTTCCTGTTCATATTTTGTGTTTGTGCTTAAAACATACAATTTTATATGTGCTTATTTCGTATTCATATAAGTATATACGAATATAAATTTAATATTATGAATAAAAGTTCTATGTTTTTAGCAAAAAAAGTAACAAAAATTGCAATAGCGCTGCTGCTATGGTGCACTTTCTTTAACGCTGTGGCTCAAACAAATACAGATTGGTACAACTCCAATCTGGGGGCAACGTCATTTAGTATTTCCACTGTCGAAGAACTGGCAGGATTGGCAGAAATTGTAAACACCGGAGCCGACGATTTCGCGGGTAAAACCATCACGCTCAGCAACGATATTGACTTAACCGACTATCTCTCAGGAGCAGGTTATAACAGCGGTGAAGGATGGATACCGATAGGAAGTGATCCTCCCAATGGAGGAACAACATTCTCGGGAACTTTCGATGGAAACCATAATGTCATTAGCGGGTTGTGGATTAACCGACCCTTAGAAAATTTTATGGGCTTGTTTGGTGTTATTGGCAATGCAGTGATAACAAATCTCGGCGTAAATATTTCCGAACTTGGAGTTACGGGTTTAACTACTGCAGGTGGATTGGCAGGTAGTGCTGAGCTATCAATCATAAGCAATTGCTATATAACAGGAAATGTTAGCGCAGACAGCTATATTGGTGGACTGATTGGAACGTGTTTTGAGGTTCAAATATCCAATTGCTATACTACAGGAAAAATTACTGGAATATCTGTTAACGTAGGTGGACTTGTCGGACTGGCGCTGATGAACACGCAAATCGTTAATTGCTATGCTGCTGGTGATGTTTATGGAGGATTTTATAGTGGAGGATTAATAGGGCATGCTACAGCAAATAATGTAGAAATTACCAACTGCTACGCAACAGGCAAAGTTGTCGGAATGACTGAGATCGGCGGACTTGTGGGGTGGAGTGGAAGTAACGTACAAATAACCAACTGCTACGCAACGGGCAGAGTTATTGGAATGGTTAATGTCGGCGGATTTGCGGGTTACGATGATGGTACCACAACTTTTACCAATTGTTTCTACGATAATACTTTTATGGGAAATAATGCTGTAAATGGCACCCCAAACCCTAATGTTATCGGCTTAACCACCGCCTACATGACTTCCGATGAATTTACGGAACTTCTTACTCTTGATGGCGGAACGACATTTGTGTATCGCGCACAAGACTTTATCGGCATTTATTACCCGCAATTGGTAACATTCGCCCCAATTGCACCGGGCACACTGATAAACAACACTTGGAAAATTACCGAGCAACATTCCGTAAAAAGCGTATTGGTAAAAGACCCGGGCTACCAAATTTGGAACTGGGAAGATTTAAGCAAACTCAACGAAATGCTTATGGATGGTACATTTGCAAGCAAATACGACAGTCGTGCAATACTGATGCAAGACCTCGGTGTACCCGGACAAAATAACTACGGCGACGGTTACGGCAACGGCTATATACAAAGCCCCTACTACGGCGGCAACAGCGGTAAACAATACGGCTGGTACGGCTACGAAGGATTTGGCGAAGATGCCGCAAGTTATTACAACACAAGCCTGCCCGATTTCGGTTGGAATGATTATAAAACAGCCGAAGATTATTACAACGGCTACGGCTGGGAAATGACCAACGGCGAAGGCTGGATACCGATTGGAGCCAATCCGGAGCATCCGTTTTACGAAATTGCATTTACCGGCAACTTCGACGGCAACAATAAAACCGTTAATGGGTTGTGGATTAACAGACCAAATGCCACTGACCAAGGTTTGTTTGGCTGGGTTGAAAACGGTACAATAAAAAATACAGGTGTAAATATTTCCAAAGAAGAAGATAAAGGAATCAATTTATATGGTGGTGGCGGACTTGTAGGATCTATCGTTGATGGAAGCATAACGAATTGCTACGTTACAGGCACTCTTACAGGTGGTGTTTACTGGGGGTCTTACAAAGGAGGACTTGTAGGTTTTATGAAAACGAGTACCATCGCCAACAGTTACGCAACAGGAGAAGTTACAGGATTTACTTCTGTTGGCGGGCTTGTGGGATATGCAATGGAAACGGAAATTGTTAACTGTTATGCAACTTCTATGGTTCACGGAAACCATTCTATTGGTGGATTGGTGGGAGGTTTATATTATAATACATCTGTTACCAACTGCTATGCCGCTGGTATGGTTATCGGAGACATTACATTTGGCGGATTTACAGGTAAAGAGGACGGTAGCATAACTTTTACCAATTGCTTTTACGATAAAGACTTTATGGGCGATAATGCTGAAAATGGCAATCCTCACCCTGACATCACCGGATTAACCACCGCAGAAATGACTTCCGACGGTTTTACCGAACTACTTGCCCTGAATAGCGGAAACACATTTGTATATCGCGCACAAGACTTTGTAGGTATTTATTACCCGCAATTGGTAGTATTTGCACCAACAGCACCGGGCACACTAATAAATAATGAGTGGAATATTACCGAAATAGCCTCTGTAAAAAGCGTATTAGTAAAAGACCCGGGCTACCAAATCTGGAACTGGGAAGATTTAAGCAAACTCAACGATATGCTTATTGATGGCTCGTTTGCAAGCAAATACAACAGCCGTGCAGTCCTGATGCAAGACCTCGGCGTGCCCGGAGAAAATAACTACGGCGACGGTTACGGCAACGGCGTGATACAAAGTCCATACTACGGTATTGACGACAGACAATACGGCTGGTACGGCTATCAAGGCTGGGATACCGATGTGAGTTTCGACATCAATACGATATTCAACGATTACGGCTGGGATCAAAACGGCTGGCTTCCGATTGGAGATGACCCTAACTATGGCATACCATTTACCGGCAACTTCGATGGCAACAATAAAGTTATCAATGGGTTGTGGATTGACAGAACTATGAATCCTTATCAAGGTTTGTTTGGCGGCATTAATGATGGAACCGTAAAAAATCTCGGCGTAAATATTTCCGAAGATAAAGAAATTAAAGGAGATTCCTATATAGGCGGTCTTGTTGGAAGTGTTGTCAACAGCATAGAAATTACGAATTGCTACGTTACAGGAAAAATTACAGGAGAATCGGAACATGTTGGCGGCTTAGTGGGAGGGGTTAATAAATTTGGAATTAATGATATTATAGCTATTACTGACTGTTATGTTACAGGTACGGTTAATGGTGGTTTACAGACCGGCGGACTTATTGGGAGTGCTAACGGCGAATTTGGTATGAATATTACCAATATTGTCAATTGTTATGCCACCGGCGAAGTGAACGGAGACGGGCATGCTGGTGGACTTGTAGGGTGGGCAGCTATAAATGTGCAAATCATAAACTGCTATGCAACATGCAATGTTACAGGAGATTATGCCGGCGTATTTATTGGTGTTGCTGAACTTGATGTAACGATTACCAACTGCTATGCCGCAGGCAAAGTTTACGGAATTGATCTTACCGGCGGATTTATCGGAGATATTGTGAATAATTGCACCATTACCAACTGTTACTACGATAAAGAAATCTCTGGTATGAGCGATGCTTTTGGATATGAAGACGGTAGCAACAATATTAGTATCATCGGCAAAACCACCGACGAAATGACCGGCACAAACGGTTATCCCGTAGCCGGATTTTCCGGTACGCTGGGCAGCGCATTTGCGCCCCGCGCCAAAGATGCCGACGGCATCTACTACCCGCAATTGGTGATATTTGCGCCAACCACACCCGGATTATTGTCCGATGTGGATATAACCGATAAATGGACAATTACCGAAATACACTCTGTGCAAAGCGTAATAACACAGTATGTAGAGCCTTACCAAATTTGGAACTGGGCGGATTTGGCTTACTTGAATACTTTACTCGAAAACGAAGACACCTATCTCGGCGACCCCAAATTTAGCGACTTCGGTAACCGCGCCATATTGATGCAAGACTTGGGTATTCCCGGACAACCCAATACCTACGGCGATGGCTACGGAGACGGCATTACCAAAAGTCCATACTACGGTATTGACGACAGACAGTACGGTTGGTACGGCTATCAAGGCTGGGATACCGAGGTGAGTTTCGACATCAATACGGTAATCAACGACGACCTCTACGGTTGGAATCAAGAAGGATGGATACCGATAGGAAATTTTTATCAAGGAACTATATTTATTGGCGACTTCAACGGTAATAATAAAACCATTAACGGATTGTGGATAGACAGGAGTTCCGAAGATTTTCAAGGCTTGTTTGGTTATGTTGAAAGCGGAATGATACGGAATCTTGGGGTAAATATTTCTACAGAGGAAGGCAGGGGAGTTATAGGAATCCATGTGATTGGCGGACTGGTGGGATTTTCCGGTGCCGGAATACTCAATTGCTACGTTACAGGCGCTGTGAGCGGATTTGGACAATTTGTTGGCGGATTGGTGGGTAGTTTTTTGGATAATGGTTCGGAAATCGCTAATTGCTACGCTACCGGTAAAGTAGAAGGATACATGTTTTGCGGCGGACTTGCAGGTTCCATCGTTGATGGTGTCATAACCAACTGTTACGCAACAAGCATGGTGAGCGGAAGTGACCAAGTGGGTGGATTTGCAGGAAACATATCGAATTCTACTATTACTAATTGCTATGCAGCCGGTAACGTGGTTAGCGGAGGTAGTTATGTTGGTGGATTTGTGGGAGAGGCGAACAGTGGAGATTTTACCAACTGTTACTTCGACAGGGCGTTAAGTAGAGGAATAGACGGCATTGGAGTGAATAACGGCAATACAGGTACGGTTAGCGGAAGATACACCGACGATATGGTCGAAGCCCCGTTTGCAAGCACGCTCGGCTCGGCATTTGTATTCCGCCCTGCCGACGGCGACAGCGTCTATTATCCGCAATTGCTCGTATTTGCCCCTGAATTAGACGGCGTGAGTACACTATTAACAAACAATTGGACAATTACCGAAACGGCTTCCGTGCAAAGCGTACTGACAAAAAGAATAACCGGTTATTACGAAATTTGGAACTGGGAAGATTTGTCAAAACTAAACGAAATGATTTTGGATGGCAGTTTGGCAGACCTCTACAACAGCAAGGCGGTGTTGATGCAAGACCTCGGCGTGCCCGGACAAGGAAACTACGGCGACGGCAGTACCATAAGCCCCGAAATGCAACACCTGTATCCGGGCGACAAACGTTTCGGATGGTATGGTTACGAAGGATTTGTCGGAACCGACAATACTACACCTTACGACTCTTACACCAATGTGCCTAACAATGATGCAATTGTAGAATATGAAAGTGGAAATTGGACAATACTCGGATTTGACCCAAATTGTGGTTGGGAAACTGCCGAAGGCTGGATACCGATAGGATTTTCTGAACGGGGAATACCTTCATTTACCGGCATTTTCGATGGTAATGATAATACTATTAATGGGCTGTGGATTAACAGAGAGTTTTCACAAGGCGTAGGTTTGTTTAGTGAAGTTAAAGATGCAAGTCTGAAAAATCTTGGCGTAAATATTTCTGATAAAGGAATTAAGGGATATAATGAAGTAGGTGGTCTTGCAGGAACGGCGTATAACAATACGGAAATATACAACTGTTACGTTACAGGCACAGTTAATGGTGATTCTAATGTCGGTGGCTTGGTTGGAGAGGTCTATGACTACATAGAAATATTCAATTGTTATGCATCAGGCAAGGTGAGTGGAGACGATTATGTTGGTGGATTTATTGGAATAACAAAAGAGGATGTACAAATTATTAATTGCTACGCTACCTGTAAGACTATTGGAAACTCTCAAGTTGGCGGATTTGTGGGGGCAACAATAAAAAGCAGTGCTGTTATTACCAACTGCTATGCCGCAGGCAAAGTTACCGGAAATACTAATATCGGTGGATTTATTGGCTACGAAAGCGGTGCAACCATCTCCAACTGCTACTTCGATACAGAACATACAGGACAAGAATATGGCATAGAAAACGACCCATATAATCCGAACGTAATCGGCTTAACCACCAATTACATGACTTCCGATGGCTTTACGGAACTTCTTGCCCTAAATAGCGGAAACACCTTTGTGTACCGCGCACAAGATATAGTAGGCATTTACTACCCGCAATTGGTAGTATTTGCCCCAACCGAAGCAGGTACATTGGTAAACAACACTTGGACAATTACAGAACAGCATTCCGTAAAGAGCGTACTCGTAAAAGAATGTCTTTTAGAAATTTGGAACTGGGAAGACCTGGCTTATCTTAATACCATGCTTCAAACCGAATGGGAATCTTACTGTAGAAAAGCTGTGCTCATGCAAGACCTCGGTATGCCCGGACAGCCTTGTACCTACGGCGATGGCTTCGGCGATGGCATAACACAAAGCCCTTACTACGGAGACGGTAGCGGCAGACAGTACGGCTGGTACGGATACGAAGGCTTTGGAATGAGCGCCGTTGAATACAACAAC
>Ga0209628_10000278_pt1 | contig 30662 bp, 27 predicted proteins | sample TergutCu122P4_FD_187285 | JGI IMG/M metagenome (GOLD analysis project Ga0209628, IMG submission 187285) | Cubitermes ugandensis P4 segment gut microbial communities from Kakamega Forest, Kenya - Cu122 P4 (SPAdes) (version 2) | ecosystem: Host-associated > Arthropoda: Insects > Digestive system...
GCGACACAACGGCCATCGTGAGATTCACCTTCCCGCCGACGCGGGGCGTGTCCGCTCAGCCCATCCCGGCGTTGAACCCGGCGATGCTGGTGTTGCTGGTGCTGATGTTGGGCGGGCTGGCGTTCCATCGGCGCCGCAGGCCAGGATGTGGCTTGGCATAATCGCAATGCTGTAATTGAAGGGCGGGTTTCAAACCCGCCCTTTTTATTTTTTCTTCGCAGCGCCGCACCTTCGCGTAAGATCGACCCATCGTGGTTCGCTACGTTCGCCACGACCTACGCTTTCGCGTTTTTCGTATCTTTCGCGCTTTTTGCAGTTAAATGTTTTTTGCGCTCTTTGCGGTAAATTGTTTTTTCCTTTCCGGACGGCGCTTCGCTTGCCCAGGTTACGCGCCGTCTCACCCCTCATGCAACGCCGCAAATATACGCGCCGCCAGCGCTTTGGAAATGCCTGGCGCTCGTGCCAAATCATCGGCACTGGCAGCACGCACGCCTTTCAGACCACCGAAATGGTTAAGCAATGCACGGCGGCGCTTATCGCCAACACCGTCGATTTCCTGCAAGCTCGACGCCAACCGTGCTTTGCCGCGACGGGCGCGGTGCCCCTGAATGGCGAAACGGTGCGCTTCGTCGCGGATCTGGTGCAACAATTGAAATCCAGCGTGTTCGGGTGGTAAACACAACGGCGACAACGCCGCATCTTCGCCCCAACGCCATACATCTTCATCGCCGACCTTGCGCTCCGGCCCCTTCGCCAACCCGATCAAAGCGATGTTGATGCCTTCGTCTTCTAGCACTTGCGCCGCCACATGCAGTTGTCCCTTGCCGCCATCAATCACCCACAAATCAGGCGTCGGTACTTCGCCGGTGACAATGCGCACAGCACGGCGGCGCAGCGCTTCTTGCATCGCCGCATAGTCGTCACCGCCGGAAGCTAGCGTGATGTTAAAGCGGCGGTATTCATTATTCTGCATCGCGCCTTTGTCGAACACTACGCACGACGCCACGGTCGCCTCGCCCATTGTGTGCGACACGTCAAAGCATTCGATCCGTTGCACATCCGGTAAACCGAGCGCCTCCTGCAACGCGCTTAAACGCGCCTGCTGCGTTGCTTTCTGCGTCAGTTGTTGAGCGATGGCGAGCTTGGCATTGCGCGCTGCCATCGCCAGCCAGACGCGACGCTCGCCGCTCGGCCGTGACGTCACGTTGATCTTGCGTCCGGCTTGCGCCGTCAACGCCTCAATCAATGAATCGCTCGGTACAAAATCATCCAGCACCAGCAGCGACGGCACGGACCGTTCCAGATAGTGTTGCGCCAGAAACGCCTCGGCTACTTCGGCCAGCGTGCGCTCTGCTGCATGCGCCGGGAAGAACGTGCGGTCGCCGACGTGCCGCCCGCCGCGCACCATCACCACATTCACCGCCGCCACTTCACGATCTTGAACAACGGCGATTACATCGGCGTCCCCCGCTGTCGCACTTTCGACAAACTGTTTCGCTTGCAGTTGCTGCAAGCGTTGCCACTTGTCGCGAAGCGCTGCCGCCCGTTCGAACTCAAGCGCCGCCGCAGCGCTTTCCATTTGCTTTTGCAGTTGCTCGCGCACATCATCAACCTTGCCCTGCAAGAACAGCACGGCAGAGCGCACATCCTCGGCGTAGACTTCTTCTGTGATATAACCAACGCAAGGCGCTGTGCAGCGTTCGATTTGATAAAGCATGCATGGTCGCGTCCGGTGCGCGAACACGCTGTTTTCGCAAGTGCGCAATTGAAAAAGTTTCTGCAGCATCGCCACACCTTCGCGCACCGCGCCGGAGTTCGGGAACGGGCCGAAGTATTGATGCTTCTTGTCGAGCGCGCCGCGATGAAAATGCAGTTGCGGAAAAGCATCGCCGCTCACGCACAGATACGGATAACTTTTATCATCGCGGAACAGGATGTTGTAGCGCGGCGCCAGCGCCTTGATCAGATTGTTTTCCAGCAGCAACGCCTCAGCCTCCGAGCGCGTCACCGTTGTTTCGACCCGCGCTACCTGTGACACCATGATCGCAATGCGTGGCGACAGCCCGCTTTTCTGAAAGTAACTGGTGACACGCTTTTTGAGATTGAGCGCCTTGCCAACGTAAAGCGTTTTTTCCTGCGCGTCCAGCATCCGGTAAACACCGGGTTCCTGCGGTAGCGCCGCGATCATCGCCTTGGCGTCGAACGGTGAGGCACCCGTTTCCCCCCTTTTTTCAAAGGGGATGTCGGCGAAGCCGACGGGGGTTTGTCTCCGGGCATCGGTTTCAGGCGGCGCAGTTTCAGATGGCGATAACAGTTTCTTCATGGTTTCGTCTAGAATCGTTATAATACCAGTGCGAAGCAGGCCAGGCTGCCGCCGCTTTCCGTCAAGGAAAGGGGAGGAAAGTCCGGGCTCCACAGAGCAGGGTGCCGGGTAACGCCCGGCCGCCATACGCTGACGGTTTGACCGCAGCCAAAGCGAGGAACAGGGCCACAGAGACGAGTCGCCGTTCGCCTTCGTGCGACGGCGGGTGAAACGCGGTAACCTCCACCCGGAGCAACGCCAAATAGGCAGACGATGACGCGGCTCGCGTAGTCTGCGGGTAGGCGGCTTGAGCGCATCAGTAATGACGCGCCTAGAGGAATGGCAGCTACGTCTTGTCGGGAATGCGTTTCCGGCAAGACGACAGAACCCGGCTTACCGGCCTTGCTTCGTTTTCCTCCATTTTCCGTGAAGGACGTAAAGCTCAGGTATCAGAGGTCAAGAATTAGGAACCAGAATGGGACACTGGCGACTCACCCGCAGCAGCTCCCCGTCCGCCCTCGACTGCCTCCTTCAAGAAAAGGGCTTTTCTTCTTCGCGACTTCGTGTGAAATAAAAGGGCGGGTTTGAAACCCGCCCCTATGAAATCTGATTCCTGACCTCACCGCAACGCTTCTTCGAGAAGAAGGGCGGTATCGTGAACGATCTTTGATAACGTGTCCAAGCCGACTTTGCTTTCGGCGACCGTCGCCAGCACGAACTGTTGCTTGCCGCCGTCCACCATCCGCAAAATTACCCGCAGGTCGCCCAGATCGAGCACTACGGTTGCCAGTCTTTTTTCCGACCCCAACTCTTTGCCGGCTGCGTCACTCAATGCCGCCATCGAACTGGCAATAGCTGCAAATTTTTCCGGCAGCTCGGCGTCCTCGCGCCGACTTCCGGCAACGACCAATTGAAAACCGTCAACCGTCGCCAACAAAATCAGTTGGATTTCCGGAGCTTCCGCACAGCAGCGATTCAATCGCAGTTGAAGCGCTGCTGCCTGTATTTTAGACAGCGGTTTCATTCTCCCCCTGGGCTATTTTTTCGGACGTCCCGCCGTGGTAATCGTCTTCGACTACTTCGATCTGCGTAAACAGCGCGTCAAGCAACAACAACACGTCTTTCTTTTGGCGGACATCGACGGAAAATACCGGAATCTTGATTTTTCGTCGCGCCAGTTTGGCAACGTACTTGTCAAGCGCTTCCCGCCCCCTCGGTAATCGCCCAACACCAAGCACTGCCCGCCCCGTTCTCAGCAACTTTTTGAACGCTTTAAGAAAAATATCGAGCTCAGCGAACGGATCAGGGCGCGATGCATCAGCCAGAAGCACCATACCCATCGCCCCGTGTTCAAGCATCGACCACATGAAGCTGAAGCGCTGCTGCCCGGGGATTCCGTACAACCGCAACCGGTCACCCGAAGGCAGCGTGATGCGACCATAGTCCAGCGTTACCGTTGTCAGTTCCTTGTCGAATGCTTCCCGATCGTTGTTGACAACATCGGTTGACACCGGCGGAATTTCGCTGACGGCAGCGATCGCCGTCGTCTTGCCGACCCCCATGCCGCCGACGAACAGTAGTTTGTATTCCTGAACCACGCTATCTCCGCGACGACAAACCCAGCACTTTACGCAGGCTACGCACAATAGCACTGAACCGTGTTTTCTCGGCAGGGGCTTGCTGGGAGGATGGCATTTTCGGCATCTGCCGCTCGCAACGCAACCAGCCGCTCAGCCAGCTCACACCCAGCAAGCGGGCCAGATCGGCTTCGCTGGCCTCCGCTTCCCGACGAAGCGCAGCTAGCGACAAAGTTTGTCGCGTCAACAATGCCGTCGCCAGCATCACGCCGGGACGCGAAGAAAACTCCGGTTGAATGCCGAAATCCGGCCAGCGCCTTAGGTGCAGCAAAGCATTGACCGGCGGATCGAGGCTGGCAAAGTCATAACAGAAACGTGTCGAAAACGGCCAAGCGAAAAGGTCGAGATCGATCTCAATCAGCGCATCGCCTTTTGCCAGCGGCGGCAATCCGCTCAGCGTGAATTTCCATTGGAACGACCGCCCTCTCGGAGATTCGAGCGCGCGATCGAGCATGAAACGCCGCGACGCATAAACTTTGCGGCGGCCGTTGTACAAACGCCCAACCCATCCCATCTGGTCGAAGATGTCAATGCACCGCCCATGCGGTCGTTTGTCTTCATGGCCGTCGCGCAATGATCGCAGCGCCTGCATCAGCGCGCCGATCGTCGCTGGATGCGTCAGCGCATCTCTACCAACGGTGTATGCGACGCCGACCGTCAAAATACGGCCCTCGGGAATTTGCGACAAACGCTGGCCTGTCGGTGTCTGGAGGGGGGACGCCGATGGATTTTGCGATAACCTCGGATCAGTCGGCGCCTGCGACGCTCTCATCTCCGGCGGAACTTGCGACAAGCGCGGGTCGCCCCATACCGACGGTTGTGTTATTCGTATTCCGGGTACCGGCGTCGCCGTCCGGCGCGTAGCGTCCTCTTCCGCCGGCTGCGGTTTAAACGGCCACTCGCCTTCCAAGTGATCAAAACATTCGAGCAGTTCGGAAGCCCGCAACGGATAATGCACCGCCCGCATTCCTGTCAGCAGTTGAGTTTCTACACCATTAGGCACCGTCAGAACAAAGCGGGTTGATGGCGTGCGCCGCACCGCCAGCCGCAACCGGTCGGATTCTTTATGAGCGGATGGCGTAAGAATAATGTCGGCCTGCCCTTCCTCCTGGAACACCCAAGACTGCCCGCGGCGACCGTCGAGGATTCGCAGTAACGACCGCACAATAAAAACGTCTCGGTCTCCCAGCCCGGAACACGCGATACGAATCGGCAGGCGCGCTTCGCTCATGACTTTCAAGTCTGAATAAGATCGACAAAGTGGTTATCATAATGCAAAAAATTGTTTCCGTGTGCTTTCCCTATGCTGATCGGAAGCTGTCCGGAAAAACTATTTGGGATTAGCTGCCGGAAAATCTTTCGACATGGCTTGTTTATCGCGTCGCCGGCCGTGTTTGCCGCAGCGTTTCAAACCCGCCGAGGTTAACGGCGTTTCGATAACCAGCGTCCTTAAGCATGCCCAGCGCAATCCCCGAACGGTTGCCGCTGCGGCAGTACAACTCGATCCGGGCGTTTTTATCCGAAGTCACGCTGTCGATTTTAGCGGTGATTTCCCGGTAGTCTATGTTAACCGCCCCCACCAGATGCCCCTCGGCGAATTCCTGCGGAGTACGCACATCAATCAGAAAGACCGGCTCCGCCGCCGGTGCGTTCGCCGATAAGCTCATCAGCCCCGGCCCCACGGCCAGCGCTGCCGCCACCACCCAGTTCGTCCATCGCTTGTTCATTGCTTCTCCTGTTTCATAGCCACGAGGTTTGCGCCGACACCGCCGCCGTTGTCAGGCCACTCAATGTTACACCAATCAGGCGCACCGGGCGCTCGCCGACCTCTGTGCGCGCCAGCAGTTCGCTGGCGCTCTCTCGCGCCTTGACTGTATCGAGCGGCTGACGGTGTGTCCACGAACGCGTCACTTGCTCGAAATCGGCGTATTTCACTTTGACGGTTACGGTATAAGCCTGCCACCCCCGCCGTTCGAGCTTGCTCATTAGCTCCGTCAGTTGCCGGAAAAGCTCTTCTCGCAGCAAATCGGCATCATTCACATCGAGCGCAAACGTGATTTCGTTTCCCAATGATTTGCGTTCCCGATGCGCCCGCACCGGTCGCAAGTCTTCACCCTGCGCCAGCGATGCATACCAGTATCCGGCCTTGCCGAAATGGGTCACCAGCGCATCCTGGCTCCAGCGCAACAAATCGGCGCCGGTATGAATACCCAGCTTTTTCATCTTCGCTTCGGTCGCCTTGCCGATGCCGTAAAAATCGCCGATCGGCAAATGGCGAACGAACGCCGCGCCTTCTTGCGGCCGTATCACCGTCAAACCGTCCGGCTTGTTCATTCCCGACGCCAGCTTGGCCAGAAACTTGTTGTACGACACGCCCGCCGACGCGGTCAGCCTCACTTTTCGCGCGATCTCCGCCTTGATCGCCTGCGCGATGCGGGTGGCCGATCCTTGATAGTCCGTTGCTTCGCTGACATCGAGATAAGCTTCGTCGAGCGATAAGGGCTCGACACACTCGCTGTAGTGATTCAAAATCGCCATGACTTCTTGCGACGCCGCCCGATAAACTTCAAAACGCGGCTTGATGAATTCGGCAAATGGGCACAATCGGTACGCCTGACTGGTCGGCATCGCCGAATGAATGCCATAACGCCGCGCTTCGTAATTGGCCGTCGCTACCACGCCACGGCTGTTCGGCGCGCCGCCCACAACGACCGGCTTGCCCGCCAGCGCCGGACAATCGCGTTCCTCAACCGCCGCATAAAATGCATCCATGTCGATATGGATGATTTTGCGTTGCGGAGAATCGTTCATGTTTTGTTTATAGTTAACGGCCCTGGTATTCGGATAGTCATCCCCTTCTTCCCGGCCTCTCTCTCCGGCGCCGGGGCCTCGCCGCACAACACACTTATTGAGCGCATGCCGCGCCGGGCCTGCACGGTGGGCAGGCAACCTTCTTGTACAAACAAGAAAGTTGCCCAAAAGAGCGAAAGCCACACTCTGCCGTTTCTGCTTCTGCAAAGGGCAGAGGCTCGACACCTCTCCAGCCCGCCCCCTGATTAGCCCGCCTTCAGCCACCCCTTTCTCACCGCCCGGTTCACTCCGCTGATGACTGCCTTCAGAGTCGCCGTCACAATGTTCGGGTCGAGCGCCACGCCATAAAGCGTGTTTTCATCGCCGACCCGCAACTGCACATAAGCGACAGCAGTGGCATCTTCGCCGCTGCCGGTCGCATGTTCGTGGTAATTCAACACATGAATATTCAGCCCAAAGCTGTCACGTAATGCTTGTACGAAAGCATCGACCGGACCGTTGCCGTCGCCGTGAATTGCGCGGGAAACTCCCTGATATTTCAACGTAGCCTCCAAGTGCTCGGTGTTCCCATCATCGCCGCTGTGTGTCGCCCGGTGCCTCTCGTAAACAAATGCTGGAGCGGCAGCATCGAGATACTCTTCCTTGAATGTTTGATAAATGTCTTTCGACGGCAGTTCTTTGCCGGTGCTGTCGGTGATGCCCTGAACGATCTGGCTGAACTCTACTTGCAACAACCTCGGCAAGGTCAAACCGTGATCGCGTTCGAGCAGATAGGCAACCCCGCCCTTGCCCGACTGACTGTTGACACGAATTACCGCCTCATAGGTGCGCCCGACATCGGACGGATCAATCGGCAGGTAGGGAACATCCCACAACATGCGCCCCGCTGCCAGATCAGCCTTGCGCTGCGTCAGCCCTTTCTTGATCGCATCCTGATGCGAGCCGGAAAATGCTGTAAAAACGAGGTCGCCGCCATAAGGATGACGCGGGTGCACCGGAAGCTGGTTGCAATGCTCGACCGTGCGGACGATTTCATTAACATCGGAAAAATCAATTCCGGGGTCGATGCCCTGCGTATAAAGATTCAGTCCCAACGTCAACAAGCAAACATTGCCGGTACGTTCGCCGTTACCGAACAAGCAACCTTCAACCCGGTCAGCGCCCGCCAGTTGCGCCAGTTCCGCCGCCGCCACCGCACAGCCTCGGTCATTATGCGGATGCACCGACACCACAATGCTGTCGCGACGCTTCAGATGCCGTCCCATCCACTCGATCTGATCAGCGTAAATATTGGACATCGCCACTTCCACTGTCGCCGGAAGGTTGATAATCATTTTCTTTTGCGGTGTCGGTTGCCAAACGTCGGCTACCGCATTGCAAACGTCGGCGGCGAAGTCCAGCTCGGTCGCCGTAAAACTTTCCGGCGAATACTCGAGTATCCAGTCCGTCTCGGGATATTCGCGAGCGATATCGCGAATCATCTTGGCTCCCGACACTGCCAGTTCGGTCACTTCCTGACGATCCATCCGGAACACAACGCGTCGCTGTGCCGTCGAAGTCGAGTTGTACAAATGCACAATGGCGCGTTTGACGCCCTTCAGCGATTCGAACGTCTTGCGGATCAACGATTCGCGCGACTGGGTCAGCACCTGTATCGTCACATCATCGGGAATGCGTTTTTCGTCAATCAGCTTGCGAACGAAATCGAAATCGGTTTGCGACGCCGACGGAAAACCGACTTCGATTTCCTTGTAGCCCATTTTGATCAGCAGGTTGTAGAGTTGCAATTTGCGGGCACTGTCCATCGGCTCAATCAGCGCCTGATTGCCGTCACGCAAATCGACGCTGCACCAGATCGGCGCGCGGGTGATGGTTTTATCGGGCCAGGCTCGATCGCTTAATGGAATCGGCGCAAACGACTTGTACTTGGTGGAAACGTCGATAGATGAGTAAGGCTTCGCAACAGTGTTCATGGGGATCTCTCGATGAAATAAATTCAAAAGCACCGCGCCTTTCTTTTGAAAAGGCACACTTAAAAACCAACAGGAGAAAAGATGAGTTCAGGCGCGCGCGCGGCGCAGCAAAAGCAGCCCGCCGAGCAGGCGGCAAGCCAACGACTTCGGAAAGCCGTGCGATGAAGCTATCGATGAAACGGAAAAAGAATGTAAGCAGCGCATAAACGGCACCTTAACGGATTTTTCAGTAACAGGCAAGCATCTCTTTTATTTTTACCGTCCGTGCTGTTGTTTTTTTGGCCTGCCCCCGGCAGCCAACCTCCGCTTTCAGGTTCAATCACCCCGGTGGTTTACTCTTGAGATAGGGCGCGGCAAGCCGGAGGTAATGAAACATCGACCACAGTGTCAGAATGACGGCGATCCATAACGCCACCGTTCCCACCTGCGGCGTCGAAACATGCGGGATTACCGGCTCATACAGCAACAGCGCCGTGATGGCCACCATCTGCGCCGCCGTTTTGACTTTACCGATCATCACCACCGCTACGTTTTTGACCTGCCCCAGTTGCGCCATCCATTCGCGCAACGCCGAAATCGCGATCTCGCGACCGATGATGATGACCGCCAGGAACGATTCAGCCCGCTCCAGTTGCACCAGCAAAATCAGCGCCGCCGCTACAATCAGCTTGTCAGCCACTGGATCGAGGAAAGCACCGAATGCCGTGGTTGCCCCCAATGCCCGCGCCAGATAGCCGTCGAACCAATCGGTCAGCGCCGCCGCTACGAAAATCGCCGCCCCCAGCCAGTTTCGCGCCTCCGGCACCAGCCATGTGTCCGGTATATAGTAAATCGCGACCAACACCGGAATCAGGACAATCCGAAACCAGGTTAACGCAGTGGGCAGTTGAAGAAACATGAATACGGCCTTTTAACCTAAAAGCCCTGTTGAATATGCTCGCCAGTGCTGCGTTCGCTGCGCCAGGCAAGGCGCTGGCGAACGCGTAGCACACCCGCCCAATAGGGAAATGATAAAAAAAGGACTAAAGCACACTACCATGGGTTTCTCATACGTTTACAGGCGGCCAACTGAGTTTTAGGTTCAAAGCAATGGAAGAATTTTATTATCTTAACGCATCTCCGCGATAAATGAATCGCCCACAAAAAAGCCGGTCGCTGACCGGCTTTTTTGCTTTAAAAAACAACTCAATGTTCCTTGGTTTTGAACACCCGGATGCCGTTGACCATCGTGCTGATCACGGTTTCCTTACCCATGATGTCTTCGCGGAACGCCATATAAATATGAATGACGACGAACACCAGCAGGTAATACATCGCCAGATGGTGAACAGTGCGTACTGCCTGCGGTTCCCCGAACACGCTATGTACCCAACCGAACAACGCCATCCAACTTCCTCCCGACGCCCATTGCTGAGCATACAGCGCAAAACCGGTGAAGATCAACACCAATGCCCCCAAGACAAACATCATTATCATTCCCATCTGCGCCAGCGGGTTGTGGCCAACCCAGGAATCCGGCTCTTTCTTGAGGAAAAGATAATAAAACGCTTGTCGGAACAGTCCCTTCCACCAAGCGAAACTCCAGATCGCCGGCAAGAAGAGGCTGTGGGCATAACGGTTGCCGACGAACGCCCAATAAATCCGCATGAGGAACGCCACGGTAAAGATCATCGCGCAAGAAAAATGGATGATCCGTATCCAGGCGAACATATAGGTAAACGTCGCTTCACCTCCTATGGCCGGCGGCGGGTCCCCGATCAGATAACCGGTTATCGCCAGCGGTATCATCATCAACACGGTAATCCAGTGCCATAGCCGTACTGGCGCCTGAAAAACATAGACGCTCTCAAGCGGCCCGTCTATGACGCGTCCTGAGCCTTTCTCGATTTTCATGGCCATCTCCTCAACGTACCTGAACCTTGACCAGCTCCTCACCTTCTTCGGTCATGACGTGCGTCGCACAAGCCAGACAGGGGTCGAAGCTGTGGATCGTCCGCAGGATTTCCAACGGCTTATGCGGATCGGCCATCGGCGTGTTCATCAGCGATGCCTCGAATGCTCCGATTTGCCCCTTCGTATCACGCGGGCTGGCGTTCCAAGTCGTCGGAACAACCGCTTGATAGCTATCGATCCGGGTGTCCTTGATCTTGATGAAGTGCGACAGCGCGCCACGCGGTGCTTCGCTCGCTCCGGCGCCCTTGCATTCCTTTGGCCACGAGGATGGATCCCATTTCTCCATGTTGGCCGTTGTGGTATCGCCGGCCTTAATGTTGGCAACAAGCTCGTCGTAAAAATACTTCATTTTGTGCGCCATCCACTGCGCTTCCAAACCACGCGCAGCAGTACGACCAAGCGTCGAGAAGAGCGCCGTTATCGGCAGCCCCAGCTTGCCGAGCAAGCCGTTAACCTGCTCTTTGATTTCAGCATGACCGCGAGCATAAGCAACCACATAACGCGCCAGCGGTCCGACTTCCATCGGATGGCCGCGCCAGCGCGGCGCTTTGATCCACGAGTATTTAGCGTTTTCGTCAAGCTCCTGGAAGCCTGTCCGCGTACCCTTTGTGTTCGGTCCCAGTACGTAGTTTGGCTCGGTCACACCATCGAACGGATGCAGCCCTTTGCCTTCCTCGGCGTATTTGTACCATGAGTGGTCGACAAACTCCTGGATCTGTTCCGGATCTTTGAGATCGACATCCTGAACTTTAGTCAGGTCGCCGTTGATAATCGCGCCGGACGGCATCATCAGATTATCGTTAGTGTATTTCCCTGGAGCTTTCGGAAGTTCGCCGAAGGCAAGCAGGTTTTGGCTGGAAATCCCACCACCGTAACCCCAATCCTTATAGAAGCTGGCGACGGCCGCTAAATCCGGCAGATAGACTTTGTCGATGAATTCGATCGTCTGGTTGCAGATGTCTCTGACCAGATTGAGCTGGAATTCGTTGACCGCGCCAACCGCCCCGGCGCCGCCGACATTGATCGGTGATGGCACACCGCCGACCAGCCAGTTCGGGTGCGGATTCTTGCCACCAAAGATCGTGTGAATCTTGACGATCTGCGTCTGGAATTCAAGTGCTTCGAGGTAGTGCGTCACTGCCATCAGATTGGCCTCCGGCGGTAACTTGTACGCCGGATGCCCCCAATAGGCGTTGCCGAAAATACCGAGTTGGCCGCTTTCGACGAATTTCTGCAGACGGCTCTGTACTTCGCGGAAATAGCCGGGTGATGAATTGCGCCAAGTCGAAATCGACTGTTGCAGCTCGGACGTTCTCTTCGGGTCGGCTTTTAGCGCCGACACCACATCGACCCAGTCAAGCGCATGCAGATGGTAGAAATGCACCAGGTGGTCATGCGCGTACAACGTCGCCAGCATCAGGTTACGGATGGTATTGGCGTTCTTGGGAATGACGATTCCCAGCGCATCTTCCACCGCACGTACACTCGTCAGCGCATGAGAGCCGGTACAGACGCCGCAAATCCGTTCAACGAACGCCCAGGCATCACGCGGGTCACGCCCCTTCAGAATCACTTCCAGCCCGCGCCACATCGTGCCTGTGGAAACGGCATTACGAATCACGTTACGAGCATCGACATTGACCTCGATGCGCAAATGTCCCTCGATCCGGGTGATCGGATCGACGACAACGCGCTGACCGCTGTTATCCAGCGTGAACCCTTGTGTTTGATATGGATAGGCCATGTTTTACTCCTTCGCCGCCAATTTGTCGTTGCTGGATTTGCTGCTCGTCTGTTTGATTGCGGAAAGCGCCGCATGCGCCGCCACGGCGGCGCCGGTGACGGCGACCGCAGTGAGACCAACCTTGTCGGCCGTCGCCTCAATACCACCCCAACCTGGCGGCAGAATGGTCGGCAGATGCTTGTAGAACGAGCCTTTATCCCAGAAATTGTCTTCCGAACAGCCGATACAGCCGTGCCCCGACTGAATCGGGAACGATACGCCGTCGTTCCAGCGCACCGTCGAGCACGCGTTGTAAGTGGTCGGCCCCTTGCACCCCACCTTGTACAGACAGTAGCCTAGCTTGGCGCCTGCGTCGTCGAATTTTTCAACAAACTGACCAGCGTCGAAATGCGGCCGACGATAGCATTTGTCGTGAATACGCTGGCTGTAAAACATCTTCGGGCGACCCTGCGCATCGAGCGGCGGCATCCCGTAAGTCAACAAATAAGTCACCACCGCCGTCATCACTTCCGGAATCGGCGGGCAACCCGGCACCTTGATGACCGGCTTGTCGGTAATCACCTTGTGCACAGGCGTCGCTTGCGTCGGATTCGGTTTGGCGGCCTGAACGCAACCCCAGGAAGCACACGACCCCCATGAAATCACAGCCTTGGCGTTCTTCGCCACATGACGGAGCTTCTCAACGAATGGCCTGCCGCCCGGCATGCAATAAATGCCTTCGTCGGCAAGCGGCGGGTTGCCCTCCACAGCAAGAATATAGTTGCCCTTATGTTCTTCAATGGTCTTCTCAAGCTGCTCTTCCGCCTGATGACCGGCTGCGGCCATGATCGTATCGTCGTAGTCGAGCGAAAGCATCGACAGCACCACGTCCCCGACCAGCGGATGCGACGAGCGGATGAACGCCTCGGTGCAGCAAGTGCATTCCAACCCATGCAGCCAGACAACCGGCTGGCGCGGCTTGGTCTGCATCGCTTTGGCGATTTCCTGCGCCCCGGCTTCTGATAACCCCAGTGAAGCTGCGGTCAAGCTGCAGAATTGAAGAAAACTACGGCGTGAGATACCTTGACGGCGCAACAGATCGTAGTAGGTTTCAGTCATTTTGTTTTCCTTACAAGAACCTGAACCATATAAATGATCGACAGCCATATGCAGATACGCTTACGCACGCTTGCATACCCCTACAGCTCTCGAGCCCAGTTGTGATTATAAACCTGAGGGCTTTTGTCAGACTCTTGATATACGTCAATAAATCACCAGACACTCAGTTACATCAGGAATAACCACTTTTTTCGTATGGAAATACATACACTCAAATAAGCTCCTGTAACGAATATTTCCCAACCAAGTGCTTCATACCCTCCGCGCCCCCGTAAAAACTTTGTGCTGAGCTAACCGCCGCTTTTTACGAAACCCTGAAGAGCATAAAACCTGTCGCCGAGCAACCGGTACACGGCTGTAACGCTCATGCAGAAGTGCGATATAAGGCTGTATGAAAAAACAGATCGCTGTGCGCTCCGACTGATGACTCTGATTGCTGATTAAATCGACCATAGCGCGTATCCATCCGGCCATGTACCCCAAAAGCTACCCCTGTTTTAACTGGATATCAATGGATTACTGGGCGGCTTTGGACGATCAGGCAACAAAAAAGCCCGTAAAATCACAGGCTTATGAACGTTACTGGACTTCTTAGGACATCTTAATGGTGGAGGTAAGCGGGATCGAACCGCTGACCTCTTGCATGCCATGCAAGCGCTCTCCCAGCTGAGCTATACCCCCACAAGGAAGTTGCAGAGTGTACAGATTTTTCTTCGCAATGTAAATCAATCAAGAGCCAGGTATCAGAAACATCGTCGGATAAGCGCTATCGGGAACTTTTTATTCCGATTTCTGAGCTGCCCCTTTCTCTGAACCCCGATAGTAACCAAAGCTCTAATCTTTGGTTTAGGGCGTACCCTAAACCGATTCACACGATAACCATAATAAGAGTATTTTTCCCGCGCTCAATTGAAATTGTCTCTTTACGGCGACGCCCGCGACGTCGCTCTATAGAGACAACTTAAAACCATTGTATTTTGCGTTTAAAAAATCATTTATTTATTACAGGAATAACTATTTGGGTTATCATGTGTGCATTGTGCAAACAGATTTGCATCAAAACGAACACGTAATTCTTCTTACTTTTTAAAAAGAGCCATTTTGTTTCAGAAAGATCAAGCTTCAGGGTCAACAAATCACGGAGTAAGGAAATGAAATTTTTCTTTATGCTTGTCGTTTTAAACTTTGCACTGTTGTCCAACGCGACGAGGGCGGATCCGTCTGCATTACAACCGGCTCAACCGGAAACAAGATATCCCGAAACGCAAAGCTCCTCTGCGCAACGAAGCAAAACGGCTACGCCGCCAGACTCTTCGCCCTTTGAGTCGGACAGCCCTGAGAAGCAAAAGAGAATTAAAAAACTGTTGGATCAAATAGAGGCTACTTACGGTGTTCGTTTTGGGCGTGAATACGCACCGTCATGGGGGCCACGCTTAGGGAAATTGTACTCTCTGCACAAAAAGCTGGCCGACAGAGATTGGGCGCTACTTGCTGAAATGTATGTTACTTTTCGTAAGAGCGACATGAAACTCATTGTTAGCATACCCTTCGACAAAGACTTTCGAGATAAAGGGAGAATAGGTGAAGCGATGAGCGTTCTACTGGCCATGCGTGGAAAAGAATCCCTTGAAGCACTAAGCAAAATGTTCTCTAACCCCAACGGAAACTCTGATCTTTGGCAAGGAGATGTAGACATAGTCAAAAACACCATTGAGTTTAAGCCTTGGAGTAGTCTCCCAGAATATAAAAAAGATCAGGAAGCGGCCTGCAAATCTAACGAAATGACCGCCTGCACAACTCTTGGTTATTTATATGAAAGAGAGGGCTTTCGCAAAAAATCATCCTACCTGAAGGCAAAAGAATTTTACGAAAAAGCGTGCATTGCCGGCGAAGTGCTTGCTTGTGTTGGCCTTGGCCGCTTATACGATGGTGGTAATGGTATAGAACAGGATTCTCTGAAAGCAAAAGATTTATATGAAAAAGCGTGCTCAACGGATGGCGCAGCATGCGGCGCTGTTGGAGACTCGTATAAAAATGGTTTGGCTGTAAAGCCAGACTACTTTAAGGCGATGGAGTATTACGAAATAGCTTGTAATACACATCATGCAAAGAGCTGTAACAGCCTCGGGGATTTTTACTTTCAAGGCTGGGAAGTAGCGCAAAGTTATTCTAAGGCAAAAGAATATTATAAAAAAGCCTGCGATCTCGGATACCAAAACGGCTGCGATGAATATACGCGGCTGAATGATCAGCAAAAGAATGCGTTGAAGCATGAATAATTATTACTACGCCCAAGAAACGCGAGAAACACCATGAAAACATTTGCCACTGTTATAATTTTAAGTTTTTCTTTGTTATACAACGCAACAGAAGCATATCCGCAAGAGTCTCAAACGAGACCCTCCGAAGCGAAAAGTCTGTCTATATTGCGAGACTGCACGACCGTATCACCAGATGCTCTCGCCACTATTCAAGAAGGCCAAGAGAAACAGAAAAGGATCAAGAAGCTTGAAAAACAGATGCTTGAAACTGTTGGCTGGGTGGGAGGGCGGGAATGGGGGGTTTTATCGCCAAGCCGTGGGCCTCGTACAGACAGGTTGTACACGTTATACAAAGAAATGACTGGTTGCGATTGGCCGCTTCTGACGGAGATGTACATTAATTTTAACTACGAGCGCAAAGACTACAGTCACAAGGAACTACAGCATTTAGAAAGCTCCATTGTAATTTTGTTAGCAATGCGTGGCCAAAATTCGATCAACACACTAAATGAAACAATAGATAAGGCAAAAGGGAAAGAAGCTGACAGAATATATCTCCGCCGCCGCGTGGATGAAATCGCGGCGCTTGCAGATGTCAAGCCATGGAGTGATCTTCCCGAATACAAAAAAGATCAGGAAGCGGCCTGCAAATCTAACGAAATGACCGCCTGCACAGCTCTTGGTTATTTATATGAAAGAGAGGGCTTTCGCAAAAAATCATCCTATCTGAAGGCAAAAGAATTCTACGAAAAAGCGTGCATTGCCGGCGAAAAGCTTGCTTGTGTTGGCCTTGGCCGCTTATACGATGGTGGTAATGGTATAGAACAGGATTCTCTGAAAGCAAAAGATTTGTATGAAAAAGCGTGTGCAGCAAGTAATGTGGCTTGTGATGCTGTCGGTGAGTCATATCAACGCGGCACAAGTATAAAGCCTAATTCCCTCAAAGCAATGGAGTATTACGGAAAAGCCTGTGATGCTAACCTTGCCAAGAGCTGTATGAGCCTGGGCGAATATTACTTTCAGGGCTGGGGAGTAGCGCAAGATTATTCTAAAGCAAAAGAATATTACAAAAAAGCTTGTGATCTCGGATACCAAAACGGCTGCGATGAATATAAGCGGCTGAACGAACAACGAGATTAAATAATTATAACCTTGAGGCGCGCCATAGGGATTTCAAACAGCGCGCTCAATTTCAAGGTACCGGGGGGTTACGTTATTTTTGTTAACCCTTGTAAAGGAGTACGTTATGAAAAAGCACCCACTTTTTTTCAATACTTTATTTGCGCTCGTGGTATTGTTGGCCACCAGTTTACCTACGAGCGCGTTTATTCCAGATTATCCCTTGGCTGCCGTTCCGGGCGAGCATCATAAACGGATCACACTTGAGGCGCTGGATGAAATCTATGCGGCGTATGGTTATGGCCCAGGCCTCGCGTCCTATACCAATAACATGAAGGATGCTCGAGAAACGATTGCTCAAGGCAGTGCTGATACAGATCATCTTCCCGGAATAAAAGATGATCCGAACTGGCATTGTGATGACGAACGTCTGTCAGGATGTAGCAATACGGTTAAGTCTCAGACTGACAACAGTATTAATGACATTAAGAAAGCTTCTTATGACACGGCTCGAGAAAAAATAGGCCGTGTCACTCACACGCTTCAGGACTTTTACGCCCACTCGAACTGGGTTGAGACGAGAGGATCTACAGTTAATCCCGAAATGGGGTACGGCAACCTAAGTAATTTGGCGCTACTTGGTGATCGCACATGCAATCCTTCAACGGTCCCCGGATGGGCAGGCTCGGAGATAGCTTGTTTATACATGCAATCGGAAAATATCCTCGTCCCTAGTAATAAACTAACCAGCGGTTATTTTGTAGCGAATTCCAGTGGAACGGTGCCGACGGGTAAATGCTCTCACGGCGGGTCACTCGATGGCGGCTTGCTTGGCCCCGACCTTCGGGATGGCATTAACAAGGACGCGGCCGTTTGCTGGTTTGGGCCACTTGTCATCTCTCCACATTCTCTATATCACCATACGGCCGCCGCTGCCGCCAAAAGCGCTACTGTTGAATATTTTCAGAAAATCAAGGCTCGTGTCGATGAAGAGGATTTCAAAAAGTTCCTCGGCTTTGGCCCATCGCTCGGTTTTGCGATTGACACGACCGGCAGCATGGCGAACGATATCGCTGGCGTTAAAAATTCGGTTTATAACATCATTATGAATCGCCTCGGCACTGACGAGGAGCCCTCAGAGTATGTGTTGTCGATCATCAACGACCCCGTGGTTCCGCCAGCCATGAAAACACCCGATTACACCGTTTTCCTCAACAAGCTGCTCAGCCTCTATGCAGGTTATGGTGGTGATGGCGGCGATTGCCCGGAGCTGTATGGGCAAGGTACCTACAATGCCGTCGCCGCCCTCAGCAAAGGAAGCACCTTGCTCACTTACACTGATGCTTCCATCAAAGACAATACAAACGCTCTCCTCGCGCTGATGCTCGCATCGAGCAAAAATATCAAAGTCATCACCGGGCTTTCCGGAAGTTGTGAATCAGAAAAAGCAATGGCGATGAGCGCGGGGATGGCAATAGCCCAGGGTCAGGAAAACGTAGCAACGGCGAAGGCCATGCTGGAAACAAAAGCCTATCTCTACAACGATTTGTATTACACCATTTCGGAAATGACGGGTGGTCAAGTTTTTATCATCAGCAAATCAGAGGCGGGAAAGCTGGCAGAATTGTCCGACATTCTTTTCAGCAATTACTACACCGGGTTGATGTCTGTTGCCGATAACCTGACCAGCGGAAGCGCCAAAAGCTATGAATTCAACGTCGATTCCAGAACGGATAAGCTTTCGATTTCGATCAGCTTGTTGAAAAGCGCCAATGTTACTGTTCTTCGTCCCGATGGAACTACCGTCAGCGGCAACGATTTCGGTGTAGATGTGCTTTCTTTGTCGCAGGCGGTGTCTTTCGAAATCGACAAACCTGCTGTAGGCAACTGGAAGGTGATTCTGGATGGGGACGGTAAATTTACTGTCAATGTAGCTGGTAGCAGCCCCTTGTCTTTCGACAAATTGAGATTCGTCGAGCTTGGTGGCAGGCTGAACCTGAGCTACTATGAAATCGTAGGCTATCCTGTGGCGGGCGCCAAACAAAATGTGGAAGCCACTGTCTCTGATGACACCAGCGATGTGCATTTCGAGTTTCGCGCCAAGAACGGAACATTGTTGAGCAGTGTTGTTCTTAACGTTGTCGATGCTTATCCGGGAACGAAAACCGTTTTCATGAGCGAAGATGTGGTTTTACCGACCGAACCGTTCAGGGTGTACGCGGTCGGAAAAGACGCTAATGGCAACAATTTCCAGCGGGTTCTTTCCAACGTGATTGTGCCGCAAACCGTTGCCGTGAAAGGACCGGAAAACCAGAATCTCCCACTGGATACCGATACGGTTTATACGTTCAAGGTCACCAACTATGGCAAAGCTGATAATTTCCTTTTTGCCGCTATCGACGATAGAGGATTTGTCGTTAACGTAATGCCTGCGACAGCTTCCATTGGCGCAGGAGAAACCATTGATGTTAAAGTCACGCTTCATCCCGGAGCAGCCAGCGTTGTCGGCTCGCTTAGTACGTTGACTTTCATGGCTCTTCCGACGAGCGCGATGGGTGATCCAAGTATGTTGGGTAACTACGCAATTGTCGAAGGTCTTGTGGTCGACAAAAAAACTGCCGTTTCCGTTGCGCAAGGCTCTCTGATTACGACAGGAACAGCCATCAGCGAAAATGGTGAGGTCTCTGTTTGGGGTTTCCGCGGTTCCGGTCAACAAGGGAACGGCCAAACTTCTGTCGCTTCCGATGCCAAACCTGAAAAAGTCAGCAGCCTGAGTAATGTCGTATCGTTAGTTGGCGGCGCTTATCATTTGCTAGCGCTAGACAAAGACGGTAAGGTCAGCGGTTGGGGTCAAAGCGGTTATGGCGAAACCGGCTGTAAACCGAATTCGGGTATTTATACCTATACCCCATGCACTGTTCTGGCCAACGCGATTCAGATTGCGGCCGGAGAGTATTTCAGTATCGCATTGGATAAAGATGGTAAGGTCTGGACATGGGGGCATAATCTCTATGGCCAGCTTGGCAATGGCAACAGCAAAAACAGCCAAGAACCCGTTAACGTCAATCTGAACGGCGAAAAGGCTCGCTTGATTGGTGGCGCTTACGAAAGTGCGTTTGTGGTCACTGAAGAGGGTCATGTCTGGGCATGGGGTGACAATGAGGCCAGCGGCCTCGGTATTCCAGGAACGAACTACGGCGTGCAGCAGATTGTTCGTACGCCGACATTGGTTCCGAACCTGACGGCCTACGCAAGTCGAATCACTTACATTGCCGGCGGTAACGGTTGGGGTGAGGCGCTACTTGACGACGGAGCTGTGATCGGCTGGGGGTTGCGTGCTGCGCTCGGTCAAGGGACTACTGCTACTTCTGCCAGTTCTCCTGCTCCTGTTGAGATACTGCGTAACGTAAAGCAGCTTTATGCGCGTTATATCGGTTCTGTTGCTTTAACTGAAGACGGCAAGGTGTTCACTTGGGGACAGACCGGAGGAAGCGCTTTCCCGATGATCTATGGCGCATCTCCAACCCAGCGCTTGACCGCCGGTTCCGTTAAGGAAATCGGCGGCGGTAAAGAGCATGTGTTCTATAAAACGGAGGACGGCAAACTGTATGGAGTTGGCTACAACGACCTCTATAAATTGAATATGAGTAAGTGCTGCGCACCAAATGTCGATTGGCCGGGAGTTCAGATCACTTATTGATAGCTTGTTCCTCCCAAAGATGCCCTGTTGCAATACAGGGCATCTTTTATATTGACAAGTAAACGTCGTGCTTTTACGTGAAGGACACAAGGACAAGTTTAAAACGCCCCTGTATTGCGCTCCCTCGGGATGCTCTTTTTTGCGTTCTTTGTGGTTAAATTGTTTTTTGCGGGGATTTGCTTTGCGCATCGCCTTCCCCCGCAAGCGGGGGAAGGGTTTTTCTTTGCGGCTTCGCGCCTCACGCGGGGTGGTTTTTATGGATTCTGCGGCTCCGCTTCACTCTGCGCAGAATGACGAAGTTCTGCCCCCCTTGATACTTGACCTCTGATTCCTGATAAACGGGTAAAATACCGCTTTCCGTTCTTTAAGCGCGGCCGCTGCCGCGACACCGAATCATGCATCCCATGCTCACGACCGCCGTGAAAGCGGCCCGCCGCGCCGGCACGATCATTACCCGTGGCGCCCGCGACATTGACCGCCTGACGGTACACGCCAAAGGCCCGAAAGATTACGTCAGCGAAGTTGACCGGACGGCCGAAGAGGCCATTGTTGATGTCCTTCATTCCACTTACCCTCAGCATGGCTTTCTTGCTGAAGAAGGAACGGCGAACACCATCAATCCCGGCGCCGAACACTGCTGGATTATCGACCCGCTTGACGGCACCACCAATTTTTTGCACGGCTTTCCGCAATACTGTGTCTCCATCGCGTTGGCAATCCAGAACGTCATTACCCATGCCGTTATTTTCGATCCGGTGCGCAACGATCTCTTCACGGCCACGCGCGGCGCTGGCGCTTTTTTGAACGATCGCCGCATCCGCGTTTCCCGGCAAATCCATCTGCGCGATGCTTTGATCGGCACCGGTTTTCCGTTCCGCGAAGGCGCGCCAATTTCAATTTATCTCGACATGATGCGCGCGATGATTGAGCAAACCTCCGGGTTGCGTCGCCCGGGCGCTGCTGCTCTTGATCTCGCCTACGTCGCAGCCGGGTATTACGATGGTTTCTTCGAGTTGGGATTGCATCCTTGGGACGTTGCTGCCGGAAGCCTATTGGTTCAGGAAGCAGGCGGCTTGATTAACGACTTCTGCGATCAGGAGAACTTTTTGTTCGGCGGTCAGGTGCTTGCCGCCAATCCCAAAATTTTTGCGCAGATGATGTCTGTCTTGAGTCCCTATGCTGCTGCGCTCAACGCAGTCTGAAAGCAACGCGCATCTACTGATGCAAAGCGCACATAAAAAAAAGGCTATGTGATCAAACACATAGCCTTTGGTTCAGTATGGTGGGCGATACTGGGATCGAACCAGTGACCCCTGCCGTGTGAAGGCAGTGCTCTACCGCTGAGCTAACCGCCCCAGCGAACCCAGACAGGAAGTTGAATTTAACCATAGCGCAGACTACAGGGCAAATGGCAAAAGGGTGCGCCATACCTCGAAAAAGTCTCTAAATTTCCATTAACCACTTGATTTTTAAAGAGTTTAATAAAGTCATTCCGAGTATTGAGCGAGTGTCGTAAATATGTTGCGGCTTGCTGCAAGCTGTTTATGCTAAAAGCAACAATATGATTTTATTTGTTTTTTAAGGAATGACAAGAGGAACCCTGGCGCCCAGCACCGCTTCGGTCTGTTTAACTCGAAAAGCCTCCAGAGCCGCCAATAGCCGCGCCTCGCCATGCACATGCGCCAGCAGCGATACTGCGAACAGCCCCGCATTGGCCGCGCCCGCTTCGCCGATGGCAAAGGTCGCGACCGGCACGCCTTTCGGCATTTGCACGATCGACAACAACGAATCCCAGCCCGATAAAGCTTTCGATTGCACCGGCACGCCCAACACCGGCACCGTCGTTTTCGACGCCAGCATTCCCGGCAAATGCGCCGCCCCACCCGCGCCGGCGATGATCGCTTTCAACCCCCGCGCTTTTGCTGTCGCCGCGTACTCGAACAAAAGATCGGGGGTTCGATGAGCAGAAACCACACGCGCCTCAAACGGTACGTCAAACTCCTGCAACACGTTTGCCGCCGCCTGCATCGTTGACCAGTCCGACTCCGAACCCATCACGATACCGATTTGCGCAGTCATCATTCCCGATCCTTTTGCGTTAATTTTCCACGAAACAGAATTATGGTTTCCGGATAATGCATCCCGCTGTCAGGCAACCAGAGAACAAGCTTTTCCGTGAATATCAGAAAAGTTTCCCATGCCCGATAACCATGTTCCAACCCTTCCGCCAGAGAAACTATTTTTTTATCGAGAGTGGAATCCCAAGAGATGGCATAACAATTATCTTTTGCCCCATATCTTTTAAGGATTTCCTCTATAGCAAGCGCCTCTTTTCTTGGTACGTCAATCCTGTAATCGGCAATCGGTTGCACTTTTTGGAAAAAATCTCTTCGCTTTTTGGGTGAGCGTAATAAAAACAACGCCCTCTCTCTACTTTCTTCTTCCAGAAAGTTATTAACAAACGATCCTTCCCAATCTATCTCTGCTTGCGCCATCCCGCTCCGACCGTCGCCTATCTTCCCTTGTTCCAATACCGCCACATCCGCCACAGCACCAACCCCCATGCCGCGCCGCGTTGCAGCCGCTTGGCGCGTGAAACACCAAGCGCCGCCAGTAAAAGCCGCAAGCCAATACCGGCGAGGCTTTTCTTTTCATCACGATAATCATCGACGCGAGGCATCACAGTATCGCGCAAGGCACGACACGAAGCTGCGATCTTCAGGCGGTTCAACTCGCTTTGCACCTGCAAAAGCGCTTTGCGGTCTTCCAAGGAAATTTTATTAGCCGCCATCGCGCTCCGCCTTTTCCGGTGTAGCGGGGCGGGCTTTAGCGGACAAGCCTGTCGCTAGCCACTGCCGGTCTTTCTCAAATTCGGCCAGCGTCGCCGAGAACGGTTTGGATGCGCGTTTTCGCATCACCGCCAAGCGCCACAGCATCAACATGCCGAAAACGAAATAGACGCCGACCATCCATAGCAACACTTCGATACGATACGGCGTGTCCCAAAACCAGACGACCAGCAAGACATTGGCAGCGATAAACGCAACCCCAAAAAGAGCAGCAGTCAGAATCAGCAGTACGAGTTGTTTCGTCGTCTGCCGGTGCGCTTCGATATATTCGAGCCGCGCCAGTTCGAGGCGATTGCCCAATAACGAGGAAAACGCCACTCCCAGGCGCGTCAGCTCTTCGCGCACACCGGCTGCCGGGCGAAAATCAGTAGGCGCATCATCCTCCGGCAAGCGCCTCAACTCGTCGCTCATGCGCCGCTCGTTTAAAAGATTCAACGGCGGCTGATCAGAAGCCCGAGGACAAGCCCGATGGCTGCGCCAATACCCACTGCTTGCCACGGATTGTCGTGAACAAAATCATCCGTTGCGCGCGCACAAATACGAGCACGGTCGGCCAGTTGTCCCTCGACTTCCTGCATACGCATCTTGGCCGTCTTCAGTTTGGCCTCGATCTGCTTGCGCAAATCGCGCGCTTTTTCGCCGGTCTCCGCCGCCGCATCATGCAGCAGGCTTTCGGCCTCGCTCAACACCGTCGAGAAATCATCTACCAGTTTTTCAGAAGGAAAAGGACGCGACATATTTCATCTCCAAAAAGGCGCTCAAGGAAAACCCTTTGTTGCGACAGCCCCCAAACAATACCGAGGCACTGTTTCCATTATAAACAAGTCTTCCGGTTTGGGATACGACAGGGCAAAAACAAAGCCGCCCCCCTCCGAAAGCTGGGACAGGCCTGTTACCCTGGTCTGCTCACCAATACCCCACCTTCGGCGCAGTTGCCGCTTATTGCACCGCTTTCGCCGTCTGCTGTGGCGCCACCCCCCCCTGATAAATATCCTCAATGATAGCGTCCATCACCGGGGCGGCACGTTTGGCATTGGCATGATTCAGCAGAATTACGACTGCGTAGCGGCGCCCCTGAGAGTCGTCAACATAGCCGGCCAGCGCCCGCGCGTTCTCCAAAAACCCCGTCTTGAGGTGCGCCTGACCGTATACCGCACTTTTGTGAAAACGGTGTTTCAGCGTTCCGTCAATACCGGCCAGTGGCAACGAATCGAAGAAAATATCGCGCCAGGGTGTTTGTTGCGCGTACAACAAGAGATTAAGCAGGCCCAGCGCGCTAACCCTCGCATCGCGCGACAGACCGGAGCCATTTTCGACAAATAGCCCGTCCATGTCGATCCCGTTCATCTTCAGCCATTCCGCGATCGCCAGGCGCGCCGCGCCCTGCGTATAAGGCGGTGCCTTTTGCATCGACGCCAGCGTCAAAAACACCTGCTGCGCCATCACATTGTTCGAGTGCTTATCAATGTCCTGAATGATTTCCGATAGCGGCAGCGATTCGAACGTCAGCCAAGGCGCCCCTTCCGGCGCTTTGCCTTCGCGCACGCCGCCGCTGAATTGTCCTCCCGCCTCAGCAAAGTAATGCACAAACATCCCATGAACGAAATGCGGTACATCAAGCAGTGCCACATACACATCGCTCGCGCCGCACCGCCCGGAATAACTCCCGTCGAAGCGGACTTCTGCCTGGCTACCCTTATCGTTGAACTTCGGCTTCAACCCGCCCAACCAATCCCCGCAACGCCTGTTGCTCACCGGCGGCAGCGCCGGTATTTTGACGCCTGCCAGCGGCGGCTCGATGGTGATTTGCGCTTTCTTGTCTTTTTTCGATGCCGGCGGCGCAAATTCAAAACGCACCGCCTTGAAGCTGACCAGCAGTGCATCCGGCCCGACGTTGTACGGCTTCAACGGCTCCCTGTCGAACGCAGAAGGATCGTACGTCGGCAATGAAAACAACGAACGATCAACGATCAGGTCGCCGGTCACCTGCGCCAGCCCGGCCTGACGCAAACGCTGCATGAGCGCCTGCCATTGTTCAATCGTGATCTTCGGGTCGCCGTAACCCTTGAGCACCAAATTACCATGTAGCACACCTTCAGCCAGCGTGCCGTCGAGATACGCCTCGGTTTTCCAGCGATAATCGGGGCCCAGCAGATCAAGCGCAGCCGTCGTTGTCACCACTTTCATCACCGACGCCGGGCTCATCAACTCGTCGGCACGATACATCAACGCCGGCTTTTCCGCGCCGACCTCCTGCACCGCCACCGCCACCGCACTTTCCGGCACGCCAACACGATGCAACGCATCCTTCCACGCTTCCGGCAATGCTGCCGACACCGCTCCTGTACCCGTCAATCCTGCGGCCAGACAAACCATCAAAAAAATCGGCCGCCACTGCGCTTTCATCTTCCTTGCCTTTTCTCTTACCATTGTTTCCACCGCCTCCACACCATCAACGCCATTATAAGGCCATACCGCACAGCCGCACCGGCAAAACGAGCCGCATAGAACGCGAAGAATTTCTCGCGCGAGGGCGCGAAGGAATGAAAGGCGCCGTCCCCTTCGCGATGCCTCCGGTCCGTACAAAATGGGTTGAGGTGGGATGTAGTACCCCGAATTGGCCGTAACCGTACAAGCCTGCCCCTCCAGGGGCAGGTTGGGGCGGAGATGAGGTTGCTCTGATACCTGACTCCCGGCCTCTGATGTCTGATCTTTGCGGTTAAAACTTTTTGCTGTACGATAAAAGTCGCTCTTACGGCAGTACAACCACGATGCCTCGCTTCTTCTTCGAAACTCCTCCATCAGAAATAACGCCGGGACAGGAAATTAATCTGCCCGATGCCGTTTTTCATCACGCCGTCCGTGTACGCCGCCTCAGGAGTGGCGATGCCTGTACCCTGTTCGACGGCAACGGCAATGCCTGGCGCATCACGTTGACAAATATCGACAAGCGCCAGGCGTTTGCCCGCATCGAAAGCCGGTTGCCGCCAACGCCAACGCCCTCCTTCCCCGTCACGCTGGCGCTCGCGATCACCGCTGTTGAACGGATGGATTGGGCCTTGCAAAAAGGAACCGAACTCGGCGCGTCGGCCTTTCTGCCGTTTTACAGTGAACATAGCAACGTGCGACTGAACGACGCTCGCCAAGCGCGCCGCTCCGAACATTGGCGATCCGTGATCATCAACGCCTGTGAACAGTGCGGGCAAAATCACTTGCCCCGGCTATCGCCGCCGGAAACATTCGCGGCCGTTCTGAAAACTGCTGCTGCCGATAAATCTGCGCTGCGTTTTTTCTTGGATGTCAGCGCCCGACAGTCATTGCCCGAAGCGTTGCGAAGTGCTCAAACCACCTCGCCAACGCCGGCGCAAGCCTTCCTGATGATCGGCCCCGAAGGCGGTTTCACCCCGGATGAAATCCGTGCCACCCATAGCGCCGGTTGGCAATCCGCCTGCCTCGGCGCGCGAATTTTGCGCACCGAAACCGCTGCCGCCGCCGCGCTTACCCTCATTCAAGCAACCTTCGGCGATCTTTGCGGTTAAAATATTCTTTCTTATTCTCAGGAGTTTCCATGTCCCTCAAAGCAACCATCACCGAACACATGAAAGACGCGATGCGCGCCAAAGACGCCGCCCGCCTCGGCACCATTCGGATGCTGCTTGCCGAAATCAAGCGCCACGAAATTGACAAACTGAAAAGCAGTGAGATAAGCGACGCCGACGTGATCGCCATTATCGACAAAATGATCAAGCAACGTAAAGATTCCGCCACCCAGTATGAAGCGGCCAAGCGCCCAGACCTCGCCGACATCGAGAAAGCGGAAATCGAAGTACTGAATATTTATATGCCGCAACCGTTGTCGGAAGCCGAAATCGACGTGCTGATCCGGCAAGCGATTAACGAAAGTGGCGCTGATAGCGCTGCCGCGATGGGAAAAGTGATGGCGCTGCTGAAACCGAAACTTGCCGGCCGCGCTGATTTGACAGCAGTATCGGCGAAAGTTAAGGCGCTACTGGCGGGGTGATACGTCAGGGATCAGAGGTCAGAGATTAGGAGCCAAAGTGCACGTTGCGCCCGACGTTAATGGCGCCGACAAAACCAGAGCCGTCTGCCGTCAACTGGATGCCGAAAACTACATTTTGCGCCGCCATTGTGTTACCCTTTATTCATGGACATCATTTCATTCCGGCTTTTTCTTCTGCTGCTGTTTATGGCGTTTTGCGGTTTCATAGCGCGCGATGCGCAGGGCGCTATGTTCTGCTTTGTTGCCAGCATCGTTGTTTTAGTGCTGCTGATGTTCAAGCCGCAACTGAATCGCCTCATTTCAACCATCAGACGCCTCACTTCCCCGCACGATTAAGTATCGGCAACGCCGCCGCTTCCATCAACTGCAACTGCAAAAACACTTTCTCGCGGTGATCGACCGCGGCCATCTCGAGAAATGTTTTAACGCCGCTGTAGTCGAAGCCCAGCCAAACGATGCCACCCATACCGACTGCTTGCCGCCATTGCGTGCCAATGTCGAGGAATAATCCAAGTACGTTGCCGTTTTCTTCATAAAGCTCGGACTCCTTTTCATCGTCTGCGTAACGCGCCGCGATTGCTTCGATCGCCTCCTCTTGTGCGCCGCCTGCCCGTAACTGCGCTTCGAGGTCAAGGCGGGCGGCGCGCGCTTTGTCGGGGTGCGCGCGGTGGCCGGCGGCTATTTCCGCCCAATACCGCGCAGCGTCCGCGAGTTTTTTAGTCCGTGAGCCGTGGTGAAACCAGCGAACTGCGACAGTTCGGCCTCACGCGAAGGCGCAAAGCACAGTCCAGCGCAACTAAACCCCATCACAGCCCTCCCCTTGAAGGGGAGGGAGTTTTTCTTTCGCGCCTTCGCAACTTCGCGTAAAAATTTTCCTTTTGCGCTCTTTGTAATTAATAGGCGAAGCTCTGATCCTAACAATCGGCTCACGCCGACCTCGCCTGTTTCGCCGCCCCGGGAATCGGCAACGTCCGCCCTACTGCCGTACAAATCTGGCTCAGTGTCTGCATCAGCATCGTGAACTCCGCTGGAGACAGCGCCTGATCGGCGTCGCACCAGGCATCAATCGGCGACGGATGAACTTCGATCAACAACCCGTCCGCACCCGCTGCAACAGCAGCACACGACAGCGCCGGTACCATCCACGCTTTGCCGCCGGCGTGCGACGGATCGATGATCACCGGCAAGTGCGTCTCGCGTTTCAGCACCGGCACTGCCGTCACATCGAGCACGTTGCGGTATGCCGTTTCGAAAGTACGAATGCCGCGCTCGCAAAAAATAATCTTGTGGTTGCCGCCGGCGGCGATGTATTCGCCTGCCATCAACCATTCGTTGATCGTCGCACTCAAGCCGCGCTTCAGAATCACCGGCACATCAACCCGCCCTACTTCCTTCAGCAAGTCAAAATTCTGCATGTTGCGCGCGCCGATTTGAATCACATCGACGCCACTTTCGAGAAACGTATCGAGCATGCGCACATCCATCAATTCGGTTACGACCGGCAAACCATGCGGAGCTGCGGCTTTCTTCAGCATCTCAAGCCCTTCAACACCCTTCCCCTGAAAAGCGTAAGGGCTGGTGCGCGGCTTGAATGCGCCACCGCGCATCATCCGCGCGCCGGCGCTGGCCACTGCCGCTGCCGCTTCGCACATCTGTGGATCGGTTTCCACCGAACACGGCCCGGCAATCACTTGTATCTCTTGACCGCCCACCGGCACGCCGCTGACATCGATCACCGTGCTGGCGTGATGCCATTCACGCGCCACCAATCGGTACGGCTTCAGAATATGCAGCGAACGCTCCACCCCCGGTAACGTTTCAAACGCCTTAGGTTCGAGCTTGCGCTCATCGCCAACAGCGCCGATCAAAGTGCGCTCGGTACCGCGCGAAATGTGTACATCCAGACCGTTTTCACGAATTTTAGCTTCTACACGGGCAATCGCCTCTTCGCTGGCGCCAGGTTCCATCACGATAATCACCTTAAAACTCCTTATCAGTACAAACAGACTCAAGAAAAAAACGGGCGGCCCCTGAAGGCCGCCCGTTTTTGCAATGTTTTCAAGAAGATCGCTCTTTACTCAATGCCGCCGACAGCCTTCGCGTATGCCGGATAATAAAAATAGAAATACGCGTACGCAGTTTGCGCACGCCAACCAAACGACCGAAAAAGAGAAAGTTGCAGATCCATGGATGGCAGTATAACCGTGCTTTTCGGGAAAAAGCCAGCCGGATCGGGGGTCAGCATACAAATTTCGGAAAATAGAGCAGGAAATACCACAAAACATCGGGCTTGGCCTTCAAAAGTTGAAAACCCTTTTTCCCGCTTCTCGCTAACGCCGATGCTGATGCTGAACAACAAAACAAGAGGGGTTCTTAAGGAACCTCAGCATAAACCTGCGTCCGCTGCTTATCGTCCTGCGTGCGTCACCCTGCGCGAAATCGCAGGCCATGAGGGTCCGCGTAGCACCTGGATTCTGCGACTTCGCTTCGCTATGCGCAGAGTAACAGGAAGGGGGCTTCTTTGCCGCCACTTCTCACACATACAAGAGGAGCCAAGATGGGGAAGACGACGGAGAAAACAAGCATGAATTTGTTACTAAAAATGTAAAACTTTGTATTACCAATTTGTAACAAGGCGAAATTCGCTAAAAAGCGACAACTCTCTGAAGCCTGTAGAAAGCCGCTTATCTGCCGAAAACGACCGCTCATCGGAAATAAAGCTTGCAAAAAAGCGAAACTGAGCAAGCGAAAATGTGTAATAACTATCAACGTTATAAAATATGGATAATGCCTACGCTATATAAAACAACAGGTTAACCTTATGTGTGAGGCAAAGAATCTATGTCATCGCAGGGCAACAGCAACAGCTTTCGTCAAATTGTAAATATACAAATCTTTCGCGATTGTCTCTTGTTACTGTCTCAAATTAACGACAAAAAAATATATTGACACATCTTTTTTGGATAAATACGATTGCCAACGGTATTTGTTGAAATGATCACCAGGTACCACAGAAGCCTTTCCCATTGACTGCACGAGAAAGGCATCGAAATGAAATACCAATGCGTTAGGAAAACGTATTGTGACAAAAAAAGATAGTTTCAATGTTTTAGGGGGTAACGCGCCCGTGATGAACGGGGAGAGTTTTGATACTTTGAGAGGACGTTACCATGATTGACGCACGCATTTCGAGA
>Ga0209628_10000279_pt1 | contig 30658 bp, 21 predicted proteins | sample TergutCu122P4_FD_187285 | JGI IMG/M metagenome (GOLD analysis project Ga0209628, IMG submission 187285) | Cubitermes ugandensis P4 segment gut microbial communities from Kakamega Forest, Kenya - Cu122 P4 (SPAdes) (version 2) | ecosystem: Host-associated > Arthropoda: Insects > Digestive system...
CTTTGAACACGCGAACGTCACAGACGTCCGCCACGGGCGAGGCGGGCAATGAAGAGCGGATGCCCGATCCAGCGCAGCAGGTCATCGAAGGCGGGGGTCGGTTCCCCGGCTTCAAATGTGGGGGAAGAGGGAGAATGCGTGGCGTTGAGTCTGTCGGCCTGCTGGTTGGGGCCGGTCGAGAAAACGACTGCAACGACGCGGGAATCCGCTGTGCTGATCAGGTTTCCATCGTGATCCTTGATCTGGATGGCCCCGCTTGGCAGGGTGGAAAGCGAAATCGTGCTTTCAGCAAAAATTTTGTCCGGTCGATAGCGCCAGTGCCCTGCCCACGATTGGTTTGCATTGGTGCGCGAGTTGCCCCATGGGTCATGGGCGGGAAGGCCGAGCGTGCGCCAGGGCAGGTAGCCGGGTACGTTCAGTATGCAAGGCGGGCCTTGCTCCAGTCCGTAGGCGGGGCTCAAGGGGTTGGGTTCGATGCTCGGACAGGGCAGACGACCATGAACCAGCGCGAACCCGATGAGCGCGTCGACAATGTCGTCGAGCATGCCTTCTGCCGCACGACGCTGGCTGGCCTCAAAGCGCATGGCGAGCGGCGTGATGAGAAAGCTGGCAACCAGGCCAAGCACGACGAGCACGATAGCCATTTCAATCAGGGTGAAACCGCGCTTGCCCGCTACGGAACCTCTGCAAAACTCTGCATGCCAGTCATCCTGCGCGAAGTCGCAGGATCCACGCGGCATCTGGATTCTGCGACTTCGCTTCGCTACGCGCAGAATGACAGGAGGGGGTTTGCAGAGGTTCCCTACGGTATGCATCGAATCAGATCCTCGCTGGCGGGCTGATGGAGATCGGCGATTGCATAGTGGCGGTAGCCGATGTAGTCGCCCGTGCCGGTGATGTAGCTCACATGGTTTATCCCTTCGAGGTATTGGCCGGAATCCGCGCGCTCGGCTGAGGCGCTTCGCCGTTGAGGCGCGCTGCCCCGTAATCGTTCACCGCCGAACAGCACGAGGGCGCGGCAGGTTTCGATTTCGGAAACAGGTGAAGAGACCGTCGAATCGGTCAGCGCCACTGTCAGGCAGGCGCTGCCATCCATGCAGGCGACAAAGCGTGACTGGTCACGCCAGTTGTCATGAGCGGGGATCAGTTCTGGCGCGATGCCGAGTGTGGCGCCGCTGGGCAGGCGTCCATGCGCACGGTTGCCGATGATCGTTTCAGTCTGGGCGGTGAGGAAAGCCATGCCGGGACTGCCTGGACCGGTGTCGGCAAGAAGCGATTGAAGCGCCGATGCGGCAGTATCGAGAATGCCGTCGATCATGCCGGAGAAATCGGATCGTCTGCGCAGGGCGGCGAACAATTGATCGACGGTGATCCACGCGGCGATGTCGTTGGTATTCGTTTCCGGTTCTCCCTGAACGATGTCGAGATTGCCGGAAATATCAATGGCGTATGTGCGATCGAGAAAGGCGGGCAGATCGGTGGAGGCGTTTGCGCTGCCCGGACAACGCTGCGCGCCGGTGATGGCAGGCGGGCGGATCTGGCCGGGCAGCGCGGTTCCGGGGGCCAGGATCACTGCGATGACATCGTGTTCTTCTCCGCTGATTGCGCGTCCGGTTGGAGAGACGATCCTGAATTGTCCGGGGCTGTCCCAGTTGAGCGTCAGTGGCTTGGGGTTGTGTTTGACGCTGCCGGCGACCGCGTACCACAGACATTGCCCGTGGCCGTCGCGCAGGATCGGGAGTCCCAGCGTGCGGTATGGAAATCGGCCAAAGGCTCCGTGGTCGCGGGCATTGCAGGCGCCGAGGGAGACCGAGCCGTTGTTGGTTTTGTCGGGGCAGGGCAGATAGCCGATGTTCTGGCCGTCGTGCTGCAATTCCGGGTAACTGAAGGCGTAACCGATGAGCGCGTCCCTGGCCTGGGCGAGCGCGGAGGTACTGCGTTCATCGGCCTGCTGTTTGGCCCGAAATGCGAGTTGCCCGGAAGCGGCCAGCGCGACGGATGCCGCAAGCAGCAGCAAAAGCACGGCGGGAAGCAGCGCTCCGCCGCGTGCATGGCGGGAATAGAACGAGGTGTTTGGCGCGCACGGAGTCATGGCTCGAATTCCCTGTTCTGGAGAGGCCAGCTTTGCCCCGGTGACAGCCGGTGTCCAGAAACCAGCGCACCCGGAATGCCGTCGCCGGTGCGAATGGCAGGCTCGGTGGCGGGATCGACCGGGGCGCCATCGAACCACAAGGCAACGATGCGACCGTCGCGCCACAGGATTCCGTCGAAGCGACGCTTTGGGGGCGTTTTTACGGGGGGTGGAGCAGGTTGTAGGGGTGGCGTGGGTTCGGCGATATGGGAGCGCGTGGATAGCCGTCCGGAGAGCTGTTTCCACTCGGGTTTGTAGTGAGGCGATTTTTCCAGCGCGGCTTTGACGAGGGCGAAACGTTTTGCGCGCGCCATACGCGCGGCCTCGATCTCGCGGGCGCGGGTGAGCAGTGAGGCGGTTTTTTGCATGCCTGTCCGCGCGTCGTTCAGTTGTGCTTCGACTTCGGCATGCCAGGCGGTGGACAGAAACCAAAGCAATAGCGCGCCAGCAAACGCGGCCATGCAGCCAATCAGGGCGCGGCGTAACCCTGGTGGCAGAGGTTGCGATCGCTTCAACGGGAGCGGAATCGACATCAACATGTTCATGGCGCTGTTGGCAAGGAGAACGTGGTATCGAGCCGCAGGCGCGCCATGTCGGAATCAATGTGCACTTTCATGGGCGAGTCGTGTGGCCAAAGTGAAACCAGCTTGTCGGCGGCGGCTTGTAGCGGTTCGTTGCCGTCGAGCGAGATTTCGAGTTCGATGTCGGTCGATTGCGCGCCGTCGGAGGCGTTCCAGGTCAGCGATTCCAATCGCGCCCAAGGCGCTTTGTCGAGCAGGCTGGCAACGGCTTGCAGGATATCGACGGGGGCAATCCTGGGGTCGTGAATGAGTCTTTCGACCTCATTGAACCAGTCGTCGGGCAGGTCTGCTCCCGGTTCGGAGGTGGCTTCCGCGTTCAGTTTTTCCAGTTCGTTTTGAAGTTTTTGCCGCTCGGTGTTGAGTTGGGTGGTTTCCTGGCGCAAATGGTCGATGTCGATGAACCCGGCTGTAGCGGTTGCCACCCCGGCAGTGAGTATCGCCAGGGTGGCGGCCCACGCGGCGTAGCGCGCGGTGGTCAATCGGCGCGCCCGGCGCAGCGCATGACAGTTGTAATGACCGGGCGCGCCGCCCTGGCGTGTTTCCCGCAGCGCCAGCGAGAGCGCGTTCGCGCCGCCGCCGGAGCATCGGGCGATGTCGATGAAATCCATGACGCTGCTCGAGGATGGGGCCAGTTCGCGCAGGAGCGAGAAATCAGCCTCAGTCGCGAGCACGAGGATTGGAGGCGATCCTTCGATGAGCCGCTGCGAGGACAGCCAGGCCAGAGTCTGCGTGAGTTCGTCGCGATAAACGGGCAGGTTCTCAGCGAGCGTGGCGGTCTTGGCGGTGATGACGCGCGAAAAGGCAAGGCGGCGTTGCCGGAAAAGAATCTGGCGCATGCCGCCTGCTCCGAGAGTGAGCAGCAGGCATTGCGGCGGCAATTCGCGCTGGCGGCAGTACCAGCGCTCAATCAGGAAGGGCACGCTCGTGAGGTGCGGCGCGTTTGTCTGGCCTTTGACGCTGGCCTCAGTCAGTACGTCCAGCCAGAGGGTGATGGATGATGAACGAGGAATGGCCGAGAGCAGCACGTTCAGGCCGTCTTCAGCGCCGGAGGGCAGGGGAGTCGCGCGCGTGAATCCGGCATCGGGAAAACGCTGAGCCAGTTTGCGTTCGATCAGTTGAAGGCGGTCGGCGCGTGAGGTGTGCGGCAGGCGCTCGACGGCGTGACGCTCCTCGGCGAGATCGGCAATGAGGGTGATGCGGCGGCGCGCAACAGTCAGCCAGTGCTGGAGCTTGGTTTGGGCTTCGTCGGTGGTGATGCGCGATTCGTGTTCGAGCCCGCCCGGCGTATGTCGCCAGATGTCGAGTCCCTGCGAGTGAATGACCAGAGAATGGTGCATGGCGCGCCTCAAACCGGCAGCCGGGTGATGATGTCGTAAATCGGGCCGAGGACGGCAATGGCGATCCAGAGCATCAGCAGGCCCATGATGATGGTGAGCGCTGGTTCGATGCTGGCTTGCAGACGTTCGATGGCTTCGCGGGCATCGCGCTCGTAAAAGTAAACGAGTTGTTCGAGGGCGCTGTCGAGCCGCCCGGTCTGCTCGCCCACCCTCAGCATCCGGGTGACGAGTCTGGGGAAAAGTCCGGTGGACTCGAAGGCGTTGGCGATGCCCCGCCCGGCGGCGATGTGCGCGCCAGCGGCTTCGATGCCGGTGCGAATCGCCAGATTTGGCGTTGCGCGCGCGGTGCTGGCAAGCGCGTCGATCACGGTGATGCCGCTGGCGTACAGCATGGCAAGCAGACTGGCGATACGGGCCAGCGCCAGCCGCTGCGTGATGGGGCCGATGATCGGCAGCCGGAGCGCGAGGGCGTGCAGACGTCGGCGCAGGAGCGGGCGTCGTGCCGCAGTCATGGAAATCGCGAAGAAGGCGGCGATGAGCGCTGGCGGCAACAGCCAGGCATATTGGCGGAACCAGTCGGAAAAACCGATCAACAGGCGAGTCGACAAAGGCAGAACCTGCCCATTGCTGCGAAACAGGGTGGCGACCTGCGGCACGACCTGAGTGAGCGCCACGGCGATGGCGACGCAGAGCACGCTGCCGACGACGAGCGGGTAAATAGCGATTTTTCGGGCGTTGGCCCGGAGTTCATCGGCGCGGGCAAGGTCTGCGGCGATCTGGCGCAACACGGGAGCGAGATCGCCGGTCGATTCGGCTGCATGCAACATGCACCGAAACACTTCGTCGAAAACGTGCGGGTGTTGTTTCATGGCGGCGGAAAGCGGCTGGCCGCGCTCGATTTCGGTAAAGAGGTCGGACGCAATGGCCTTGATGCCTGGATGTCCCTGCCCATCGGTGAGTTCGGCAAGGACGTCGAGTATCGGGACGCCCGCGCCAAGCATCTGTTCGAGATGAAAACAGAAGTGAATCAATTCGCGGCGGGGGATGCGCCGCGGGCCTCTCAGCCATGAGGCTCTGGCGGGTTTGATGTGAATCGGCTCCAGACTGCGTTCGCGCAGGCGCGCTTCGAGTTCGACAAGGCTTGCGGCGCTGGTTTCGCCCTGTACGATTTGTCCATGGACATCGCAGGCGCGGTAACGGTAACGGCTCATTGCGCTGCTTCCGGTTTTGCCGGAGGGGCGAGCGGCCCCAGGACGCGGAACAGTTCTTCGGGCGAGGTGCTGCCTTCCAGCGCCTTGCGCCGTCCATCGTCGCCGAGGTCGAGATGCCCCTCCTGCGCGCGGGCGGCGCGCGCAATCTCGGCAGGGGATGCGCCGGTGGCGACGAGCTCATTGAGCGCCTCGTTCATGTTCAATACTTCGAAGACCGGCAATCGGCCGCGATACCCGCGTCCGGCGCAGTTCGGACAAGCGCCCGCATGGGCGAGGATGAGACCGTCGCTGCCTCCACAGCCGGACAGGCCGAGTCGCAGGCATTCCGTGGCGCTTGCCGGAGCCAGATGGCGACAGTCCGGACACAGGCGGCGCACGAGACGTTGCGCGATCACGCCGCGCAGGTTGTCGGCCAGCAGCGCCGGGCGGATGCCGAGATCGAGCAGGCGCGCGATGGAGCCGATCGCGGAGTTGGTGTGAAGCGTGGCAAAGACGCGATGCCCGGTCATTGCAGCGCGGAGTGCCATTTCGGCCGTCTCGGAATCGCGTATTTCGCCGACGAGGATGATGTCCGGGTCTTGCCGCAACAGGGCGCGGATGCCGGTAGCGAATCCGATTTTCGCGGCTTCGTTGATGGCGGTCTGGCGGACGCGCGCCATTGGGTATTCCACCGGGTCTTCCAGCGTCATGATGTTCACGGCTTCACTATCGAGATAATCGAGCATGGCGTAGAGGGTGGTGGTCTTGCCGCTGCCGGTGGGGCCGGTGACGAGAATCAATCCTTCGGGGTAGGCCAGCATGCGTTCGATGGCGGCAAGCCGCGGCGGGTCGAACCCGATCTTGTCCAGCGGGACGATGCCGCGGCGATAGTCGAGGATGCGCAGTACGATGTTTTCGCCATTGAGCGTTGGCATGGAAGAGACGCGAAAGTCGACCGGCCGTCCGGCAACGGTGATCGAAACTCGTCCGTCCTGCGGCGCGCGCGTCTCCGCGATGTTGAGCCCGGCCATGACCTTGATCCGCACCGCCATGGCGGGCCAGTGATTGAGGTGCAGGGCGCGCACCTGCTGGAGAATACCGTCGACGCGATAACGGATGCGCAGAAAACCGGCCTCCGGCTCGAAGTGGATATCCGAAGCCGCCGTTTTGACCGCATCGACGAGCAGCGCATCGACGAGCCGCATGAGCGGATGCCCGGTCTCGTTCATGGCCGGGGCGCTGCTCGTTTCAAGTTCCTGGAGAATGTCGTCGATGGCAAGCCGGTAGCCGTAATGCCGGTCGATGGCCTCGCGGATCTCGGACTCGGCGGCGAGCATTGGACGCAGATGCAGCCCGCAGTGCGCGGCCAGCGCGTCGAGCGCGATGAGGTCTTGCGGGTTGGCCATTGCCACGGTCAGGGTGGCGGTGGCCTCGTCGAAGGACAGGGGCAGGGCGGTGACGCGGCGGGCGAGCGGCTCGGGTATGAGCGAGAGCGTTGCCGGGTCGACGACGGCCCCGGCCAGTTCCACGACCTGCCGCCCGAGCCGTTTTGAGAGCGCGTCACGCAGCATGGTTTCGGTGATGAAACCGAGTTCTACGCACAGTTGCCCGAGGAGGCCGGATTTGTGGGCCTGTTCGTGCAGGGCGATGCGCAACTGGTCGTCGCCGATCAGGCCGACATCGAGCAGGGTCTGACCGATGAGCATGGCCGATGGCGCGGGTGCGGCAAGGGGCGGTGTTTGCAGTCCGTTCATGGCGACTCGCTATGCAGAAAGGAGGTGTTCGGCAGCGCTGCCCGTTCCGGCGCGTAATCGCCGTCGATGCCCGGATGCCGGATCAGGCGCGGGCGCAGGAAGATGACCAGTTCGGTACGCCGGACGCTGTTTTCGCGGCGCGTAAAAAGTTCGCCGAGCAACGGTATCGCGCCAAGTACCGGAATGCGGCCCGTGTCGGTATCGAGCTTGTCCTCCATCAATCCGCCAAGGACGGCGATTTCACCATCGGCAAGCCGGAGCACGGATTCCATTTCGCGCGTGCGGATTTGCGGCACCCGGTTCGGAATGCTGCCGAGTGATGGATTGGGGTCGTCCTTGTAGCCCGAAATGCTGGAAATGGTGGGACGCACGGCGAGGATGATGGCGCCGTCGCGTCCGATCTGCGGGGTGACGGTCATCACCAGCCCGACCGAGACCGATTGCGGTTTGGTGGTCGCGGTGGTTTTTGCCCGGTCGCTGTTGGGGTATTCAGTGACCGAGGCGTCAACGAGAAAATAGACGACCTCTTCAACCACTTTGAGAATTGCGGTCTGGTTGTTGAGCACGGAAAGTTTGGGGCTGGAGAGCACCTTGATTTTTCCAAAGGTCTCCAGCCAGTCCAGGCGCACGTCGAGTTGGTTCGAGAGGTAGGAAACCGACGGCTGCATACCGCCAGTGTCGGTGGTGCCGCGCGGGTTCACGCTGATGAATGGCAGACTCAGTCGGCCCCAGTCGATGCCCTGCCGATAGCCGTCGGCGAGCGTGACTTCGACGATCGTGGCTTCGACCATCACCTGCCGTCTGGCTGCGCCTTGCACGAGGTCGATGAACTCATTCACCTTGCGATGCTGGCTGGCGCTGGCGAGCACCATCAATACGCCGGTTTCGCGGTTGCTGATGACGAAAGCGGAGTCTTCCGCGCCAGCGCCGCCGCTGCTACAGGCTGCCTCGCCGCCCGTTGCGCCGGGCCGTCGCACGGTTTTGCAACGCGGCTTGCCGATGCTGCGTTCGTGCTCCTTGAGCAGTGCGCGGATATTGTTTTCGAGCGTTTCCCAGAAATGATTCGTCGCTTTGGCGGCGATCTGGGTGAGCGAAACATTTCCGCTGCTGGCGCTGCTCTTGTCGTCGACGGCGCTGCTGCTGGTGGCGATCTGTGTGCTGGTAGCGATCGTGCCGTTCATGTCGCGCGCGAGGTTCACGTAGTCGATGCGGTAAGCGCGTGTAAATGGGATATCGGGCATGGCCGCCAGACGCTTGCCGTCGAATTCGCAGCGCAGATCGGCCTGCTCGCAAAGGGCCTCGATCAGTTCCGGTAGCGGGCGATTGAAAACGCTCAGGCTGACGAGACCTTCGACGCCGGGGTGCAGTTCAAGGTCGATCCGCTGGTCGCGCGCCAGAGCCGTGAGTACCTGTTCGACCGGGGCGAGGCGGACATCGAGCGAGTATGTCGGCGCGGGAGGCGGGATGCGGAGGGAGGCTGGATCGGATAAGGGCGTGCTTGCCCGTTCTTCGGGAGCGTCGGAAACCTGCACGCGCTTCTCTTCCGCCATCAAATGCCCGGAACCCGGCGTGTGGCCGGAGTTTCGCGGTTGCGGCATCTGTACGCATCCCGCAAGCGTGACCGCAAGAAAGGTCGCCATGACGGCAGGAAGCTGTCGCATATTCCAAAAGATTTATCATGAATGATTTCAACATATCAATAATAAATAAGCGAGTCAACATGGAATGCGAGACAAATTTTGTGGTCCGGCGGGCGTGCCATAAAAAAACCGCCCGATGGGCGGTTTGAGGAGCCGTTCCGGGCAGGCTCGAAGGCGACTATCCCCCCAATTTCTCCACCGCCTCATGAATGCGGGCGGGTTCGTCGAGCTTGAGGATGCGCTGCACCTTGGGGGTGATCTCGGCGAGATCGGCGCGCAGGATCTGTTGCTTGATTTCGAGAATGCGGGCCGGGTGCATCGAGAAGCTGCGTAGCCCCATGCCAAGCAGCAACAGGGTGAAGGCGGGGTTGCCAGCCATTTCTCCACAGACGGAAACGGGGCATTCGGCGCGCTGCGCTGTCTGGATGGTGCCGGAGATGAGTTTCAGCACGGCAGGATGAAGCGGATCGTAGAGACGCACGACCGCTTCGTTTCCACGGTCGACGGCCAGCGTGTACTGGATGAGGTCGTTGGTTCCAATGGAAAGAAAGTCGAGCCGACGGATGAACATGCCCAGGGCCAGCGCGGCGGCGGGGACTTCCACCATGCCGCCGACGGGCAGTTTTTCGTCGAATTTGATTTTTTCCTCGCGCAGTTCTTCTTTTGCTTTTTCGATGATGGCCAGTGTCTGTTCGATTTCATCGGCGTGCACCAGCATCGGAATCATGATTTGCAGCTTGCCGTGCGCCGAGGCGCGCAACAGGGCGCGTAACTGGGTGAGGAATATTTTGGGTTCGGTCAGCGAGTAGCGCACCGCGCGCAGACCGAGGGCCGGGTTGGGTTCGCCCTGGGGACTTCCGGCAAATGCCTTGTCTGCGCCGATGTCGAAGGTGCGCGCCGTGACGGGTTTGCCGGAAGCGGCTTTGACGACGGTGCGGTAGATTTCGTATTGCTCGTCCTCGTCGGGCAGGGTGTCGCGGTCGATGAAGAGAAATTCGGTGCGAAACAGCCCTACGCCGTCGGCGTTGGTTTGCTTGACCTGGGCCATGTCCTGCGGGCCGCTGATGTTGGCCAGCAACTGAATGACTTCGCCGCCAAGGGTGGCTGCCGGGGTGTCGCGCAGACGCTTGAGTTTGGAACGCTCCAGTTCCAGTTCGGAGCGGCGCAACTGGTATTCTTCGACGACGGATTCGTCGGGGTCGACGATGGCAATGCCGCGCGTGCCGTCGACGATGATGAGTTCGTTGGCGCGCAATAGGTTGCGGATGTGGCGCAGACCCACGATTGCCGGAATGCCCAGGTTGCGGGCCACGATGGCCGTGTGGCTCGTGGGGCCGCCAATGTCCGTGATGAATCCCGCAATGTGGTCCTTGAAGCTGATGGTGTCCGCCGGGGACAGATCGTGGGCGACGATGACGGTGCCGAACCCGTCCTTGCGCTTGGGGGGGAGCGGGCCGGGATCGCCGAGCAGCGTTTTTACCAGCCGTTCGACAACCTGCACGACGTCGGCCTTGCGCTCGCGCAGGTAAGGGTCTTCGATCTGGCGGAATTGCTCCACCACCAGTTCCATTTGCTGCACCAGCGCCCATTCGGCGTTGTAGTGATGTTCCTGGATTTTGTTGCGCGCCGCTTCGACCAGCACGGGGTCTTCCAGCATCATGCGTTGCAGGTCGATGAAGGCGCCCACTTCGCTGTGCGGTTGGGCGGTTGCGGCGGTGGCTTTGAGCCCGAGCAGTTCGCCGTCTACGGTCGCGACGGCGTTGTCGAAGCGTTCGAGTTCGGCTTTGAGATGGCGCGGCGCGATCTGGTAGTGATTGACTTCGAGCAGCGTGTGCGAAACCAGTTGTGCGTGACCGATGGCAATGCCCTGGGAAACCGGCAGGCCATGTACGGTGAAACTCATTGGGTCACCCTCCTCATGGTTTTGTCATTCCGGTTCGTCAAAGCGGTTGGCGATCAGTTCGATGATGCGCGCCATTGCTTCGTCGGCATCCTTGCCCACGGTTTCGATGGTGAGCGTGGCGCCCTGGGTGGCGGCGAGCATCATCAATCCCATGACGCTCTTTGCGCTGACCCGGCGTTCGTTGCGCTCCAGCCAGACTTCGGAAGCAAAATCGTTTGCCAGTCGCGCAAGCTTTGCCGAGGCGCGCGCGTGCAGCCCAAGTTTGTTGATGATTGCGACTTCGGTTTTTGGCATTTACCACACGAATCCTTGCATTGCATGTCGTCGGCGATTGTAGCCGATGGAGAGAGGCCGCGTTGGGTGAAGGGCTATTGCCGTGGCGCATTGTGTTTCTCCAGCCATTTAGAGAATTCGTAAATTGCCGCCTGTTCGCAGGCGGTCTAAAATATACAGTTTCGCCATTCACATTCATTCGGATGGCGCCTTACAGGAGAGGCAGCATGAAGATGACAACGCAGGCAGCGGCAGAGGCTTCGCCAGAGCAGGCGGCGGTCGCTACGGCTGCGGAAAGCGAGTTTTTGTCCCCCCCGGTTTTCAAGTCCGCCAAACTCGCCGATGTCTGCTACGACATTCGCGGTCCGGTGTTGACCCGCGCCCGGCAACTGGAGGATGAAGGGCACCGGATCATCAAGCTCAATATCGGCAATCTCGCGCCTTTCGGGTTCGATGCGCCCGAGGAAATTCAGCGGGACGTGATCCGCAATCTGCCGAATTCATCGGGGTATACGGATTCAAAGGGCATTTTCGCTGCGCGCAAGGCGGTGATGCACTATACGCAGCAGAAGAACATCAAGGGCGTGGATGTCGAGGATATTTATATCGGAAACGGCGTCTCGGAACTCATCGTCATGGCGATGAACGCGCTCCTGAATGCGGGCGACGAGGTGCTGATTCCCGCGCCCGATTATCCGCTCTGGACGGCGGCGGTATCGCTCTCTGGCGGGCGTCCGGTGCATTACCTGTGCGACGAAGGGGCAGGGTGGTTGCCCGATCTGGCCGACATTCGCAGCAAGATCACGCCCAATACGCGCGCCCTCGTGATCATCAACCCGAATAATCCGACCGGGGCCATCTATCCGGATGAAGTGCTGCGGGAAATCGTTGCCATTGCGCGTGAGCACAATCTCATTCTTTATGCCGACGAGGTGTATGACAAAGTGCTCTACGAGGGCGCAACGCATACCTCGCTCGCGGCGCTCTCCGAAGATGTGCTGACCATCATTTTCAATGGCCTGTCGAAGAATTACCGCGCCTGCGGTTATCGCGCCGGGTGGATGGTGGTGTGCGGAGAAAAGCGGCATGCGCGGGATTACATCGAGGGGCTGGATATGCTGGCTTCGATGCGCCTGTGCGCGAATGTGCCTGGACAGTATGCGATTCAGACCGCGCTCGGCGGTTATCAGAGCATCAACGAGTTGATCTGCGAAGGCGGCAGGCTGCGTCATCAGCGCGATCTGGCCTGGGAACTGATTACGGCGATTCCAGGGGTTTCCTGCGTCAAACCCATGTCGACGCTTTACATGTTCCCGAAGCTCGATCCCCGGATGTATCCGATCACGGATGACCAGGCGTTCATCTCTGAACTGCTCGAAACCGAACGGGTGTTGCTGGTGCAGGGAACGGGTTTCAACTGGCCGCAACCCGATCATTTTCGATTGGTCTTTTTGCCGTATGAAGAGGACTTGCGCGAAGCCATCGGGCGCATTGCGCGGTTTCTTGAACACTATCGCAAACAGCATGGCGCGCTGTAGCCATAGGCCGGGGATCAATTCATCAATCGACGCATAACAACGGAATGACCGCATGAAACCGATCAAGGTAGGGTTGCTGGGTATTGGCACTGTCGGAGGCGGCGTGTACGCCGTTCTCAAACGCAACGCGGACGAAATCGCCCGCCGGGCGGGGCGCGAGATTCGCATCACCGTGGTGGCGGACAGGGACATCGAACGCGCGCAGCGTCTTGTCGGCGGCGCCGTGCGGCTCACGGACGACGCCTTCAGCGTGACGCGCGACCCGGAAATCGACATCGTGGTCGAATTGATCGGCGGGGATACCGTAGCAAAAGAGCTGGCGCTGTCGGCCATCGAGAACGGCAAGCATTTCGTCACCGCCAACAAGGCGCTTCTGGCCGTGCATGGCAACGAGATTTTTGCCGCCGCGCGCCGTCGTGACGTGATGGTGGCCTTTGAAGCGGCGGTGGCCGGAGGGGTGCCCATCATCAAGGCGCTGCGCGAAGGGCTGTCCGCCAACCGCATCGAGTGGGTGGCAGGGATCATCAACGGCACGACCAATTTCATTCTGTCCGAGATGCGCGACAAGGGACTGCCCTTTGCCGAGGTGTTGAAAGAAGCTCAGCGTCTTGGCTATGCCGAGGCCGATCCCACGTTCGACATCGAAGGGGTGGATGCCGGGCACAAGGCAACGATCATGAGCGCCATTGCCTTCGGCATTCCAATGCAGTTCGACAAGGCGCACATCGAGGGGATCACCCGGCTCGAATCCATCGACATTGCTTATGCCGAGCATTTGGGCTACCGGATCAAGCTGCTCGGCATTGCGCGCAAGCGCCCGGAGGGGATCGAACTGCGCGTGCATCCGGCGCTTGTACGCGCCGACAAGTTGCTGGCCAATGTCGAGGGAGCGATGAACGCGGTGCTGGTGCAGGCCGATGCCGTGGGGGCGACGCTCTATTACGGCAAGGGCGCGGGGGCGGAGCCGACCGCCAGCGCGGTGATCGCCGATCTCGTCGACATCACGCGGCTGCATACGGCCGATCCTGAGCATCGCGTGCCGCATCTCGCCTTCCAGCCGGATCAGGTGTTGGAACTGCCGGTGCTGCCCATCGGGGAGACGGTGACTTCTTTCTACCTGCGCATGCGTGTGCTGGACAAGCCTGGCGTGCTCGCCGACATCACCCGCATCCTCGCCGACAGCGACATTTCCATCGACGCGATGATCCAGCGGGAAGCGGGCGAAGGCGAATCGCAGACCGACATCATCATGCTGACCCACCAGACCGTGGAGAAGAACGCCGTGGCCGCCATCGCGCGTATCGAGGCGCTCGATTCGGTGCAGGGAAAGGTGACGCGGTTACGGCTGGAGACGCTGTAAGCCTGCATGTCCCCTATCCGCTACGCTATCCGCCCCTCGCGGCCCGAGGCGCACCTCTTCGAGGTGCGCTGCACGGTGTCCATGCCCGATCCTGCCGGGCAACGGTTTTTTCTGCCGACGTGGATTCCCGGCAGCTACATGATCCGCGAGTTTGCGCGCCATATCGTGAGCATCCGGGCCGAGGCGGACGGGCGACAGGTGGCGCTCGAAAAACTCGATAAGCACGCCTGGCAGGCGGCGGCTGTGCCGAAAGATGCGCCGCTGACGCTCGTCTACGAAGTGTATGCCTGGGATTTATCGGTGCGCGCCGCGCATCTCGACCAGACGCACGGTTTTTTCAACGGCACGAGCGTTTTTCTTGCTGTGGAAGGAAAAACCGGCTTGCCCTGTCTGGTTGACATCCAACCTCCTGCTGCGTGTGGGCAGGATTGGCGAGTGGCCACGGCATTACCGCGCGCCAAAGGCGAGCCGGGCGCAGCGCGGCCCTGGGGATTTGGGCTTTATCGCGCCGCCGATTATTTCGAGCTGATCGACCATCCGGTTGAAATGGGCGTGTTCACGCTCGATCATTTCGAGGCGTGCGGCGCGCGGCACAGCATCGTTCTCAGCGGACGACACGATTGCGATATTGCGAGATTCAAGAGCGATCTGGCGCGCATCTGCCAGTGGCAGATCAATCTTTTCGGCGCACCGGCGCCGATGAAGCATTATCTGTTTCTCGTTCGGGTCGCGGACGAAGGTAACGGCGGACTCGAACATCGCGCCTCATCAGCGCTCATCACGCACCGGGACAATCTGCCGTATCCCGGCATGAAGAAGATTTCCAGCGGCTATATGGGCTGTCTCGGCCTGTGCAGCCATGAGTATTTCCATCTCTGGAACGTCAAACGAATCAGTCCGAAGGCGTTCGAGGCGCATGATCTCGCACGCGAGAACCATACCCGGCTGCTGTGGGCGTTCGAGGGTTTTACTTCGTACTACGACGATCTTGCCCTGGTGCGCTCAGGCGTCATCAGCATCGCCGATTATCTTGGACTGCTGGAAAAGAACATCTCCTCGGTGCTGAAAACGCCGGGACGGATTCGTCAGAGCGTGGGGCAATCCTCGTTCGATGCCTGGACGCATTATTACCGGCAGGATGAAAATTCACCCAATGCCATCATCAGCTATTACACCAAGGGCGCTTTGATCGCGCTCGCGCTGGATTTGCGGTTGCGTCTGGAGAGCGCGGGCGCTTGCAACCTCGACGAGGTGATGCGCGCGTTGTGGCGGCGCTATGGACTGACCAATGTGGGGGTGCCCGAGGAAGGCATTTTCGAGTTGGTCGCGGAAATCGGCGGCGGCAAAATCGCGCGCTGGTTGAAGAAGGCGGTGGAAGGAACGGACGACCTGCCGTTGGCAAAGTGGCTCAAACCCTTCGGCGTGCACTGCCGCTTCGAGGCGGGAAGCAGCACGCCGACGCTTGGGATCAAGCTGCGCGAAGGCAGGGCGGCGCGCATCGCAACGGCCTATGACGGCGGCCCCGCGCAGCAAGCAGGACTGTCGGCAGGAGACATGCTGATGGCCGTCGATGGTTTGCGGGTCGACAGTCACAATTTGCCGAAAATGCTGGAACGTCGTCGCGCTGGCGAACGGATCGAAATCCATGCTTTTCGGCGTGACGAACTGATGCGTTTCGAGCTTGAACTGGCCCATGCGGCGCTGGATACGGCCAGATTGAGCCTGGAACCCAACCCGGACGAGGCAACCAAAGCATTGCGGGATGGCTGGCTGTCAGAGGCAGGATGAAATGCTGACCATCTCCAACCACGATCGCACCCTCGACGGGTTCACGTATGTCTATCCAGTGCTTTCCCGGCGCGCGGGCGGGGTATCGGTGGGCATCAACCTCAATCCGAACAATGCCTGTAACTGGCAATGTGTCTATTGTCAGGTGCCTGACCTGATACGAGGCAAAGCGCCGAAAATCGACCTCGCAAGGCTCGAATCCGAGTTGCGCGCTTTCCTCGCTGCCTTGTGCCAGGGCGACTGGCTGCTTCATAACGCGCCCGAAGGGATGCGGACATTGCGGGATATCGCTTTTTCGGGCAATGGAGAGCCGACCAGTGCAGTGGAATTCGCAGATGCCGTGGCGCTGGTCGCCCGGCTGCATGCCGAATTCGATCTCGGCCCAGCGGTTGCTCTGCGCCTGATCACCAATGGCAGCCTGCTTGGTCAGGCGCGTGTGCGTGAAGGGATCCGCCGGTTGGGGCAGGCGGGCGGCGAGGTCTGGTTCAAGGTCGACGCGGGCAGGATGGATGCCATCGAGCGGATCAACGGCGTCAGACTGACTCCGAAAACGATCGCCCGCAATCTGGAAACCTGCGCGACCCTGTGTTCGACCTGGGTACAGACCTGCGTTTTCCGCTGGGATAACCTGCCGCCGGACGACTCTGAGCTCGACGCCTGGCTCGATGTGCTGACGAATGCCGCAATTCGGGGCGTATTGCTTTATGGCGTTGCCCGGCCTTCACAACAGCCCGCCAGTGCACGTATCAGCCCCCTGTCGACGGAGGAATTCGACAGGATTGCGATGAGGGTCAAAGAAAAAGGGCTGACGGTTTACGTCAGCCCTTGATGACCGATATCTGAAGGGGCAAAAGACCTGACCGGGAGGTCGAATTTGCTATACCTGCCTGCCATCCCGCCGTTCCGTTCAGGCTTTTTTCTTTTTCGAAGTTGAAGCGCGCGCCTCTTTCTTCAGGTTTTTGTACATTTCGGGGTTGGTGGCCTTGAGGTACTCCGCGACGTCGAAGTCTTCCTTCTTGACCTTGGTGATGTCGATCTGCTCGATATGCACCAGGCGCAGGAGGGCTTGAACGGGGCGCGGAATATTGCGTCCGCTTTCATAACGCGAACCACCGCTCTGGGTGACGCCGATCTTCGACCAGAACTGAGACTGGTTGAGACCAAGCTTGCGGCGGATTTCACGTACATCGAAGGGCTGTTCTGTGGCTTTCATGTCATCGTCCTTTACAGGGTTATGGGGGAAAAATTCACACGTTGGTTGAGGCGGTGGCCTGTCGGTCTCCATATGGATGCCGAGTGATTCAGATTATAGGTCAGTCCTTGCATTCTATACAGGAACAATTAACGCAATACGGTTAACCGCAACGACATCTGGTTACCCAGTGTGTTTTTGGATATTACCCGTGAACAATATCACACGTCTGCCATGATCCACCCCGGTCGAAGTGATAGGAAAACCCCGCGAAGATAACTTTAATCCATATTCAATCTAAATATCTTGAAAAACCATTACATAAACGTTGATATAGTAGCACCCAGTCAAGGGAATGTGAATAACTGTAGTGGCATTATGCATCAAACCGTAAATATTTCGTTGTGTTTCGTACTCTATCTGGTGTAGAGCGGGCGGAAAATATGCATGATAGCCACGGGGCGAAACCGTTGGAAAAAAGATACAGATCATGGGCTTGATGCGTGTTACTACCTATGTCTGCCAGGCTTTGTTGGCATTCATCATTCTGGCAACAACACCGGCATCGGCTCTTGCCGGACGCGAAGCGAATTTTCTGGGATGAGCTTCCCGCCGCGAGCGGGGGGAGGGTGGTGACGGGTGGGAGTGGTATCATTCGCGACTTTGAAGGCAGTCCCTGTGCCCCTGCCGTTTAGCCGCTGTTTCACCGCCTGATTCGTCCAACCTTGCGCCTGTCCAAGCTCAAACTCGCCGGTTTCAAGACTTTCGTCGATCCGACCACGGTACTCATTCCGGGGAATCTGGTCGGCGTGGTCGGGCCGAACGGCTGCGGCAAGTCGAACATCATCGACGCGGTGCGGTGGGTGCTGGGAGAGACTCGCGCCTCGGCCCTGCGCGGCGAATCCATGCAGGACGTCATTTTCAACGGCTCCACGACCCGCAAGCCGGTGTCGCGCGCCAGCGTGGAACTGGTCTTCGACAATGCGGCCAGCCGCGCCGGAGGGCAATGGGCGCAGTACGCCGAAATCGCCGTGCGCCGCGTCCTGGAGCGTAGCGGCGAGTCCTCCTATTTCATCAACAATATCCATGTGCGCCGCCGCGACGTGATCGACCTCTTCCTCGGTACTGGCCTGGGGCCCCGCGCCTATGCGATCATCGAGCAGGGCATGATCTCGCGCATCATCGAGGCGCGGCCGGAGGAAGTCCGGGGTTTTCTCGAAGAGGCCGCCGGGGTGACCCGCTACCGGGAACGCCGACGCGAAACCGAGGGGCGGCTTGGCGACGCGCGTGACAATCTTGCCCGTCTCGACGACATCCGTCTCGAACTGGGCGAACGTATCAGCCATCTCGAAGTCCAGGCCGCCGCTACCAAACGCTATCAGGCGTTCGATGCCGCCCTGCGCGAGCGTCAGCAACTGCTCTGGCTCATCAAGCGCAACGAAGCGCGCGCCGGACTCGCGCGCGTGACCTTTGAGCTGCGCGACAGCACTGCCCGCATCGACGCCGACAACACCCGCCTGCAGGAACTGGAAAACGAACTCGAAGAGGCGAGAAACGGACATCTGGCCGCATCCGAATCCGTTCATCACGCGCAGAGCGATTTTTTTGCCGCCAGCGCGGAAGTCTCCAGGCTCGAAGCCGAATTGCAGCACCTGAATGAAACCCGGCAGAGGCTCGAAACCCGCCTCGGGCAACTCGATGTCGACAGCGCGCATTGGCGCGCCCGACGCGAGACGCTGGATGCTGAGCATGCGCGTTGGGAAGCGCTGGCCGAGAATGCCGCCCTGCGCGCCGAACAGGCCGAAGCGCGCCATCAGGAAATTTCCGACCGACACCCGGAACTCGAAACCGCCTGGCGCAATGCCGACGCCACCGTGACATCGGTGCGGCGCGAACTGGCGGCGGCCGAACAGCAATTGCGGGTGGAAGAAACCAATCGCGTCCACGCCGGGCGCGCGCTCGATGCGTTCTCTCTGCGCCGCGCAAAGCTCGACGGCGAACGCAACGCAATCGAAGGTCCCGATCCGGCGCGGGTCGCCGAGCGCCAGACATGGCTCGATGCCCTGCGTGCGCGTTGCGAAACCTTGCAACAGGAACTGGCCGAAGCGCAGACGCGCCAACCCGCGCTTGCCGAGGCGCTCAAAGAGGCGCTCGAAGCCGGAAACACCAGCGAACGCCGCCTCACCGAAACGCGCGCGCGATACAACGCGCTGATGCAACTTCAATCCCAGGTTGCCACGCAAGGCGAACTCGATGATTGGCTCGTCTGCCACGGCTACGGCGAACTGCCCCCGTTGTGGCGTCTGCTGAAAGTCGAACCGGGTTGGGAGACCGCAATAGAAGCCGTGCTACGTGAACGTCTGGCCGCGCGCGTGACGGAAGAGGGCGGCCTGCTGGCGGATAGTCTTCTGGCCGCCCCCCCGCCGGGCGCATTGGTGTTGGGCTTTACAGACATCATGCCGGAAGAGACGCAGCCTGCGCCATCTGGCGCCACTGCCCTGAGTGATATGGCGCTTATGGGCGATGGCGCGCGGGACGCGCTGCTTGCCGACTGGCTGCGCGGCTGGTATGCGGTGGAACGGCTCGATGACTGGCTATCCCGCCGCGCCACGCTGGCGCCCGGCATATGCCTGATCGACCAAAGCGGGCAGGTATTGAGCCGTGGCATGCTGGCGCGCTTCGTCCCGGATAGCCATACCCACGGACTCATCGAACGGCAACGCGAAATCGACGCGCTTGCCGAGCGCTTGCGGATGCTCGAAGACGAGGCGCATGACAGGCAACAGGCGTTGCGCAATGCGCAGAGCGCCGCCAGTGAGGCGCAATCCCGGATAGATGCCCTGCGAAGCGAAACCCAGGCTGCGCAGGGAGAACGCCACGCCGGGGAAGTCGAAGTCCTCAAACTCGTCCAGGCAGCAAGCCGCGCAGAAGAGCAGCGCGCCCGGCTCGAAAACGAAATTGAAGAACTGCTGCGCCAGGAAGAAGGCGAGCGCGAGCGGCACACCCGGGCCGAACTCGAACACGCCCGCGCCACTGAACTGGCCGGGCTGCAACGCGCGCAACTCGATGCCGCCATCGACGTTCTGCGTGAACGCGAGTGCGCCCTGCGCGACCTGCGCGCGCTGGAACAGTCGCTTGCGCGCGACCTCCAGGAAGCCCGTTTCTCGGAGCGCGAGTGCGCGGGCAAGCTCGAAGACAATGTTCGCAATCTGCAACTGGCCAATGAACAACTCGAAAGAATCGCCCGTGAGCGCAGCAATTGCGAAGCGGAATTTGAAGCTACCGACGACAGTGGCTGCCGGATGTCCCTGCAAACGGCGCTCGATGTGCGCGGCAGCCGCGAAACCACCCTGGCCGGTCGTCGCGACGCGCTCGAACTGGCGGTAGCCACCCTGCGCGGAATCGAAGAACTGCGTCTGCGCACCGAACACGAAGCGGCCCCCTTGCGTGCGCGCGTGGCCGATCTGAGGCTGGAAGCGCAGGCGGCCGAACTGGCTGCTGCCCAATTCGACGAAAGACTGGCAGAGGCGCAAGCCGACGAAGCTGCGCTCGCTCCGCTGCTGATTGATGCGCCCAGCGAAAATGCCCTGCAACGCGAAGTGGCGCGGCTCGGGCGGGAAATTGCCGCCCTGGGCGCGGTCAACCTTGCCGCCGTCGAAGAACTGAGCACTGCGGCCGAGCGTAAATCCTATCTGGACGCCCAGAACGATGACCTGCTTGCGGCCATCGGAACGCTCGAAGATGCCATTCGTCGCATCGACAGAGAGACGCGCGAAATGCTGCAAACGACATACAATACTGTCAATGAGCATTTCGGCAGGTTGTTTCCGCAGTTGTTTGGCGGTGGACGGGCGGCGCTGATACTGACCGGCGAGGAAATTCTCGATGCGGGCATTCAGATCGTGGCGCAGCCTCCGGGCAAGAAGAACGCTTCCATTCAGTTATTGTCCGGCGGCGAAAAGGCGTTGACCGCGATTGCGCTGGTATTTGCCATGTTCCAGCTCAATCCGGCGCCATTCTGCATGCTCGACGAAGTCGACGCACCGCTGGATGATGCCAACACCGGACGCTATGCCGAACTGGTGAAGCACATGACATCGCATACGCAATTCATCTTCATCAGCCACAATAAGATTACGATGGAGACCGCGCAGCAACTGATCGGAGTCACGATGCAGGAACAGGGCGTATCGAGAGTGGTGGAAGTCGATATCGAGGCTGCGATGCGCATGACCGAACCGGCGGCGGCATGATGGAGAAGCAATCAACAATGGAAAGGGCGCGGTAAAGAGATGGGTACACTACAGATCGTATTGGTCGGGGGCATCATCGCCGTTGTCGCGGGCATCATCCTCTTCAACAAATGGCAGGAAACCCGGCATCGGCATAGCGCCGGTCGCGCCTTTCCGAACAATCAGCGCGACCCCTTGCTCGAAGGCAGGGACGACGAAAATCCCCTCGATGCCCGCGGATCGGCGGAACAGGAAGCGCATGACGAAGCGGACGCCGATGAACGGGCGGCCGCCCCGCCGGAAGGCAGGCGTAACCAGCAAAACTATCAGCAGCCGCCCAGGCAGCGGGTGCGGCCCCCCCTGCCCGACAAGCTCGATCCCCGCATTGATTGCTGTATCCGCATCGAGGCCGTGGAACCCGTCGAAGTGCCGCGTTTTTGGGCGGCGCAAACCGAGGCGCTGGACGACATCGAGCGGCCGCTGCGCTGGTATGCATTCGACGACCGCGATAACCAATGGCGCAGGATCAACGGAAATACCGTCGGCGCGCATCACTGGTTTCTGGCCGCGCTGCAACTGGTCGATCGGGGGGGGATGCTCAGCGAGGGCGACTTCCTGCGCTATACCCGTGGCGTACAACGTCTTGCCGATCAGTTTCGTGCGGTTCCGGCGGGCATTCCTTCGCGCGCCGAAACCATCGAAAATGCCAAGGCGCTCGACCGCTTCTGCGCCGAAGTCGATGTACAGATCGCTATCAATCTGCTCGCCATGCAGCCGATGATGGGAAGCCATATCTTCTCGCTCGCCGAAGCCGAAGGTTTGAAGCTGGAGAGCGATGGCTCTTTCCACGCCCGCGCCTCCGATAGCCGTACCCTGTATGTTTTGAGCAACGGCGAGGCGGCGCTTTTCGAGTCGAGCGTCATGGCGGGGCTGCGCACCAGGCGTCTGAGTCTGATTCTCGATCTGCCGCGCGTGATTGATGCCGCCAGCGAATTCGAGCAGATGATGCGTTTTGCAATTCATCTCGGCAAAAAACTCGGCGCCGACGTGGTCGACGACAACGGGCGGCCTTTCGGCACGGAGTCCATCGAGGCGATCCGTTCCCGCATTCGCCGCTACCAGACGCGCATGAGCGAAGAGGGCATCCCGCCCGGCAGTTCGTTGGCGCGGCGGTTATTCAGCGCATGAGCGTCAGCGCCCAGGCGTCGGATCGCGTCTCGTTCCTGCGCCGTGAGATCGAGACCCATGACCGCGCCTATTACGAACTGGATGCGCCGCTCATTCCGGATTCGGCCTATGACGCTCTGTTCCGCGAATTGCGGGAACTGGAAGCCGCGCACCCTGAACTGATCACCCCCGACTCTCCTACGCAACGGGTCGGCGGCAGGGCGCTTACCCAGTTTGCCCCGGTCACGCACGCCGTGCCCATGCTCTCCATCCAGACCGAAACCGATACCACTGCTGCTGGAGCCGAACATTTCGATTCAAGGGTTCGTCGCGAACTGGAACTCACGGACGATTCTGAAGCCGTGGAATACGTGGCGGAATTGAAATTCGACGGGCTGGCCGTCAATCTGCGCTTCGAGCACGGCATCTTCACGCAGGGCGCAACCCGTGGCGACGGCGTAACCGGCGAAGACGTCACGCAGAACCTGAAGACCATCCGCGATATTCCCTTGCGCCTTTCAGGCGATGCGCCCCCGTTGCTGGAAGTGCGCGGGGAAGTCTATATGTGTCGCGATGATCTCGCGCGCTACAACGAAAAGGTGTTAGAGCGAGGAGAAAAACCCCTCGTGAATCCCCGCAACGCTGCGGCGGGCAGCATCCGTCAACTCGACCCGAACATTGCGGCAAAGCGTCCGCTCAAATTTTTCGCCTACGGCATCGGCGCCACCGGCGGCTGGAACCTGCCCGCTACGCAAAAGGAATTGCTCGATGCGCTGGCAAGTTTCGGCCTGCCAGTCTGTGCGCATCGCACCGTTGCGCGGGGCTGGCGGGAGCTGGCCGATTTCCACGACCGCATGGGCGAGGAGCGCTCGAGGCTTCCCTTCGACATCGACGGAGTCGTCTACAAGGTCAACAGTCTTGCCCTGCAAAACCGGCTCGGTTTTCGCTCGCGCGAACCGCGCTGGGCCGTGGCGCACAAATACCCGGCCGAAGAAGCGCGCACGACCGTGCTTGCCATCGACATACAGGTCGGACGCACCGGCGCGCTCACCCCGGTCGCCAAACTGCAACCCGTCTTTGTCGGCGGAGTCACCGTCTCCAACGCCACCCTGCACAACGAAGAAGAGGCGCGCCGCAAGGACGTGCGCGTGAATGATACCGTCATCGTGCGTCGCGCAGGCGACGTGATTCCCGAAGTCGTGTCCGTCGTGCTCGATGCGCGTCCCATGAAAGAAGCGACCGACCTCTTCGCCCGCGAGCCGCTCCATCCCCCGTTTGAACTCCCCGAAACCTGCCCGCAGTGCGGCTCGCACGTCGTGCGAGAGGAAGGTGGAGCCATCGCGCGTTGTTCAGGCGGGCTGGTTTGCCCGGCGCAGGCCCGCGGCGCGCTGCTGCATTTCGCCAGCCGCCGGGCGATGGACATCGAAGGGCTGGGCGACAAACTCGTCGACCAGCTCATTCTCGGCGGCCACGTCAAAACGCCCGCCGATCTCTACGCGCTCACTGTGCCCATGCTTGCGTCCCTGGATCGCATGGGCGAAAAGTCCGCCGAAAACCTCATTCAAGCAATCGAGAAAAGCCGCCAGTCGACGCTTGCCCGCTTCATCTTTGCGTTGGGCATCCGCAACGTCGGCGAATCCACGGCGAAAGATCTGTCGCGTCACTTCGGCAATCTTGCCGCCCTGCAAAATGCCGATGTCGCCGCGCTCGAAAATATCCCCAACGTCGGCCCGATCGTCGCCGAATCCATTGTGGATTTTTTTGCCGAAATCCATAATCGCGAAGAAATCGCGCGACTCATCGAAGCGGGCGTGCATTGGGAAGAACATGAGGGCAGGGCCAGCGCCGCCACGGGACTCCTTGCCGACAAGGTGTTCGTTCTCACCGGAACCCTGCCCGGTTTGACGCGCGAGGATGCCAAAGAATTGATCGAATCCGCAGGCGGCAAGGTCAGCGGTTCCGTCTCGAAAAAAACCAGTTACGTCATTGCGGGAGAAGAAGCCGGCTCCAAACTCGACCGTGCGCGGGAACTGGGCATTATCATTCTTGATGAAGCAGGACTATTTCAACTATTACAAGGAGAGTGTTCGTGAGAAAACCGAACAAAATAACGAAAGCCGTCTTCCCGGTCGCCGGATTGGGAACCCGATTCCTTCCGGCCACCAAGGCCAGCCCCAAGGAAATGATGCCCATCGTCGACAAGCCCCTGATCCAGTACGCGGTGGAAGAAGCCGTGGAAGCGGGCATGACCGACATGATCTTCATCACGGGCCGCACCAAGCGCTCCATTGAAGACCACTTCGACAAGGCTTACGAACTCGAAACCGAACTGGAGACGCGCGGCAAGCAGGAACTGCTCGACATCGTCCGCCGCACCGTGCCGAAGGACGTGAACTGCATCTACATCCGCCAGTCCGAAGCGCTTGGGTTGGGGCATGCCGTTCTTTGCGCGAGTCATGTCGTGAGCGCCGATGAAGCGTTTGCCGTGCTCCTGGCCGATGATCTGCTCGACAACAACGGCGCTCCCTCCGTCATCAAACAGATGGCTGACGTTTACGGCTATCACCGCTGTTCGGTACTGGGCGCCATGAACGTCCCGCGCGAAGAAACCCGCCAGTACGGCATTGTCAGCACTGATTGGCAAGAAGGAAAAACCCAGCGCATCACCGGCATCGTCGAAAAACCTTCCCCTGAAAAAGCGCCCAGCACGCAGGCCGTTGTCGGACGTTACATTCTGACCGCGCGCATTTTCGACCACCTGCGCGCTATCAAACCCGGCGCGGGCGGCGAATTGCAACTCACTGACGCCATTGCCGCGTTGCTCAAGGAAGAAGCCGTTCTTGCCTACCTGTTCGATGGCGTGCGCTACGACTGCGGCACTAAACTCGGCTATCTCAAGGCCACCGTCGAACTGGGCCTGCGGCATCCGGAAATCGGCGCGGAATTCAGGGATTATCTCGAAGGCAAGTCGTGGTCGGTTGAGTCTTCTTGAGATACTACCCGGTGGTGTATGCCTCTCAACCCATGTCGGTCATTCCAGGAACGGTGCGAGCGGTTCGCTTGTAATGCGTTTGTTTTGTGGCTACAGTGTGGCTATACAAGACAATGGAGAAACCACATGAGCGCTGATGCAGTTGTCCGGGCACGCATCCCGGTAGACCTGAAAGAACGGGCGATGTCCACGCTTAACAGCATGGGCTTGAGTGCATCCGATCTCATTCGCCTGGTTTTTCTTCGCGTGGCCGAAGAAGGCCGCTTGCCGTTCGCGGTGGAGGTTCCAAACCGTAGCACGCGAAAAGCAATGGAAGAACTCAAGTCAGGCAAAGGCACGCGGTATGACAGTGCTGATGCCATGTACAAGGATTTGGGTATCTGATGTGTTCAACGAATAGAGGCGCCTACCCGCCTTCCCCCTCGATGCTCTGCACCAGTTCCGCCCGCGCTTGCGCACTGAGCCGATGGAACCGCCGTAACAGCCTCGCCTCATCATCGCCTTGCGCGTAAAAGAAGGCAGTCGGCATATTCAGCGCACGGGCAATTCGTTCCACCATCGAAAAATCCGGTTCGTGCTTGCCTTTCTCGTACTGGTTCATCCGTGCGCTTGCTGACATCTCGTCGATCCCCGCCAGTACGCCAAGCCGTTCCTGAGACAGCTTGGCCTCGCATCTGGCTTCCTTGAGACGCTTCGAGAAAACGGACATGCGGTAGCCCCCAATGACTAGAGGCTAAGATCATCTTAGTGAAGTATTGACTTGACACTAAGGATTCCTTAGGATAGCGACGTGTCGTGTTTTGAATATGCCAAATTGACCGATAAAGGTGATCAGCATGGGGAAGCAATGCGACGTATCGAAGCTGCCGGTCCATTGGGCAGGATGCATGCGGAATCTGGTCGGGCTGGGCCTGTGGGCGGTAGCGGCGCTTGTGCAGGCGCAAGGGATGATGACGACGCAAGGCAGCTTTGCGGTCTCGGAGACCGGGGCGGCGACCTACACGATCCCCATTCAGGCGCCGCCGGGCACGGGCGGCATGGAACCCAGGCTGGCGTTTACCTACAACAGTCAGGCCGGTAACGGACTGCTCGGCATGGGCTGGGGCGTCTCGGGATTGGGCGTTATTACCCGTTGTCCGCGAACGATTGCACAGGACGGGGTACGGGGGAGCGTCAATTACGACTTGAACGACCGCTACTGCCTGGACGGCCAGCGCCTGATCGCCATCTCAGGCGCCAATGGCGGCAACGGCGCCGAATACCGCACCGAGCGCGACAGTTTCGTAAAAGTCGTTTCATACGGCAGCGCTGGCAACGGCCCGGCCTCGTTCAAGATGTGGACCAAGGACGGGCTGGTCATGGAATACGGCGCTACGGCCAACTCGGCGATCGAAGCGCAGGGAAAAACCAGCATCGCCTTCTGGGCGGTGAACAAGGTCAGCGACACCAAGGGCAACACCTACACGGTGACCTACACCAAGGACAGCGCCAACGGGGCTTACTACCCGGCCAACGCGACGACAGGGCTTCAACCGAATCAATCAATCGTGTTCAATTATGAACCGAGGCCCGATGTTTTTCCCGCCTACAAGGCGGGCAGTCTGGTCAGAGTGCTGAACCGCTTGACATCCATTCAAACAGGCAATCTGGTTTACCGTCTGGCATATGGCGGCACATCAACCCCTCCCGTTTCCAAGCTGTTGTCAATTTCGGAATGCACATCGGCTGGGAGTTGCAAACCTCCTATTACAATGGGCATTGAGCCCACGCCTCCGGGTGTGTTCAATGCTTCCGTGAGTTGGAGTTCAGCGGGTAACTACAACGGCTGGCAAGCCATCAGTGGCGACTTCAACGGGGATGGCATAACAGATATCCTGCTCACCAGACAGTTTTCCAGTCGGTGGTACACATACGTCGCCTTTGGCAAGGGAGACGGCAGCTTCGCCAGCCCGGTGTACTGGGAGTCGCCAGTGAATGCCAACGCCTTTAGCTCCCCCTGCATGCTGTGGGCGAAACCCAGCAGCACCGGCGACTTCAACCGGGATGGCATACCTGATCTCCTGATCCAGTATTTCGATTACGGCTGTAACGATAATCCGTTGATTTGGCGAGCAGTGGTGGCCTTGGGCAAGGGAGACGGCGCCTTCGCCAACCCGGTGCTCTGGCAGTCGGTCTCGGCCAACAACTCCAACTCCAATTCCGAGGCGCTTTTGAACAACTACGATGGCGCTACCCCCACTACCGGCGATTTCAATGGAGATGGCATAACAGATCTTCTGCTCTACAGAATAGGCGCTCCGCCTGGCACGGAGGGTTCTTACGGGGTCACGCTGGTATACATATGGGTCGCCTTGGGCAATGGCGCTGGCACCTTCGCCGCCCCGAAGTCCATGGCGTTGAGCGTTGGACTTACCGGCGTCGGATCTCCTCCCGGTTTCGACGTCAAAATCGGCGACTTCAACGGAGATGGCATATCGGATCTCCTGCTTCATAAAAACAATAATGGGACGGGCTGGCAGGCATACGTCTTCTTGGGCAAGGGAGACGGAAGTTTCGCTACAACAGCGGTGTACTGGAATTCGGCGGGTAACTACAGCGGCTGGAGCAACGACATCGCCATCGACCTCAACGGGGATGGCATAGCGGATCTCCTGCTCTATAAAAACGATGGATCGGGCTTGCAAACATATGTCGCCCTGGGCAAGGGAGACGGCAGCTTCGCCACTCCGGTGTACTGGAAACCGGCAGGCAATTACAACGGCTGGGACGTTAAAGTCGGCGACTTCAACGGAAATGGCATGGTGGATCTCCTGCTCCATAAAAACGATGCGTCGGGCTGGCGAGCATACGTCGCCTATGGCAAGGGAGACGGAACCTTCGCTGCCCCGGTGTACTGGGAGACGGCGGGCAACTACACCGGCGGGCAGGTCGACATCAGCGACTTCAACGGGAATGGCACGTCGGATCTGCTGCTGAATTTCAACGATAAGTCGAGCTGGCGAACAACCGTCGCTGCTGCTCCATTCTGGAGCGCCCGGGTCAGGACGATATCCAATGGCATCGGCGCTACGCACATAATTGAATACGTTCCCATGACAAGCAAGTCGCAATACGTAAAGCTCAGCGACTCGCGTTATCCGATTCGAGACATATCGCCGCCTATATATATCGTCAAATCAACTGCATTCTCGAACGGCATCGGCGGCACGCTGACGACGACTTACAAGTACGGTGGCATGAAGGCGGATGTGGGGACGGGCCGAGGGCTCCTGGGCTTTGCCTGGCAGGAATCGACGCAGGTAGAAACAGGGATCACAACGCGCACCGAATTTCGTCAGGACTTCCCTTACAGCGGGCTGCCCCCGAGCCGGGTAACGGTCTCGAAGCAGGGAGCAGGCAACGGCGGGCTTTTGAAGGAGACCGTGAGCACCTTCGCCTGTCTCGACCCGGCTACCGGAGGCGCCTGTAGCGTTGCTGCGGGCAAGCGTTATTTCCCCTATGCCAGCCAGAGCGTCGAGAAGAGTTGGGATCTGAACGGCGCTGCGTTGCCGGTGCTCACCACAACCCGACAGTTCGACGCCTGGGGTAACGCCACCATGGTGAAGGTCAGCGCCAGCGACGGCCACGAAAAGATCACTACCAACACCTATAGCAACGACGCGACCAAGTGGTACCTCGGGCGGCTATTGCGCTCCAAGGTGCAGAGCACGGCCCCGTAAAACAACGAACACGAGACCTTCGCCATGAAAACTCGTCGGAATCTGCTGTCTTTCGTCCTCGTCGCGCTCCTGACCCCGTTCGTCGGCCACGCCGCCACGCTGACCCGCACTGCCGCGTTCACCTACGACCCGGCCAGCGGACTCCTCACCAAGGAAGTGGTCGAACCGGACAACAGCGCGCTGTGTCTGGTCACCGAATATACCTACGACGCCTACGGCAATAAGACCGGCAGCACCACGCGCAACTGTAACGGCAGCGCCGGAGAAGCGCCAGCCCCGACGGGGGATGCGGTGTTCGTTGCGCGCACTGGCAAGGACGCCTTTGATGCCCGTGGTCAGTTTGCGATCACCAGCACCAACGCATTGAGCCAGTCGGAGAGCAAAACCTATGATGCGAAACTTGGCGTCCTTACCAAGTTGACCGGCCCCAACGGGTTATCCACTACCTGGCAGTACGACGGCTTCGGTCGCAAGACGCTGGAAATCCGCGCCGACGGCACGCGAACCAAGTGGGAATACCTTTACTGCGCCGGTGTTCACGGCGGCACCGCCGCGTGTCCCATCCTCGGTATGGGCGGAGTCAAGTGGCTGATCAAGGAAACCCCTCTTGCCTCGGACGGCGTGACCCAGAACGGCCCGATCAGCAAGCGCTACTTCGATGCGCTCGACCGTCAGGTTCGCGTCGAAACACAAGGTTTTGATGGCAGCGGCACGGCGACCACGATCTACGTCGACACTCAGTACGACAGCCTGGGCCGCGCCTACAAGATTTCGCGCCCCTACTATGCCGGGCAGACCGTCTACTGGAGCACCACCACGTACGATGTGCTCGGTCGCGCCATTCAGGAAACCCGGCCCGACGGCAGCACCGTCAGCACCGCCTACAACGGAACCACCACCACGATCACCGACCCCCTCGGTCGCAAGACCAGCAGCACGGTGAACAGCCAGGGTCAGGTCGTCAAAGTCATTGACGCCCAGAACAAAACCCTGACGACTACCTACGATCCTTTCGGCAATCTGCTCACCACGACTGACCCGCTTGGCAACGTGGTGCGGCTCACCTACGACCTGCGTGGGCGCAAGACCGTCATGCAGGATCCCGACATGGGGAAATGGACGTACGTCTATAACGCCCTCGGCGAACTCGTCAAACAGACAGATGCCAAGGGCCAGACGGCCACGATGCTCTACGACCGGCTCGGTCGGCTCACGCGGCGCAGCGAAACCGATCTCATCAGCAACTGGTACTACGACGCCTACAAGGGCGGCGCTGCCTGTGCGAAGGGCATCGGCAAGCTGTGTCAGGCTGAAACCAGCACGGGCTACAACAGGAAGGAAACCTACGACACGCTTGGTCGGTCATCGGTCAGCGAAACCACGATCGACGTCCCTACGCCGTATAAAGCCAGCGTCAGCTACGATACCCACGGCCGCGTTGCCACCCAGACCTACCCCAGCGGCCTCACCGTCAAATACGTCTACACGACGCTGGGTTATCTCAAGGAAGTACGCAACAACGCCAGTAACGCGCTGTACTGGCGTGCCGATACGCTCGATGCCGAAGGTCATCTGCAGCAGCAGACCTACGGCAACAACGTTGTCACGCAGCAAAGCTGGATCGCTGCCACCGGCCAACTGAAAACCATTATTGCCGGGGCTGGCAACGTCATGTGGCTGAGTTACGGGTACGACAAGGTCGGCAACGTCACCACCCGCACCGACGTCAACCAGGATCTCGTCGAAAATTTTTTCTACGACAGTCTGAACCGGCTGACGAACTCGACGGTGAATTCCCCCAGCGCCGGTGTCGTGTCGAAGAGCATCGCCTACGACAACATCGGCAACTTCACCAACAAGA
>Ga0209628_10000280_pt1 | contig 30631 bp, 29 predicted proteins | sample TergutCu122P4_FD_187285 | JGI IMG/M metagenome (GOLD analysis project Ga0209628, IMG submission 187285) | Cubitermes ugandensis P4 segment gut microbial communities from Kakamega Forest, Kenya - Cu122 P4 (SPAdes) (version 2) | ecosystem: Host-associated > Arthropoda: Insects > Digestive system...
TATCGAGACCGTCATTTCGCGATGCTCCATTCCGGCTTTTATTCATCTCCCCCAATAAAAGCCGGAATGAAGCGAAGCGAAATGACGGTAAAATCAGTAAAAATCGTAAACTTGTCGACGGACTGGATTGAATACTTACAACGAGCCGACAATTGTTGACAATTTCTCCTCAAGAGCTTAGAATTCCAGAGAGTTCGTTAACCCGTCGTTCGCGCTCCGGGCTGCCATTAAGTTTAACCCATCGTTCTATGAAACGTATCGTCATCACAGGAATCGGACTTGTTACACCACTCGGTTGGGATGTGGAAACCGTTTGGAAACGTCTTTTGAACAGCGAATCCGGCGTTGGAAAAATCACGTTGTTTGACGCCTCGAATTTTCCGACGAAAATCGCCGCCGAAGTGCGGGGATGGGACGTTTCCGAAATCGGGGAAGACCCGAAAAATTGGGAACGGCAAGACCGGCACACCCGTTTCGCCGTTGGAGCCGGTTTCAAAGCGATGCGGGACGCCGGACTCCTGGACGGACGAAAAACGATTGCTCTCGTCGATCCGGAACGGTTCGGCGTTTATACCGGAGCCGGTGAGGGAAAGCAGGATTTCGACCTGTTTACGCAAATGGTTCTGGCCGGACTTGCCGAAGGGGATCGGGACGGAACCGGACATTTCGACTACGGCCGGTTCGTCGAAAAAGGGATTGAAATTCTCGACCCTGTCCGCGAAGAAGAACAGGAACCCAACATGCCGGCAGCGCACCTGGCGGCCATGTTCAACGCTTGCGGTCCGAATTTGAACTGCTTGACCGCCTGTGCCGCCAGCAGTCAGGCAATTGGCGAAGCCGCCGAAATCATTCGACGTGGAGAAGCCGACGTTATGATCGCCGGGGGTGCCCATTCGATGATTCATCCTTTTGGCGTGACCGGCTTTAACCTCCTGACCGCTTTGAGCACGAACAACGACGATCCCCAGGGAGCGTCCCGGCCGTTCGACAAGGATCGGGACGGGTTCGTTCTCGGCGAAGGGGCGGCGATGGTTATTCTCGAAGACGCCGATTTTGCACTCAAACGGGGCGCGAAAATCTACGGCGAACTGGCCGGTTACGGTTCCACGGCTGACGCTTTCCGAATCACCGACACGCATCCGGAAGGGCGCGGCGCAATCGGTTGCATGTCCGCCGCAATCGAGGGGGCCGGTCTGAAACCGGACGACATTGATTACATCAATGCACATGGAACAAGCACGTCGGTCAATGATCGCGTCGAGTCGCTGGCAATCAAGGAGGTGTTCGGCGAAAGAGCTTATAAGTTGCCGGTTTCCAGTACGAAAAGCATGACGGGACACCTGATTGCCGCCGCGGGAGCGAGCGAGTTGATTTATTGCCTTTTGGCGATGCGAGACGGAATCCTGCCGCCGACGATCAATTTGAAAACGCCCGATCCGGAATGTGATCTCGACTACGTTCCCAACGTCGCTCGAAAAGCGAAATGTGACGTCGCGCTGAGCAACAGCTTCGGCTTCGGCGGACAAAACGTGTCGCTGGTTGTGAAAAGATTCGGGTAATACCGGGTGTTCCTTCAAAGGAGATTTCGTGAAACGAGATTTTAACCAAAATGACTGGAGTCGAATCCATGAAGCCGATCTGAAACGTCTCATGGAGATAGCGATTTCCGAAGACCTCGGTGAATTGGGAGACCTGACCAGCCAGGCACTCATTCCGACGGGAATGCGGGGCCGTGCCTCTTTTCACGTTCGCAAAGAGGGGATCATTGCCGGTTTGCTTGCCGTTCCGACCTGCATCTCGCAAATTGATCCTGAGTTGAAATGGTTTTCTTGCTGCCAGGAAGGGGAACTTGTCGAAAAAGGGACGAAAATCGGCGAATTAATCGGCCCGGTTTTATCCATGATGACGGCGGAACGCCCCTTGTTGAATCTTCTCGGACATCTTTGCGGTATTGCAACTTTGACACGGCAATTCGTTGATCGGATCAAAGGGACCGGGGCGAAGATTTACGATACCCGCAAAACGACGCTCGGGTGGCGCCGTTTGGAAAAGTACGCCGTCCGGTGCGGCGGAGGAATGAATCACCGCACCGGGCTTTTTGACGCCGTGCTGATTAAAGACAATCACCTCGCGTTTGGCTCCCTTCCCGGTTACGTTTTGGACAGCGATCATTCGGAAAACCTCGCCGAAGAAATCGGTTCCTGCATCGAGCATCGAAGCGACTTGTTTTCACCGGGCGAATCCGTTCGCCGGGCAAAAGCGTACCTTCAGCAGTTGCTTGGCGAGAAAAGAGCTTCGGGAATTTCTCCTGTTTTTCCGAACGATCAAATCCCGTTGGTTGAGATCGAAATCGATACGCTTGACCATTTTGAGGACGTTCTTGCCGCAGAACCGGACATTGTTTTGCTCGACAACATGAGTCCGGAAGTGATGCGAAAAGCCGTTCAAATTCGTAATCGGCTCAAATCGATAACGGAATTGGAAGCGTCCGGCGGGATCACGCTGGACGCCGTTCGAGAGGTTGCCGAAACCGGCGTCGAACGGATCAGCGTCGGTTTTCTGACCCATTCCCACACGTCGCTCGATATCGGAATGGACTGGGAAGGGTAAAGTTCTTACAAATTCGGGAAAAAGTCCAAAAATCGTTGCAACCTCCTCCTTTCAAACGCCGATATAACAGCGGGGATTATCCTGCGTGCAGGGAGCTGTAGGGGGCAATCTCTTTGTTTATCCGTTTGGACATCATCTATTCAGGGAGTGAAGAAATGCAAGTCAAAGTCTATACGCCGAAAATTATTGAAATTGCCAGTGAATACCTTCCGGCGTTAGCAAAACGAGCGGCAGACAGTCTCGGCGAACGTGCGAGCGAAATTTCCGCAACAAGAGGACATTTGGTCCGGCAAGCGATCCAGGACGGGTTGCTCCGCGAGTTTGACGACCTCATCAGTGAAGATGGAACCGTCGACATCGTGTGTGATCCCGGCATGGAAATTCCGCTGGAACTGGAAAATCGAACGCTCACCTTGACCGAACTTCTCGAAGCCCTCCATTACAAGCGGACTTGGAGTGAAATGAAGTCCCGCGAAGCGGCTTAGGGAATGAATGTAAATTACGAATGACGTAACAAATTTTCCCTTTTTTCCTTTCGTTCCATGTTTCGTAAGCGACTCACAGATAAAATCAAAGCGGGATTTTCCTGGTCCGTGATTTCTGAGGAAGGGGAACGCATCCCCGCAAACGACCAGGTCCAGGATTGTGAGCGAACCCGTGAGACGATGTCGCATGAGGTGGATTCTCCGTGGAACATGGAAAAAATGTTCGGCAATTCCGAGCGGAAGTTTCGACCGGAGTTTCTTCTGAAAAAATCGGAAAAAGAAGAGACGCCCATCAAGGAACCAGCCGTCAAACGTCCCACGGCGGCCTTTCACGCCGCTGCCGATCACAAAGGCGAATTGCCGAACGAATTGGTGCAATCAAGCGAACTGCTCGCCGAGTCCGTCATTTCCATGTCCGTTTCGGTCCTTGGCACAGAGAAAAACAGCGTAACTCCCTCGAAAAAAGAATCGCCCGTCCCGGATCGTGAACGGTCCATTGAGTTCAAGTCTTTGAACAGGGCCGGGTAATTTGTGGCGACCGCTTCTACGGTTGTGCAACGGGAATCCGAAAATCTTTACGGATTCTCCGCAATCTTCCAGCCGCTCTCCAACGCCTCCGTATTGTCCTGGCAGAGCTTCGGGGCGTCGGGAAACGTTTTTTTCACAAATTGACGGAGCATTTCCAGCGGAAACAGGCGGAATTTTTTCAAAACGCTCCCCAGAAAAACGGTGTTGCAAACCTTGGGGTTTCCAATTTGGTCGGCAATATTCGTCGCATCAACGGCGTGAAGCGTTGCAACGAGTCCGGCAGGGATTTCATTGACCAGGGATTGATTGTAGAAAATATGTCCCTGCTCAGGAACGGTTGGACCGAACAGTGTCAGCGACGGCTGGTTCATCGCGATTAAAATGTCCGGACAATCGACAAACGGCGAGCCGATGGCTTGGGTTCCGATGACAACGGAACAGTTGGCAACACCGCCTCGCATTTCCGGGCCGTAAGAAGGCAACCAGGTAACTTCCAAACCGGCGTCCGTCGCAAGATTGGCGAATCCCAAGCCGAGCGAGAGAACCCCCTGTCCACCGAATCCGGCACATTTGATCTTTAGCGGAAGAGTGATGTTTTCCAGGTTCTCCTTCAGGTCTCCCTCAAACGTTTCCAATGTCTCCTCAGTCGTGTCGAAAAGTTTTTCGACCCAACCGGCGGAAGAAATTTCGGGAAATACGCCACCAATCGTCGACTCTTTTTCTCCGAGACGATCCTTGAAAACGCCGAGCGGAAATTCTTTGATGACGTCTTTTTCGATCCACTCACAGGCGTCGCCGGGCGAAAGATGCCAGTTCGTCGGACAGGCGGCGAGGATTTCGAGAAAAACGTACCCTTTTCGTTCGGCCTGAGCTTGTAACCCCCGTCGGATGATTTTTCGGGTTTCCCGTACATTTTTCGGGTTGTTTACGGCGGTACGCGCAACGAAAACCGGTGCTTTGAGCATTGCGATCATCTCGGCCATTTTCAACGGCGGACCTTCGTTTTCAAATTGCCGTCCAAGCGGGCTGGTTGTCGTTTTCTGTTCGAGGAGTGAAGTCGGTGCAAGTTGGCCGCCGGTCATGCCGTAGGTATTATTGTTGACGAAAATCACGATCATTTTTTCGCCGCGATTGGCCGCATGAATCGTGTGAGACATTCCGATTGCCGCCAGGTCGCCGTCCCCCTGGTACGAAATCGTGACCGCATTTTTTTCCAACCGGGAAACCGCCGTCCCTACGGCTGGCGCACGACCATGAGCCGCGGAAACGGCGGACGTCTCGAAATAATAATACGCAAAAACGGCACATCCGACCGGCGTGATGAGGATCACCTGGTTCTGAATCCCAAGTTCGTCAATCGCTTCAGCCAACAATTTGTGGATGATCCCATGTCCGCAACCGGGACAATAATGCGTCGTTCCCTGCTCTCCCGATTTTCGGGAAAAGGTTTCAAAAAAACTTAACGGCTTAATCATTTTAGTAAGGTGGCAGACGGCAGGTGGCAGACAGCAGACGGCAGAATTCTGTTGTCAGCCGTCTGTCGTTTGGTCTATCATTTTTTCGAATGGTCGTTTGATTCGAGTCCAAAGGGGTTCCAGTTCGGGAAAAATCGGTTTGACGAGAATCGCCGTGATTCCGGCCAGCCGGGCAGCAACAACGTCGGCGAACAGTTGATCGCCGACCATTGCGGTTGTTTGGGGGTTAAAACTCATTCGACGCATCGCTTTTCGGCAGCCGATGGGAAACGGTTTTAAGGCGGGCGCGACAAAGGGAATACCGATTGATTCGGCAAACCGTCTGATGCGGCGGGGGGCACCGTTGGAAACAATACACAAACCGATTTGTGCCGATTTCATCGTTTCGAGCCAGGCAACGACGTCGGGGGCAGGTTCAGCGGCTCCAAAATGTTTAAGCGTGCTATCGACATCCAAAAGGAGCGAGCGGATTTTCCATTGCTCCAACTGTTCTACGGACAGTTGAGTCACGGTCTCCAATCGATAATGAGGGCGAAATAGTTTCACGGAAATTACGGTTACATACCGGGGGCACCGCTTACTGCGTGCGCGGCTCTGATTGGGTGGTTAGCGAAAAACGGCCCTGATTGGCGTTGAACAGCATAACACGATCTCTCAAATATACCCATTTTGATTGAACACGTCAACGAACCGGACCTAATCAGCCGCGCCCAATCAGAGCCGCGCACGTAGTAAGCGGTTTTCATGTTACCACCGGGGGCACCGCTTACTGCGTGCGCGGCTCAGATTGGGTTCACGGTCCCTACAATCGCTGTTTTCGGAATATTTTTTCTATTTATTTTTTTCCGTTTATCCGATAAAGATTACGGGAACTTGTTTTTTTGGAAAAGTCGTTTTACGCAAATCGTTTTTTTGACAACGTGTAATGAAAATAATCAACAGTTTGGCGGTTTTTGGATTTGTATTGCTCGGAACAGCGTCTCTTTGGGCCGGACAAGGGGTCCAGTGGGAAACCGATTTCAAAACGGCAATGAACCTTGCGCAAGAAACCAATCGGTTCGTCCTGATTCACTTTTACGGCGATCAATGTCCCCCCTGTCGGATGATGGACAAAGACGTTTTCCCGCAACAAGCGGTCGCCGATGCGCTTACGCCGTACTTCGTTCCGCTGAAAGTCAACACGGAAGAAAATTCCAAAGCGGTGCAAAACTTGAACATTACGTCCATCCCCATGGATTTGATCGTTACACCGCAACGGGAAATCATTTTCCGCCGTAAAGGAGGCTGCTCCGCCGAACAATACGTCGAGGAACTCCTTTCCGTCGTTCGAACGTTGCAGATTCAGCAGGAAGCGGAAATGTCAGACGCCGAACGGCTTCAAATCGCACAAGTTCAGAATCAACCGCAAAATCCGCCGCAAGTCCCCATTCAGGCGGAGACGACTTCGGTCGGTTTGCAGGTTCCTCAAGCCCAAACCACGCATGTTCCGCCGGCAGTCGCGGAATCCCCGGTCGTTTCGCAAACCGATTTGCTCGAAACGCCTTTCCAAAGTACGCCGGAATTGTTTGTTCCGATAGCGGATGAGTTGGCGGTCGCTGTTTCTCAAGAGGAAGCGGATTTTTCCATTGCGGCCATGCCTCTAACCATTGACGATGGGCCTGCCGAAACGACGGGCGCGGACCTTTCGATTCCGAATCTGCAAACGCCCGAAGGACGTGAAAACTGGGGATACGAATCGCCTTACGTTTTGGACGGTTTTTGTCCCGTCGAGTTGCAGGACCACGAGCAGTGGGTTGCCGGTAAGACCGAGTTTTCGCTCCATTATCGGGACCGCTTTTTCCTGTTTTCCAGCAAAGAGGCGATGAACACATTTGCGAAGAATCCTTACCATTATACTCCGGTCGCAATGGGGGAGGATGTCGTTCAAATGCTTCAAGGCGGACAAAAAGTCAAAGGCAAACGGCACTACGGCGCATGGTATCAGGGCCGAATTTATCTTTTCACGACCCAGGAAAATTACGACGCTTTCTCGCAGCGTCCTTCCTATTTCGCTGATTTTGCGTTAAAATTGGAGTCCGCCTTGGGCCAAATGCAAGTCGCCAATCAGGAAATAGGGAATAGGAAATAGGAAATCGGTAAATTCTTCCTGTTTCCGGTTTCCTAAATTTGGGTGTGGCCATGATTTTAAGTAACGCCCGACTTGTTTTTTGGGTTGATCACCGCTCCGTTCCCGGTTGCCTTGTCTTGTTATTGGCGAACTTGTTATCGAGTTATCGACCTGCATTCTCGCTGTCCGGCTTGACGAAATCATTTTGAGGGGTACACTGGCGGTTTTTCGTCAGGGGTTCTATTCCGACCTGATGATTTGACCCGTGAAGTGGTGAAATTATGCCCAAATCGTTGACTGAGGCGGACCTCGCCGGATACAAGACGAAACTCCTCGACCTCCGGGCACGGTTGCGTGGAGACGTTTCCGCGATGGCTGACGTTGCTTTGAACAAGGACCGTATGGAGGGGGCCGGCGATTCTTCCGCCATGCCGATCCACATGGCGGATGTCGGCACCGATAATTACGAGCAGGAATTTACCCTGTCGATTGCACAGACCGGAAGCGCAGTCCTTTCGCAAATCGACGACGCCATAAAACGAATCGAGGACGGAACTTACGGGGAATGTGAAGATTGCGAAAAATCAATTTCCAAAGCCCGGTTGAACGCAATTCCCTACGCAAGCCGCTGCATCAAGTGTGCCAGCGAACTGGAACAAAATCTGTAAATTTCTTTCGGCGGAATGGAACGCAGTGTAATGACGGAAGAAAACGGTACGGTACCCCCCGACGAAAAAATCGGCTTTCCGGTTCTTTTTCGGCGGTTCGTGCTTTATTGGATTATTCTCTTCGTCGGTCTTTCGCTGGATTTGGGGACCAAGAGCTGGATATTTGGGAAACTCGACTGGGACTCCCAAGTGCCCGCGACCTGGTGGATCATCGACGGCGTTTTCGGATTTCAGACGAGTCTTAACCAAGGGGCCTTGTTCGGAATGGGACAAGGATATGCTCACGTTTTCGCCCTGTTTTCCTTCGTCGCAATCGCGGGAATCCTCGTTTGGCTCCTCTTCTTTCGCGGTCTTTCCAGCCTGTTTTTAACGGTCGTTTTGGGAATGATCTCCGCCGGGATTCTGGGCAACCTTTACGACCGTTTGGGTTTGCATCGTTTGGAATGGCACGGCGAGCCGATTTATGCCGTCAGAGACTGGATTCTGGTGATGATCGGCCATTGGCCCTGGCCGAACTTCAACATTGCCGACAGTCTGCTCGTCTGCGGCGCAATTCTCCTGGCGATCTTTGCATTAACCCAATCCGAGCCGTAATCGTAAGAACGATTCCGGCTTTTATTAGGGGGCCTCGATTTTCTCCAAAAATACCCGATGCTCTTTTTGGTTCGGACAGTACCAAAAGCAACGTCCACATGCAACGCAGCGGTGGGAATCGACTTCGTATTCCTGACGTTTGCGCCGCTTTGCCAAAGAAATCAGCTTGACGGAAATCACGATTCCGACCCATGCGCCCCACAACGTCGTTGCCGTGCGGATACGCTCAAACGTGTTCGCCGCGCCCCGGTAGAGCGTTTCACTTGGTTCCCGCGTTTTATAAAACGCTTTGGTTTCGTGGAACGTGCCCCGGTCGGAAACCAAACCGGTCTCTTCCGCATGGACCAATTCCGCTTGACGCATCTTGAAAGATTCCTGAGCAATCGGCATTGCCAAACGAGAACCGAGGAACGTAAAAAACGCGATCATTAGCGGTGTCGCAAGTAAAACGAAAAGCAATCGTCGCGGGCCGGTTTGTCGTTCCTGGAGGTTCGGTGCAAGCGTCGGCTTGAGAATGGCTTGGTAAGGACAGATTTCTTCGCAAAGCCGACAATTCGTACAATCGCCCGGCGTTACCGTTACGCGGTGTTTGGCAAGCGTCGAACAGAGTCCCAAAAGAGCACCGTAAGGGCAAAGAAACCGGCAGTAAGGACGAGCGATCCACACGCCGAGCAAAAGCAAAACTCCCCCGTAAACGAGTATCGGCAAATGTCCGCTCAACCGGAAAACGCTAACGAACGGATCGTATCGGCAAAGGATGAACCAAAGTCCCGTCCCTGCGAACACGAACACCAGACCGAGGTAAAAATACCGGAACAACCCCAGGGAGTGTTCGAGCCAAAGCGGGATTCGAATCGGTTTGATTGCGGCGAGTTCCTGAATCGCGCCGAGCGGACAAACGCAGGAGCAGAACACCCGACCGTAAAATAAAGCAACCAGCAGCGGCAGGAGGAACAGCAAAACCACGATCAGCGGCGTAACGTATTCCGGCAAAAAGAGCGCAGCGACGACGTTTTGCATTGTGCCGATTGGACAGGGACACCCTTGAAGAATAAAGCCGAACAGGACGACGGACGCAATGGTCAAGGCAAAAACCATGCGTCGGGAGCGGTACTTGTAAACGGCGAAAATCGCAAGTGTCAGGGCGGCGGCGTACAAAACGACGGACGCGGCGTTTTCCACGAAAAGCGGGATTAGGGGAAGCGGCGTCTCCGTTGGCGGAAGAGCGTGTTGCGTTTCCGGAAACTCCGGCAACGCCGCCGCAAACACCCCGATTCCGAAGGTAAAAAAGAGAAGGAGAGTGGAGGGCAGGAGTCGCAAAGACATATTGTTGATCGGGAAATTATTTTCAAACATGCGGCGATTTTACACGGAAAAGGGGACAGGATCAATCTGTGCCAGCGGAACCGCTTCGCCGATTTCCGGCGGGTGAGGGACAAGTCGTCCGGCAATTCGCTGGAGAAGCGTTTCGATTCCTTCGCCGGTTTTCGCACTGACTTTCACCGCGTCAGGGTAAAGATTTGCTTCGGCCTGAACTTCCGAAAGATCGCACTTGGTCACAACGTCAAGAATTTCCGGATGGTCGAGTTTGATTCCCCCCCTTTCCGTCGCCTTTGTCGGCGAAGAAAGATCGATGAGATTCAACACCAGATCGGCGTCAAGCACCGATTCCCAGGACCGTTTGATCCCTTCCTGTTCCAGCTCGTGGTCGGTTTGGCGGATTCCAGCGGTGTCAATGAGCAGCACCGGCCAGCCGTCGATCACGCTTTCCACATGAACGGCGTCACGGGTCGTTCCGGCGTCATGGTGAACAACAACCCGTTGAAACCCGACAAGTGCGTTGAGCAACGAGCTTTTGCCCGAGTTGACCGGTCCGAAAAGCACGATTTGAAATGGTGTCAAAATTCGGCGACCGAGTTTCCCGTTTTCCTGAAGTCGGGCAAGCCGCCGCTTAGCTTCCTCCGGGGAACTGTTTCGTATTGTAGCGAGTTCCCGATCCAGTGCGCCGTGGTATTGGTCCAGGAGAATTTTGGCGATTCGCTCCGTTTTCGCAAAGGGGATCATGGAAAGAGCGACTTGCATCTGTTGCGATTGTTTCGATTCCGAATGTTTCAAGACCCACTCGCTCCACGGCAATTCCACCGCTTGAAACTTGTTTTTGAGCGTTTGCACGATGGCCGAGACGACCGCTTCGCCGCCGTGAGAGTGGATTTCCAGACGGTTTTCGTCGAGAAGGTGCAACACGACTTCTTCCGAAGCGTCCGAAATTTCCAAAGGGAGCCGTGTGTAAATTGGTGTATTTTGCGACGGGTTCCGGGAAGGGGGGGATTTCACCGACAGCCACTCGAAAATTTCGGCGAGATTCTTTCCTTCCACTCGTAAGGAAGCAATCGCACTTCGGCCAGGTGGTGTCATGCGGATAATGTTCATCCTGGTTAGTAGTTAGTGGTTAGTGATAAGTGATAAGTGATAAGTGAAAAATCGATTTCCTATGCCCGATGCCCGATGCCCGATGCCCTATGCCCGATCCCTGCGCACGAAAAAACGGAACGGTCTTGTTAACCGTTCCGTCTCAGCCGGATTCATATTAAGAACCCTTCGAACATCGTTCGCGTTTAGAAACGATTGACCGTTACACCGAAGTTGAAGCCGTACATCAGGGCGGAATCGGTGAACCCGCTGTCTTTCAAACCGAAAAATCGGTCGTTGTAAATTGTGTAATCATTAATTCGGGAACCCCGGGCAATTTCGTCGACCCACATTCCGGTAACACCGAAAGTGATTCCAACGGCACTGGTCAACTGCCAATTGGCGTTGATTTTGAGCTCAACACCGGGGGAAAACGCGTGGTGAACCGCCGAGTGATTGAAACTTCGTGCTCCGTCAACAAGTCCGATCGGTGCCCAGGGATAAATGTTGTAGTCCAAATGATTCATCGGTCCAGTGCTCGAAAAAATCCCTTGGGAGAGATTACTGTAATGAGTTCCCGTTTCTCCCTGGGATCTCAGGTTCTGTTGATTGAAGCCAGCGAAGAATCGTCCTTCCGTCGATAATGTCCAACGATGATTGGTTTTCGACCAGCGTGCTCCAATTTGCGGCGCGATGATATGGTTGTCCGCTTCAAAACGCCAATCCGAATTACCGAGGACTGAGCCGACACCGACGGCGGTTCCTGACAAGTTGCCGGTAACGGAGTCGGCACTGACTCCTTTCCACGGAGAACCCTCCCCCAGAAAACGGAGGGAATCGTCGAGTTCCATGTAACGAATACCGCCGAACGCATCAAAATTACCGAGCCGGCAAGGGTGAAAACGGTAGGTATACACCGCGTCAATGACCCAGTGGTCAATTTTTGTGGTTACTTTCGTATTTTCGAAATTGATCGGCAAGGGAGCAAGTTTTCCCAACCAATCACTGTCGGGTTGGTAAAGTATCCAGCCATAAACAGGCACGATCATGGGATTCGTCCCGCCTCCAACGACGATATAATCAACGATTCCCCATTCTTCGTGGAGCGGATACACCCATTCCGTAACAAACCACCCCCAAAGAGAGGTCGGACCATAAGGATTGGCCATCAGGACACCACCCCACGCATCGCCGCCGGGAAAAACTTCGAATCCGTGTTCAGGCGATCCGGGATTGTAAAGGTAATTGAAATACACGTGGTCACGGGTAATCGAATAGGACGTTACACGATCCGCATCATTAATCACCATGGAGGCGTTCGGCATTTCTATGGAGGCACTCATCCCCAAGGTACTGTACCCGCCAAGGGACCAACCATGATGGCCACGATTGTTGCCGATTTCCACCCGGGTTCCCAGTGTTGTAACCGCCCCCAAGTGATTGGTGTCAATCGTATTGGTTTGCGTGATTACCGTGTTCCCCGTAAAGGCTTCCCGAATACCGCCGGTTGCGTCAGAATTATCGCCGACCACGATATTTTTTACCGGGGCAAACGAGAAAAAGACCCCTTCAAGGGTACCGTAGACTCCTTCGGTACGCCGGGCACCACCGCCGAACTCGTCGCGTTGGTAGGGGGACCAGGGACGAAAACCCTGAGTTGCAAAGACCTGTGTGGTCAATACTAAAACAAGCGTAATGCTTGTCAGTAACTTTTTCAGATTGATCAGGGACATTTTTGTTTTTCCCATGTTCTTGTAGTTCTCGATGAATCTCAAAATCAGTCTGATGCGCTTAGAACAAGCCTACAGACTTACGGCTGTGTTGGTATGTATCGGATATATGGACTGTATCGGTTGAGACATAAATGCCGTTAAATGAGAAAATGTAACGATCTTTTCAAAAAAAACGATCGTAACGACGGAAGATAGGCAAGATAGGAAAAGACGGCAGACGACAGACGGCAGAAAGCAGAAATTTTGTTATCAATCGTTTGCTATCTGCTATCTTTCTGCTGTCTGTCATCTGCCGTCTGCGGTCTTTTCCAGGATTCCGGCACCGGGGCCGTCAGGACGATTTCCGCCCCGGTTGTCGGGTGTTTGACCACAAGAGTTTGGGCGTGAAGCGTAATCCCTTTTTCGATCACCGTTTTCGAGCCGTACTTGCGGTCGCCGAGAATCGGGTAGCCGCGACTGGAAAATTGGAGCCGAATTTGGTGCTTTCGCCCTGTTTCAAGCTGAATTTCCACCAAAGAATTTGGGCCAAGTCTGCGGAGAACCTTGTAGGAAAGACTTGCCTCTTTTCCGCTCGGATCAATGCAGACGTGCCGATGCCGCTTGTCGTCGCTGATCCGGTCGGTCCAGCGTCCCTGTGGCGGCGGCGTCCCTTCGACAATCGCCAGGTACGTTTTTTGAACGGTCCGGTTGCGGAACTGCTCGTTAATCCGGTCCGCCGCTTTGGAGGTTCGAGCAAACAAAACGACGCCAGACACCGGAACGTCCAACCGGGAGACAACGCCAAGATAAACATTACCCGGTTTGTCGTATTTATGCTTGATGTATTCCTTGGCGAGTGTGAGCAGAGTTTCCTCCCCTTCCGGAAGCCCCATCGTCGCAATCCCCACCGGCTTGGATAACGCAAGGAGATGGTTGTCTTCGTAAAGAGGGGAGACGGCAGACGGCAGACGGCAGACGGCAGAGTTATCCGCTCTCTTCCTGCCGTCTGTTGTCTGCCGTCTGCCGTCTACTTGCTCAAAAACCACTTGTACAACTCCTCATTATTATACGTCTCGGTCCAGGAATCGTGGCCGGCTTCGGGATAGAGGGTCAGTTTGATTTTCTTTCCTCCGGCAACTTCGACGGCGGCGACCATGTCGATGCTCAACTTGGCCGGGACGACGGTATCCTTCAAACCGTGAAACGCCCAGATCGGCACGTCCACCAGTTTCGACGCTTGTTCGACCTGGAATCCACCGCAAATCGGAGCAACGGCGGCGAAGCGGTCCGGAGCTTCGGCGGCAAGCATCCAACTCCCGAACCCCCCCATACTCAAGCCGGTAACGTAAACACGAGATTGATCGACATTGTACTCTTTTTCGATCCCGTCCAGCAAAAGCAAAAGTTGCTTTGGCGACCAGAAGAAATTTTCACGGCATTGCGGCGAAACGACGATAAACGGGCATTTTTCCCGATAGGCCGAATCCTTGAGAAGTTTTGGGGGACCGTGAACCGTTACTTTTTCGAGATCGTCCCCACGCTCCCCCGCCCCATGAAGAAACAGCAGAAGCGGCCAGGATTTTTCGGTGGTCGCATCGTAATCTTTCGGAAGAAAGAGCAAGTATTGAACTTCCTCCTTTTTTGTTTCATCCGTCGGCAGATTGGTCGCAAGCCGGTTTTGAATGTCCCGACTTCCCGGTTTCCATTCACTGGCATTTGCCGAAAGCTCCATTTTTTGAGCGACTTGTTCGCCCGGTGAGAAAGTAGGCATGGTGTTTTTATTTCAATAAGGTTCTGCGATTCGCATCATTCGGAGAATCAGTTGGTCGAACGGGATTCGGGTCTGCGTAATCGTGCAACCGAAGTCATTGGCCAGGCAATAACTCTTGATCGAATCGAGGAACGCATTGAATTTTTCCTTGTAACGCCGAAGCATCGAATCGCTGATCGTCGTTTCGCTCGTGCCGCCGGTTTCCATGTCGATCAATTGGAAATCACCCCGCAGTCGGGGGGCCGCTTCACTTTGATCGTGAACCTGAATCACGAACGGTTCACATCGCTGAAATCGTAACAAATCCATCCCTCCCTGGAAACCGGCCGGATCAAAAAAATCGCTGACCAATACGGCCGGCCCGGTCCGGAAGTTGCCGCGAGAAAATTCCCTTGCGACGGCGGCAAGATTCGTCGCCGTGCCTGTGGTGTCAAGACGCTCCAGAAAACGCATCAGGCCGACGATGTGCTGTTTTCCCCGAGTCAGCGGATAAATATCGAGAATCCCGTCCGCAAACGCAACGACGCCGACCCGGCCCCAGTCGGCCAATACAATATAAGCGAGAGCCGCCGTGATTTCACGAGCGTAATCGAACTTGTCCGGCTTGCCGAACTTCATACTTTTCGAGCAATCAAGGAAAAAATGGACGGGCAAATCCTCTTCTTCCGTGAAACGTTTGACCATAAGCTGTCCGAACCGGGCGTAAATATTCCAGTCGAGCGACCGCAGATCGTCGCCGGGGACGTATTCCCGATGGTCCGCAAACTCAACACCGCGATCGTGCCGTTTCCTGCGCCGCCGGGCAAGCAACCATCCCTGGAACGTACGGCGCGACACCATCGACAGGTGTTCCAGCTTCGTCAAAAACTCGGAATCAAACATGGGGAAATTGGGAAATATCGAAAATCGGAGTGGCCGTTATTTCAATAAAAGAAATTTTTTAAGCGGTATCGCAATGAGCTTCTCCTTAACCCACTCATCCTCTTTCGTAATCAGGAGTCCGAACGGGGCGTTGTGTTGAGGTTGTTCCAAATACTGCAAAATGCCTTTCGACGCCTTGGCCTTATTGCAGTATTTCACCTCAATGGGAATATGTTGATGGCTAATGGAAAGGATGAAATCCACTTCATTGCCTTCCTCTTTCGCGTCGGGAAGGTAGGCAATGCTGTTTCCGGGCAAGGAATCACGAGGGTAACACGAAGCGAGGTAGGAACCGACGATTCCTTCAACAATCGGGCCTGCCGGACCGGAATTCACGCTCGTTCCATAAAGTGAAATCGATTCATTCAGTAATGCCCGACGAATCGCATGATCTCCGATACAGATTTTGATTCGTTCCTGTGAATTTTTCAACCGGTGTTCACTCGGTTTAAAAACGGACACCAACATGGAGTCGGCGAAAAAATCGAGTCCGTTTCGGATTTTTTCATGCGTAATATTGACGGAATACCCTTCTTTAATCTCTCGTTGCAGCGTAGCAAGGTGAACATCGTGACCTGTGTATTTGCATAAAACATAAAACAACTTTTCCAAAGTGGCCGCATCGAATTGATGTTGCGATTGGAGGTCGTGTTCAATTGTCCGGGATAGAACCTGCTTCCGAAGGAAATCCTCCGCTTCTTCCCAAGTTTCGTGTTCATGGCAATAAGGATACCCTCCAAAATCGCAAAAGGTGCGAAAAACCTCCTCTAATCGCGATGGATTGTCGCAATGCCTTGCAAGGCCAATCCAGAAATCCTTTTTCCGCCAATCGGCAAAGTTGTTTCCGTTCGTGTACGGAGAGAGATTGCCCAACCTTCTGAACCGTGCGATCTCCGATAGACTTAATGTACCTAATTCATACCATTTCGCTCGTCCCGGCAGGTCTTTTGCGCAATTCCCGATTTTCAGGGAAGAACTTCCCGTTGCGAAAATATGGCAATCCTGAGCGTCGACAATGGTTTTTAATTGAAGTCCCGGAGAATCGACCTCCTGAAATTCATCTAAAAACACATAAATCGGTTTTCCCTTCCTTGCCATATTATTGAAGGTGTCCTGGACCACATTCGATTCAAACCATTGCAACAAGGTTTTGATATGTTGTTCAAGGGGGTAAAGTTTAATATCATCAACGAAAATCCGTAATATTTGCCTTGGCGAGACGCTTTGCCTGACAAAGAGCAAATCGAAAATCATTTGCTCTTGTAAAGTCGACTTTCCGACTTGGCGTGGTCCACGAAGCAGGTGAATCTTAGGGCCGGATTTTTTTAACAATCCGTCCAGGATTTTCGAGTAAACAGGACGCCGCCATGTTTTGATTTCCCGCATGGAATGACCGTTCCACCAGGGATTGGCAGTGGTCAACGACCGGATCAGCTCTTCGGAAAGCACGTTGCCCGGATTGATTGAAACCGCTTTCGGTTTGCGGGAACGTTTGGTCACTCCATGGAGCAAACGCCAAAATTCGTTTTTTGTAAGATTACGATGAAAATGTAGTTTGAACTGTTTGTGAATCGTATCAAACTCCCGTGTATAGGGAAGACGATCTCTCGCTTCGGGAGTATCCGGCAAAAGGGCGATAATCGCAAAAGCCTCCTCTTCCGTTTGGGGAACGGTGGGAAGCGATTGCGCGTTCGGTTGAGAAGAATTTCCTTCTTTCGTACTTCGTAAAATGAGTCGCCAAAACTCCGCTTTTGTCTGTTTCGGAAACCCACTTTGACAATACTGCGCATAGAGACGACCAAATTCATCGTGATACGGCAAAGAATCACGTCTAATCGTACTGGAAACGATCAGGTTACGAACAAATTCCTTTTGTTCCTGGGTGTTCTTGGGAATACTCATAAATAACCCTCTCAAACCGTAAACAAATGGAGACTCAAAACAGTCAAGGGCATCGGGAATCGGGCATCGGGCATAGGTGATAAGTGAAAAACTTCCTCCAATTTCCGATTCCCGATTCCCGATTCCCGATGCCCGATGCCCTTAAATTTCAACACTTTTTCCAGTTTCATTACCATTTCGTTTACACTTTGAGTAACCCTCAAGTGAATGCGTTATTCCCGAATCATATCGAACACGGTTGCACCGGGTGGCGTAAAGGGGAGAACGTGTTCATGGTACGGAACCTGTACGTCGAGCAAAAACGGCTTTTCGCTTTTGAGCATCGTTGCAATTGCGGCAGGCAAATCCTCTTTTTTCGAGACGTTCAATGCGTCCCAACCGTATCCTTTGGCAATCGTGATGAAGTCGGGATACCGTACGGACGGGAAATCCCCTTCCCCTTTGCCGAACGCCTCCGGCTTGTCGTAAGGGCCAAGATACGTGTGGGCACGGTTCGACGCATGGAAACGGTCTTCCCATTGCATCACCATACCGAGATGCTGGTTGTTCAAAAGCATCACTTTCACCGGGATTTTTTCGCAAACACAGGTTCCCATCTCCTGAATGTTCATCTGGAAACTTCCGTCGCCGTCAATATCAACGACGATTTTTTCCGGGCAAGCGACTTTCGCCCCCATTGCGGCGGGAAGTCCAAACCCCATCGTTCCGAGTCCGCCGCTGGACAAGAAAGTTCGCGGTTTGGAGAACCCGTAAAACTGAGCGGTCCACATCTGATGTTGCCCGACGCCGGTGCAAATAATCACGTCCTTGTCCTTCGTCGCCCTCCAGAGTTCCCGAATCGCGGCTTGCGGAAGGATGTACGGCGATTTCTCGTTATACTTCAGCGGCATCTTCGCAATCCATTCGTCGATTTTCCCGATCCACGGCGCAAGGTCCGCTTTCGGCGGCGTTACGATTTTGTTCAGCTCCGTAAGGAAGTATTTCACGTCGCTTATGATCGGAATGTTCGCCGCTTTGACCTTGTTGATTTCCGACGGATCGGCGTCGACGTGAATCACCTTCGCGTGTTTGATAAACTCGGAAACTTTTCCGGTAACGCGGTCGCTAAACCGGGTTCCCAATGCAAGGAACAAATCGCAATCGTGAACGGCGTGGTTGGTGAACGCATTCCCGTGCATTCCGAGCATTCCGAGACTCAAGCGGTGTTCCCGGGGAAACGCCGAAAGGGCGGTAAAAGTCGTCGTGATCGGAATCCCGGTTTTCTCGACCAGCTTGAACAGTTCCTTGGACGCGTCTGCCGCAATGATTCCGCCGCCGGCAAGGATGATCGGTTTTTTCGCATTCTGGATCGCTTCGGCGACTTTTTCCACGTCGGCAAGTTTCGCTTTCGGAAGTTCGCCGTTGTAGCCGGGGAGTTGCATCGGCTGATCGAACACCGGTACCACCGGCGTCGTCTGCACATCTTTGGGAATATCGACGAGCACCGGCCCGGGCCGTCCGGAGGTTGCGACGAAAATCGCTTCTTGCATGATCCGGGCCAAATCGTTCACGTTGGTCACGAGATAATGGTGTTTGGTGATCCCGCGACAGACTTCGACCATCGGCGTTTCCTGAAAGGCGTCGCTTCCGATGGCGGAAACGGGGACTTGGCCGGTGATGATTAAAAGCGGGACCCCGTCCATTTTGGCGTCGGCGATTGGCGTGACGATATTGGTCGCACCGGGACCGCTGGTTGTCATGCAGACGCCGAGCTTACCGGTTGCACGGGCATACCCTTGTGCGGCAAATCCGCCCCCTTGTTCCTGCCGGGGCAAAATACAGCGAATCTTGTCCCGAAATCGGGTCAGTGCCTGATGAAGCGGCATACTAAAGCCCCCCGGATAGGCAAACATAACCGTAACGCCGGCATTGACCAGAGACTGAACGACGACATCGGCACCGTTCATATTTTTCAGCATCGGTTCAATTTTGGCACTTACGCTCGTTTTTTTCGAAGGGGACACACTTAGCTCCTTTCATCAAAAAGGTGGGAAATTGGGGTAAAAGAACACCTCATTCTAAGGGATTTTTCCCCAAATGAAAGGAACCCCTACGTTCGTGAACAGAAAGCGCATTGGTCGTGCCGGACCATTTGGATTTCGTCGGAGCCGTAAATTTCACGGATCATTTGACCGTTCAGAGAGGAAGTCGGATGAACTGCAACCGTTTGGTTGACGCAAATCACGGTTTTGACCAATCGGGACACGAATCCAATGTCGTGCGAAACGAGCACAATTGTCAACTGTTTGTTCAATTCGCCGAGAATGTCGAACAGAATCTCTTCCGACGAAGGATCGATATTGCTGGTCGGTTCGTCAAGCAAAAGAAGTTCCGGGTTCGCACACAGTGCCCTGGCAATGAGCACCCGTTGACGTTGTCCGCCGGACAGACTGCGAAACGGAGCATTTTTCGCGTCCGCCAACCGCATGGTTTCCAACGCCTGTTCGGCAGCGGTTTTGTCGGCTTTATCGTATCGAAATTTTTGGCCTCCTTCCTGAAGCCGCCCCATTAGCACGACATCGAACACGGAGACGGGAAAGCAGTAATCGACCTGCAAAAATTGCGGCGTATATCCCACCCGGTTTCGAGTTCGCTTCGGCGTCTCGCCAAAAAGTAAAACCGTTCCGGATTTTGGCGTCAAAAGGCCGAGCATCAATTTGAGCATGGTCGTCTTTCCACCCCCGTTGGGACCGACAATCGACGCAAAATCCCCCCGCTGGATCGAAAGCGACACGTTCTCCAGCACCAATTGCTGCTCGTAGGCAAAAGAAACCGACTGAAATTCCACGACCATTTTTTTCCTCGGCGGACGATTCTAACCGATCACTTGATCCGTTGCAAGTACGGCGACTTCGCCGAATCGACCGGTTTATTTCCCATAGACGAGAAAATAATCAAGCGCAAGTCCAAGGGCCGCATGTTGCACCAACCCGGCGAAGATCGACCGGGTATGCCAGGCGAGGAATCCCCAAAAGAGTCCGCCGAGGATCGCTCCGAACACTTCGTCCGGCGGGTGTCCGTAATGGAGCATTGTTGACGCCAATGTTTGAACGAGGATCGCTGTAGACGCTCCTGCTTGTGATTCGACCGCTTTTTGCAAAAAGCCGCGAAACAGAAATTCCCAGCCGGCGTAATAGAGCAGGTAAGACGCCAGATGGACCGCGAGGAGCGTTGCGGACACGCCGGGTCGTATCACGGGATTGAACGGATAAACGGTCAGGTAATTTTCGTTACTGCTTGCCAAGTATCCCAAAAGTAGCATAAACGGCGTTACAACAAGCATGGAGCGGACCGTGAATTTCGCAATGCCGGGACGGACACCGTAATCGGCGAGCGTTTCCCGAAACACGAGTTTGACAATCCCGGCCGGAATAAGGCCGAAAAGTACAAACGCCCCGACAATTTTGGACGCTCCCCAAAGAAAATCGGGCGTCGCAACGATTACCACTTTCCAAAGTGACGCCGCGACGCAAACGTAAAGGACCGCAACCGTCGCCTTGAATTGCGGGCCTCGAAAAAGATTGCCGAGAAAAGCGGCAAGCGTCTCTGTGGTGAAAAAGGGGGCTTTCATGCCGTTCCGAGTATAACACGGCAGCGATTTTGAAAAAAGAGGGTATTCTTCCGCAGTACCTGTTCGTCAACGAACCACACCCAATCAGAGTAAGCGGTTTTCACGTTACCACCGGGGGCACCGCTTACTGCGTGCGCGGCTCTGATGGGGTTTACGGTTAGCGAAAATGTCATCTCATTGGCGTTGAGTAGTATAACATTGACAATTGCATGTAAATAAACTAAGATTTCTTTCCAAGTTGCTAAGCAGGCCGCTAAGAAGTTGGTGATGATTGGCAGCCGGGAGCGCAACGGAGTGAAGCGACCGGACCGAATCGCGGGGAAATCCGGTCACTGCGCTGCGCTCCGTTCCCGGCTGCCATTATTTTTGGTGAATTTGTTATCGACCTGGGTTGCTAAGTTCACGTTGGGGCCGTCATTGAGTGGTAATTTCTCTACAACCTTTTATGTATTCCTGGCAAAACAAAGTTGTTCTCGTTACCGGCGGATCGAGCGGTCTTGGGCGGATTATCGCGGAATCATTCGCCCAGGCCGGTGCAAAGTTGGCGATTGTCGCTCTGGAACGCCAGGATGTGGAAAAAACCGCGAACGAACTCGACGGTGAAGTGCTTCCGGTCCGCGCCGACATTACGAAGCAAGAGGATGTTGACCGCGTTTTTCGGGAAGTTTCCGACCGCTTCGGACGGTTGGACGTTTTGGTCAACAACGCCGGTCGTTCCATGCGGGGCAAGGTTCTCGACACGACTCCGGAACAATTTCAATCGCTTTTCGACCTGAACGTTCTCGGCACAATCCGTTGCACCCGTGCGGCGGTTCCAATGCTTTTGCCGAACCGGGGAAGCGTGGTCAACATTGGTTCGTTGGCCGCCAAGAGTGCGTCCCGCTGGGTTGGAGCGTATCCGGTCTCCAAACACGCCGTTGCCGCGTATTCGCAGCAGTTACGGCTCGAACTCGGCCCGGAAGGCTTGCATGTCTTGCTGGTCTGTCCCGGCCCGATCAGGCGGGACAATCCACGCCTCTATCCGCTGGAAGGGACCGAGGGAATCCCGCAAGCCGCTCTTGCTCCCGGAGCGGGGGTGAAAGTCGGCAAAATCGATCCCGTTTGGCTTGGCAAAAGGATCGTCCGGGCCTGTGAAAAAAGGGAGTTGGAACTCATCGTTCCCGCAAAAGCAAGAATTTTATTCGCGGTTGCCCAGATTTTTCCCTCGCTCGGCGATTGGCTGGTACGACGAATGACGTAACAGACGGCAGACGGCAGAAAACAACTTCTGCCTTCTGCCTTCTGAAGCCTGCCGCCTTTTTTGCTCTTGACGAAACGGACTCTTTTTCGTAACGTGCCTCGTTGAAAATTTTCCGGATTAATCCCTATGTTCACGAAAATGACCTCTGCCAAGACATTTTATTGTTTCGTTTTTCTCGGGTTTGTGCTGTTTGGAAGTTTGCCGGCGAGTGCCGAGGAAACTTACGAACTCGTTTACCGCTTCAAAAAAGGGGACCGGCTTCGTTGGAAGGTGATGCAGCAGCTCCGCGTCAAAACGTCGATGGAGGAAAAAACCGATTTGGTCGATACGCTCAGCACCTCGACCAAACTTTGGATCGTTACCGAAGTCGATGCCGACGGAACCGCGACGATTGAACACCAGGTCGAAGAAGTCGATATGCACCGCAAACAGGTGATCGAGGAGTTCGACCGAACGGCCCAGGAGATCAAACCCGATACGCAACGCAAACAGGAGAACCTCGAATCGTCGTATAACAGCAAAACCGATCAGGAAGTTCCTTTGGGTTATGAACAGGTTTCCCAATCGCTTAACATTCCCTTGTTGAAACTGAGAATTTCTCCGCGCGGCGAACTTTTGGAACGCATCCCGTTGGTTCCGTACACGCTTGAATCTTTGGACAGTAAGATTCTCATCACGCTTCCCCAGGGAAGAATCAAAGTCGGCGAAACGTGGAAAGTTCCGGAAGAAGCGGCCTTACCGCAACCGAACGGGACGGTGAAGAAAGTGAGACTCCAGAAAATCTACACGCTCAATAGTGTCAAGAACGGTTTGGCGGTCATTTCCTATAAGACCGAACGCTTATCGCCGATTGAGGAGCCGAAGTTTGAAATTCAACTCTTCGACAAACTTACCTCCGGTCGTGTCGAGCTTGATTTGGAAACAGGCCATATTCTCAAGCAACAAACGGACGTCAAAGGTTATGTCATTGGTTTTGCCGGAGACACCAGCAGCATTGACCACGCCGCCCGGCTCATCGAAGAATTCCGATAGAACTCCAATGATCGTGCCGCAAACAATTGCAGCCCGTTGAAAACCAACGAGCCGCCAATCCCTTGAATTTCGCTGCGAAAAAAACGATCATTCCATCGACGCCAGAATCTTTTCGACCTTTTTGTGAACGTTGTACGGAGCGTCCAGGACCAACTTGTCCGGAGGTGAAGCGAAGCGCAACCTCCGGGTTTCATCTCTTTGAGGAGCGATGTTGATCGGATCGAACAGAAAGCAGGTGATCGCCGGGAGGATCAGCATTGTCAGTAACACCGCATAGCCGACGCAGTATCGCAGATGCCGTGGGACGAACAGACTCACGAAACCGTAAACCGCCGCCAGAACCGTGATGATCCAAAGCGAATGAAAAAGGCCCCAGCCGAGATGTTGTAATAGTGTTATGTTCATGGTGTTATTAAATGAGAAATGAGAAATAAGGAAGAATTTTCTCATTTCTCATTTCTCATTTCTCATTTCAAAATTAAGTATTGTCTGTCGAATTTCTTCCAGTTCCTCTTGCGAGCTTTTGGCGTCTTCAAGCAACTGGAGCACCAACCGTTTTTTCGAGCCGTTGAAGACCGATTCGACGAGATCGCCGACGAACCGCTCCTCGGCCTCTTCCCGGGCAAGCCGAGCCGAGTAAATGTGTCGCCGCGAACTTTCGTCCCGGTCGACCAAACCTTTTTCGAGCATGATCTGGAGCAACTTCAAAATCGTCGTGTACCCAACGCCGGTGGTTTTCTCAAGCCGCTCAAACACGTCCCGAACCGCCGACGGGCCGCAATCCCAAAGGACATGCAATATGCGGAGTTCTGCTTCACTCGGTTTCATTTTTTTGAATTACGAATTTACGAATTACGAATTTTTTTTTTAGCCGCCGCACCCTGTGCGGCGATCTTTCTACGAGACTCTTCGTATTGTACTACGAACACCTTCGTATGTCAAGCGGTAAAACTGGAAAAATCGAGAGATTTTACCGCTGGCTGATGATTGACGGTTCCCGGCTTCCGAGTGGCGTCTGTTCGTACCCAGCCATCCGTTCCCGGTAGAACTCCGGGTAGCGATTCTGCTCCAAAGCGGCTCTTGCTCTGGCAACCAGACGTTGATAATACGTCAAATTATGCGTCGCCAACAGGATCGGGCCGAGCATTTCCTTAGACATAAAGAGGTGCCGAAGATACCCGCGACTTCGTTTGCAGGCCGGGCAAGGGCAGTCCTCCTCCAATGGGCGGTCGTCCCGTTCGTACTGGGCGTTGCGGAGCCGAATCGGGCCGGAATCGCTAAACGCCATCGCATTGCGTCCATTTCGGGTCGGCATGACACAATCGAACAGGTCAATGCCGCGAAGGATTCCGTTGAGAATGTCTTCCGGCTTACCGACCCCCATGAGATAACGCGGTTTTTCGACCGGCAAATGCGGAGCGGTCGCTTCGATCATCTCGTACATTTCCGCCGCCGATTCCCCGACGCTCAGGCCGCCAATCGCATAGCCGGGAAAGTCCAATGCGGCCAACTCTTCCGCACAGATTTTCCGCAAATCCTTTTCCAAACCCCCCTGAACGATGGCGAACAGCACCTGATCCGGTCGCCGGGCCGCCGCCTGACACCGTTTGGCCCAGCGGATCGACCGGTGCATCGCGTCTTCGATTTGCGAACGTTCACAAGGCAGACCGACAACGTGGTCGAGCACCATCGCCACGTCGCTGCCGAGTTTTTCCTGAATCGCGATGGCGTGTTCCGGAGTCAAGTGAATTTTGCGACCGTCGATATGCGAACGGAAAACCGCCCCTTCTTCGTTGATTTTCATCATTTTTGCAAGCGAGAAAATCTGAAAACCGCCGCTGTCGGTCAAAATCGGGCCGTCCCAGCCGCAAAACCGGTGCAGTCCGCCGAGTGCTTCGACCACTTCTTCGCCGGGCCGAAGGGAAAGGTGATAGGTGTTCCCCAAGATCATTTCCGCTCCGGTCGAGCGAAGCATTTCGATTTCGACCCCTTTCACGGTTCCGACAGTCCCCACCGGCATAAACGCCGGAGTCTGCACGCTCCCCCGCACCGTCGAAAAAACACCCCGACGAGCGGAAGACGCCGGACACTGCGTTAAAAGTTGGAAGGACATCGGGAACAAAAAAGAAAAAGGAGACGGCGAAATGGGAAGTTATTTTCTCCTCACTGTCCACTGCCCACGCACAATCAGAGCCGCGCACGGAATCAGAGCCGCAAGCGGTTTTCACGTTACCACCGGGGGCACCGCTTACTCTGTGCGCGGCTCTGATTGGGTTCACTCATTGGCGTTGAATAATATAAACACCCGTTCAGGCGGCCTACTTCTACTTCCTAAACCGTCCGGCGACCTTGTTGAAGGCGTCGATGCACGCCTGGATATGCTTTTCTTCGTAAACGGGATGCGTGAAGAAACACATGGTCCGGTCGGTCATCCACTTGGCCGTCCTGCACTCGACCTTCGAATAATCAATTTTCCGGGCGTTCGGGTCTTCGAAAGGATAGTTTGCCGTACCGAAACCGTTGCGCTCCGTGTAAGCCCGCTCCTTGTACATTTCCGGCCACAAAACGCCGTACACCGGGACGCCTTCCGCACCAACGGCGGCGATGAACGTCTTGATGTCGCAACTCATCTTGTCGGTGTCAAGTACGAACGGTGCCCACCAATAAGCGTTTTGCCGCTGTTCGGTATCGACCGGAGCGTGCAGCACCAAGGGGTGCTTGCCAAGGGCGTCGACGAACATCCGGCCGTTGCGAATGCGATTTTTGAGGTTCCAGGAATCAAGACGCGCCAACTCGCAAAGCCCGATCTGCGATTGCATCTCGGTCATTCGGAAATTGAAGCCGACCCGTTTGTGGATGTACATCAGCTTGCCTTCCATTTCGAGCAGGTTAAGCCGTTCCTTAACGTCGTAACCGTGATCGCGGAACGAACGACATTCCCAAGCGAGGTCTTCGTCGTCGGTCACGACCATGCCCCCTTCGCCGCCGGTCGTGAAATGCTTGCTTTGGCAGAAACTGAAGCAACCGGCATCGCCGATAGTTCCCGCTTTTTTGCCTTTGTAAATGCCGCCGAAACACTGGGCGCAATCCTCGACCACCTTGAGATAGTGCTTTTTCGCAATGGCCAGAATCGGGTCCATATCGGCGACGACGCCGTAAAGATGAACGACGAGAATCGCCTTGGTCTTGTCCGTGATCTTGCTTTCGATGTCGGCGGGGTCGATCAGGTGATCGGTCCGCACATCGGCGAACACCGGCAACGCTCCGGCCTGCATGGCGCAAAACGACGAGGCGATGAACGAGTACGACGGGCAAATCACTTCATCGCCGGGGCCGATTCCCAATGACGCCAAAGCGACATGCAGTGCCGCCGTGCCGTTGGTAACGCTAATGGCGTGTTTCGACCCGTTCCATTTTGCCCAGGCTTTCTCGAATTCCTGGCCGACGGGACCGGTCCAGTAATTGACCTTACCGCTGCGCAACGGCTCCATCGCTTTTTGAATGGTCGATTCCTCAAACGACGGCCACATCGGGAAACTTTCGCTCCAGACTCGCGGACCTCCTTCCAAGGCGATTTTTTGATCGGACATGTTTGTTCTCCAAGTGGTTAAGTGAATGAAATGCGAAAGGAAAACGCATGCACATTGTAAACGGCATAAACCATCGCCTTCTCAGCCGAGCAGGATTCCTTTGGCGAAGTTGTCAAAGAATTTGACGCATTCCGCAATATCCGGGACGTTGTTGTCCCAATTGTGTTCGTACTCGACGGAGAAACAACCTTTGAACTTCTGGTCGGCGATTTCCCGAAGCAGGGCCGGAACGTCGGCTTCACCGGTTCCCCAAGGAACGTCGTGAGCGTCTTTGCCAAACTTGTTGAGGTCCTTGAAATGGAACCCGATAATCCGGCCTTTGAGTGCTTTGACCGCATCAAGCGGATTGATGCCGGACCGCATGTAATGGCCTGTGTCCGCACACGCTCCGATTCGTAGACTGCAATCTTGGAGCACTTCCAGAACCGTCTTGTAATCCCAGTAGATCGAGGGTGCCGGGTGATTATGGAGCGAAACCCGCAAGTCGTATTCTTCGCAAAGTTTATCAACCTCGGCAAGCTTGTCCTTGGGAGGTTCCGAGTTAATGACACCAATTCCCATTTCGACACAAAATTCAAAGGTTTTCCGGTCCGCACTTGCGACGCCGAACGTCGTGCAAACGCAACCGTTGTCGGCAAGAATCGTCCGGAACGTGTTTTTCTCTTCTTTGCTCATGTCCGGCCCGACTTTTCCACCAGCGGCGGTCAGTTTTTGACCGGGATACGCTTCCAAAAAACGGCAACCGGCTTGAACGTTCTTTTGCACCGCTTCTTCAAACGTAAAGCGGTTGAACGAATAAACCTGGCAACCGAGTTTCCAGCCGAGCTGTTCCGACCAACGGGTTCCGGAACCGGGAATCGGGCAACAGGTAGCGGGGGACTCTTGGGCTGTAGTGGTACGTCCGACAACGCCGGCGGAAAGTCCCAATGTGGCGGAGGCGGCGATCTTCAAAAGGTCTCTTCGATTTTGCATATTAAGAAATGGGGGAGAAAGGAATGATATTGGAGCAACGACTCGGCGCATTGTAGGAAAAGTTGTCGGAAAAAACAAGGAGGTAAAAAAAGAAAGCGTCATTGGGTCAGTCCGTCGAAAAGTTTGCGATAAACAGGCTTAGCCGTCTCGCCCAGCGAGGCGCGACCCCGTCAATAAACGTACCTTTACGGTTGTCTTGACCCAAAACGGCGAAAACGCTACAATCGCGGCCTATCCCGATTCCGTCCTTCCGTGTGTTCTGCGTTTTTCATAATTCAAACCGTAAACAAATGGTACCTCAAAACAGTCGAGGACATCGGGCATAGACGATAAGTGAAAAACGTCCTCCGATGCCCGATGCCCGATGCCCTTAAATTTCAACACTTTTTCCAGTTTCATAACCAATCCGTTTGCACTTTGAGTTCATAAAAGCCCCTGTTTTCTATGTCTTTTCGCATCGCAACCGTTCCGTATTACAATGCCTGGCCGCTGACCCGGTACCTGGAGGAAGAACTACCGGGTTCGTCTTTGTCGCCGTGGTATCCTTCAACGATGCGGCAAGGCTTGCTTTCGGGCGAAATCGACCTCGCAATGATGCCGGTCGCCGAACTGGCGGCGATGCCGGACGCTGTTATTTACGGAAACGCCTGCATCGCTGCCCGGGGCGAAGTGAAAAGCGTTCTGCTTTGCAGCCGCGTTCCGCTTTCGGACATCCGGCGAATCGCTCTTGACGTAGCGTCAAGAACAAGCATAACGCTCTCGACGGCAATGCTCAAAACCTGGCATGGCGTTACACCGGAAAGGGTGCCGCTTGACCTCGATGTTGATTTGAACCAGTGCAACGCAGACGCAATGGTCGTGATTGGCGACCGGGCTTTGGCGTTCCGACCGAACGAAGACGTTTGGAAAATCCGGATCGACCTCGGCCGGTGGTGGTCCCAGACCACCGGTTTACCGTTCGTGTTTGCGGCGTGGATTGGACGAAAATCGTTGGAATCCCGACGGGAATTTCTCGAAAAGGGGTTCAACACGGCCCGGGATCGCGGCGTTGCGGACGTTGACGGCATTATTACGGAAAAGCTGGAACTTGCCCGACAGACCGGACGACCGCTTTTGGTTGGCGAACCTGTGTTGCGGGACTATTTTCACCACGCGGTTCATTACATCCTCGGCCCGGAGGAGCAAAAAGGATTAAACTTGTTTGTCAACCGTTATGTCGAATTCTGATACCGGCTACCAAACATTGGGACGGGAAACGCCGAAAAATCTCTTTCCCCCGGTTGTAAAACCGAGTTTATCGAGTACGATGGAAGAAGTTCTTTGGGTTTTGGGCGCATAGCTCAGTTTGGTTAGAGCGCGGCCCTGATAAGGCCGAGGTCCATGGTTCGAGTCCATGTGCGCCCATTGCATAACTCTTTGAAATTGCAAGGTTTACAACCTTACCGTCGGGTGGTCCGGCGTGACAATTTGAACCCTATTTTTGGTATTACCAAAAATAGAATTCGTTTTATCACGAAAGAAAGCCCGAAATGGCACGAAAAAATCTCCCCGGATACCTACAGCACAAGGCAAGCGGTCAACCTCCGATTGGGGGGGGTTGTGCCATAAACCCGCAAAAACCGGGGATTTTGCCCCGGTTTTCGACAAAAAACGTCTGAGCCCCCTGAAAACGGAACCACGAATCGGAGTATGAAATACCGGATAAGTAGTTTCCGATGCCCGATGCCCTACTTCCGATTCATCACCTCGATCAGCAGGTCCGGTTTGTTTGTGGTGATGCTGTCAATTCCCCAGCGGAGAAGCGTTTCCATTCGAGCGGGATCGTCAACGGTCCACGCCCAAACAAAAAAGCCGCGATTTCGCAGTATCTTTAAAAGCTCCGGCGACAACAGGTCGTGATTTAAGTCGAGTATGTTGGTGTTACAGTATTTCGCTCTTTCCGTAAGATGGTCGGCAAGCTGTTCCACCGTCCACGCTTCTTCCTTTTTGCCGTAAAGCCAAGCGACGGAAATGTTCGGCTCGATTTCCCGAACCTTTTTGACCACGTCCTCGGAAAACGCGATTATCACGGCCCGATCAAGCAGACCGGCTTCCCGAACCGCTTCGATCACCGGCAATTCGATCTCTCCCATCTTGATTTCGATCACAGGCCGGGTATTCGTTCCCTTGAACAGGGCCAGGTATTCCTTGAGCGTCGGGATTTTTTCACCGGCGTACTCCGGTCCCTTCCAGCTTCCGGCGTCGAGTTTGGAAACGGTGTCGTAATCACATTCGACGACTTTCTTATCAAGCCCGGCGGTTCGTTTGAACGTTCCGTCGTGAAGCAATACAATGACACCATCGGAGGTTCGGTAGACGTCACACTCCGAACCGTCGGCGTTCATTTCGATGGAAAGTTTTGCCGAAGCGAGCGTATTTTCCGGGGCGACAAACGACGAACCGCGATGAGCGACCACCGGAACCGGATAAACCGGCACGGATGCGCCGAAGGTGAGGTTGATGAAGCCGAAAACGCAAAACGTCAACAAGATCAAAGGGAGTATTCTCATCGTCGAGGCAAAGGGTTAATGGGTTTATTCCTCACAAAAGCCGGAAAAACTCCCGTGATTATCGCAGAAATCCCGGCGAGGTTCAAGCAGGTGGATTCGGCAAGAGAACTGCATTGTTCAAAATGGATAGAAAATGAGGGCACCTCTGGGAACGCAGGCATCTTGCCTGCCCCTGGGTTCGCAGGCTTCCAGCCTGCCTCGCGCAGGCAAGATGCCTGCGTTCCCAGGAACTTTGCAGTTCTCTTGGTGGATTCGGGAAAAAGAATCGCGATTTTCGCAATCGATTGAAAAACCGGCGGATTCGGTCTATAATGGGCGCAGCTTTTTTTGCCTCCTCACCAAAATCTGTGGGTAAATTCTGGCTCCGGCAGCTTGCCAAGAGCATGATATAACGAGGTTTCGAGCGTTTTTTCAGTGCGAAAACCGTAGCTTTTTCTCATCGTCAATTTCACTTTG
>Ga0209628_10000282_pt1 | contig 30517 bp, 30 predicted proteins | sample TergutCu122P4_FD_187285 | JGI IMG/M metagenome (GOLD analysis project Ga0209628, IMG submission 187285) | Cubitermes ugandensis P4 segment gut microbial communities from Kakamega Forest, Kenya - Cu122 P4 (SPAdes) (version 2) | ecosystem: Host-associated > Arthropoda: Insects > Digestive system...
CAACCAGCCGCACCGCCTCTTGCTTGAATTCGAGCGTGTAACGCGCCCTTGCCGTCTTCGTCATCTGCTTTCTCCTTGCTTGCATTGAAACACTCAGCAAGGGATACGTTTTTCGGGGGCAAGATCACGGTTTGCCTTGCTCAACTTATCGTGCTGAGCCGATGATGGCACCACAGTTTCTGACTCCATGCGGGCCTTTTGTTGACGCTGCCGTTGCAGCGTTTCCCAGCGATTTGCGCGCACTGGCGCAAGACACTGCGCGGAATCTCGCAGCCAAAGTGGACAATGACTATCGCAGTCACTCATACTGCATGAATGTGCTGGGCGAGGATGTTCATGTTCCTTATCGCTTGCATTTTTTGAGCGGTGTTGATTCCATCCAGTATCTGGGCCAAAAGTCACCGCTCGTTCGATGCCTGATGTCGCGGAGTACGGACGGCCACCGCAGGCAGATCGCGCTCAGATCAATCCTTGCACTCAAAGAAGCCTGGATCATTCCATTCGTCGTATTCTTGGTCGGAGAATATGTCATTGAGATCGTTCAGGATGTTCACGCATCTCTTCAGACGCTGGATCGCGGCGCATATGTCAACTTCGTTCGTGAGAATCGATCTACCATGCGGTTGCTGCGATCCAGAGCAACCAGCTACTGGGATTGCTACCATCGCCGCGCCTATCCTGACAAAAGAGACTATCCTGGAATGGTCGTTCTCGACCAGCTTGAGCAGTGGGCTGGCTGATGGCTGCCTCATATATGGATATGGGCAGCACCAACCGCCCCAAGCCGGGATTGCGTTTCACTCCATCCCAGCCTACCGTGCTGTATTTTTTACAGCTGATGGTCAGCGACCGTTATGCATTTGCGATTGTTTTTTGTCGTAAAGCCATGCCACACTTGGGCAATAAGCTATAAAACTCATCATTGCGTGCGCAACGCTCCACCATGACCCTCTGGCAAACCACCCGCTACGCCATCGACCTGCGCCGGCCGCGCATCATGGGCATTGTCAATATCACGCCCGATTCGTTTTCGGGTGACGGGCAGGCGAGGGATTTGCGGGCGCAGGTGGCGTATTGCGAGCGGTTGATTGACGAGGGTGCCCATATCCTGGACATTGGTGGCGAATCGACGCGGCCTGAAAGCCGCCCGGTGCCGCTGAACGAAGAGCTGGCGCGGGTGCTGCCGTTGGTGCGCGCGGCGGTCAAGCTGGGGGTACCGGTTTCGGTGGATACCGGCAAGCCTGAGGTGATGGCCGCCGTGCTTGACTTGGGGGCGGACATCATCAACGACGTTTGGGCGTTGCGTGCGCCGGGTGCGCAAGAGACGATTGCGCGCCACGCCAATTGCGGCGTGTGCCTGATGCACATGCACGGCGCGCCGCGGACCATGCAGCGCGCGCCGATGGAAGGCGATGCGGTGCCGCAGGTGCTGCTGTTTTTGCAGCAGGCGGCGCAGGCGCTGCAAGCGCTGGGCGTGGATAAAAGCCGCATCGTGGTGGATCCGGGCATTGGTTTTGGCAAGACGGTGGCGCAAAACTTTGCGTTGCTGGCGCGCCAGCGCGAGCTGCTGGCGGCCGGCTATCCGCTGCTGGCGGGCTGGTCGCGCAAGTCGGCGTTGGGGGCGGCGCTGGGCGATAGCGACAGTCCGGGCAACCGGGTTACGGCCAGCGTGGCGGCGGCGTTGCTGGCCATCGAGCGCGGCGCGCGCATCGTGCGCGTGCATGACGTGGCGGCGACCGCGCAAGCGGTCAAAATCTGGCTTGCGATGAATCACGAAACTACTTCACCATGACCCGCCAATACTTCGGCACCGACGGCATTCGCGGCACGGTTGGGCAAACGCCCATCACGCCGGATTTTGTGCTGCGGCTGGGCCACGCCGTGGGCCGCGTGCTCAGGCGCACCGAGTCCAATCCGGTGGTGCTGATCGGCAAGGACACGCGCATTTCCGGCTACATGCTGGAAAGCGCGCTGGAGTCGGGCCTGATCTCCGCCGGCGCGAGCGTGATGCTGCTTGGCCCCGTACCCACGCCCGCGGTGGCGTATTTGACGCGGGCGCAGCGCGCCAGCCTGGGCGCGGTGATTAGCGCCAGTCACAACGCTTATCCGGACAACGGCATCAAGTTCTTCAATGCGCAAGGCAGCAAGCTGCCCGATGCGTGGGAGCAGGAAGTCGAAAGCCTGCTCAGCGAGCCGCCGCAATGGGCCGGCTCCGCCGCGCTCGGGCGCGCGCGCCGGCTCGATGACGCGGCGGGCCGCTACGTGGAGTTTTGCAAGAGCACGTTCCGGGGCGATTTGAGCCTGCGGGGGCTGAAGATCGTGATCGACGCCGCGCACGGCGCGGCCTACCAAATCGCGCCGATGGTGTTCCACGAGTTGGGCGCGCAGGTCAGCGCCATCGGCGCCGCGCCCGATGGGCTGAACATCAACCACGGCGTGGGCGCCACGCACCCGCAGGCGCTCATGCAGGCCGTGCGCGAGAGCGGGGCCGACGTCGGCATCGCGCTCGATGGCGACGCCGACCGCGTGCAGATGGTCGATGGCGCGGGGCGCCTGTATGACGGCGACCAGTTGCTCTACGTGATTGCCGCCGACCGGCTGGCTGCCAGCCGTGGCGAGAAGCAGCCCGGATTGGCGGGCGTGGCGGGCACGCTGATGACCAACCTGGCCATCGAGCGCGCGCTGCGCGCGCTGGGCCTGGACTTCGTGCGCGCCAGGGTCGGCGACCGCTACGTGATGGAAGAACTCTTGCAGCGCGGCTGGCTGCTGGGCGGCGAAGGCTCCGGCCACCTGCTGGTGCGCGACAGGCACACCACGGGCGACGGCATCATCTCCGCGCTGCAAGTGCTGCAAGCCTGCGTGGTGCGCCAGCGCACGCTGGCTGATCTGCTGGCCGGGGTGCACCTGTGCCCGCAGGTGCTGATCAACGTGCGCCTGCCGGACGGTGCCGATTGGCAAAACAACGCGCGCCTGAAGTCCGAAACGCTGGCCGTCGAATCCGAACTGGGCGCGCAAGGCCGCGTGCTGATCCGCGCCAGCGGCACCGAGCCGCTGCTGCGCGTGATGGTCGAAGCCGCCGGCGAGCAGCAAGCGCGCCAATGCGCAGAGCGGCTGGCTGCGGCGGTACTATCTTAAAAATAGCTGACCGCGCTCATTCAGCAAGGATTTCAGGCTGTTTTGATGCGTAAAGGCTTACGTGGCAAGCGCTGGCAGCTATCATTTTGCGCAGACGCGCGGTTTTCGCGGCGCGAAAATGCACATCGGTCACAGGTCAAGTTCAGCGTGCGAGCCAAGCCGGACAAGCTGCAGCGTGTCAGCGTCAGGCTTTCTGTAAAGCAGCTTGCAAATCCGGCTTGACGTGACAGTCGCGCAGACCGGTTTTGTCTCCCACAAGGGCGTGATCCCGGTGCCGCTGATCCAGCGGTTGGTCGGTTGCCAGCGCAAGCAAGACTGACGGCAAATCGGCCTCCAGCGTTTGGCCGTGCATGCCCCTGAACTCGCGCCTCAAGTCACGCCGGTATTGGCTGGCAAACTCAATGACCCGCATCGGCGGCTTCGCTTCTCATGATGGCCGTCATTTCGTCCAGTGTTACGCGGGTTCCTTCGCCGCGATCCAGTTCGGCAATGGCCGCCAGTGTTTCCGCGTTGGGCTGGAACAGCACCGGCGGAATGGCCCTGTCTTTGGCGATGCGGGTCATCAGCGCGCGCACTACGCCGCTGATCGTCAAGCCGGCATCTTCAATGACCTTATCGGCCACGGCCTGAATTTTGCTCGGCACACGAGACTGAATTTTGCGGCTGACGGTCGCGGGCATGGCAATTACTCCTGGTTCATTTGCCATCCATCGTACTACACTGCGCCTCCAACGCGCGCCGCGGAAGGAGCAAAAACGCCCGCGCTGGTGATACCCTCTGGCACATGTCAACCCAAGGCGAAGTCAACCTGTCCGAAAGCGGCGGCGTGCGCTATTTGCACTTTGGCACCGAGTGGGTGCAAGGCGCGATGCGCATGGACGCGCCGTTTGATCTGGCGCTGGAATACGTGCAGCGCATGATGGCGTGGCTGCTGTTCGTGCCCGCGCCGTCGGTGGCCGGGCGCCGCGCCATGCAACTGGGGCTGGGCGCGGGGGCTATCACCAAGTTTTGCCACAGGCGATTGCGCATGATCTGCACCGCGGTGGAATGCAATCCGCGCGTGCCCGAGGTATGCCGCGCCTGGCTGCGGCTGCCGCCCGATGACGCGCGGCTGCGCGTGCTGATCGCCGACGCCGCGCAAGAAATCCGGCGTCCCCAATGGCTGGGCAGCGTGGACGCGCTGGCGGTTGATTTGTATGACGATCAGGCCGCCGCGCCGGTGCTCGACAGCGCAGCGTTTTATGCCGATTGCCGCCGCCTGCTGACCGATGACGGCTGCATGGCGGTCAACCTGTTCGGGCGCTCGGCCAGCTTCGAGAGCAGTCTGGCGCGCATCACGCAGGCGTTTGGCGCGCGCGCGGTGTGGCTGTTTCGGCCCACGCGCGAGGGCAACACCGTGGTGCTGGCGCAGCGCACGCCCACGCGGCCCAGCCCGGATGCGCTGCGCGCGCAGGCCGACGAGATTGAAACGCGCTGGGCATTGCCCGCGCGCAAATGGCTCAAGACACTGAAGGCGATAGAAAAATGAAACGTCACCACCCGGCGGCTGCCCCCGCGCCAAAGATTGGTTTTTACGGCCCGATCCAGTGGCGGCAGTTGGTCGAATGGCTGCGCGACGATGGCATCATTACCCGCGCCGAAGCCGACCGCACCATCGCCCGCTGCTCGCAGGCCGAAAGCGCGCAGCACCCGCTGGTGCGGCTGGCGGCCGTTGGCATCCAGCGTGCCAGCGACGGCCAGCCGATGGAAGTGGAAGAGCTGACGCAATACCTGGCGCGCCGCGCCGGGCTGGATTACCTGCGCATCGACCCGCTCAAGGTGGACGCCGGCAAGGTGTCCGAGACCATGAGCGCCAGCTACGCCGAGCGCCACAAGGTGCTGCCGGTGCAGGTCACGGCGGGCGAAGTGGTGATCGCCACCAGCGAGCCTTTCATCGACGACTGGGTGAGCGAAGTCGAGCGCCAGTCCAAGCGCCAGGTGCGCCGCGTGGTCTCCAACCCGGCGGACATCAAGCGCTTTACCGCCGAATTTTTTGCCCTCGCCAAGTCGGTGCGGGCGGCGCAAAAAACCGGCAGCGCGATGGGCGCCACCAGCTTCGAACAACTGGTGGAGCTGGGCCAGTCCGGCCGCCAGCTAGACGCCAACGATCAGGGCGTGATACAGGTGGTGGACTGGCTGTGGCAATACGCCTTTGACCAGCGCGCCAGCGACATCCACCTGGAGCCGCGGCGCGAACAGGGCGTAATCCGCTTTCGCATCGACGGCGTGCTGCACCCGGTCTATCAGGTGCCGCCGGGGGTGATGAACGCCATCACCGCGCGCGTAAAACTGCTGGGCCGCATGGACGTGGTGGAAAAGCGCCGCCCGCAAGACGGCCGCATCAAGACCCGCACCCCCAACGGCAACGAGGTGGAAATGCGCCTGTCCACCCTGCCAACCGCGTTTGGCGAAAAGCTGGTGATGCGCATCTTTGACCCCGACGCGGCGGTCAAGGACCTGCGCGCGCTGGGCTTTTCCACGCACGACGCCGAGCGCTGGGAAACGCTGGTCACGCAAGCCAACGGCATAATTTTGGTCACCGGGCCAACCGGATCGGGCAAAACCACCACGCTGTACTCCACCTTGCGGCGCGTGGCCACCGAGGAGGTCAACGTCAGCACCATCGAAGACCCGATCGAAAACATCGACCCCAACCTCAACCAGACCCAGGTGCAGCAGCAGCTTGACTTCAGCTTTGCCGAAGGCGTGCGCGCGCTGATGCGGCAAGACCCGGACATCATCATGATCGGCGAAATCCGCGACCTCGAAACCGCCGAAATGGCGGTGCAGGCCGCCCTCACCGGCCACCTGGTATTCAGCACCCTGCACACCAACGACGCGCCCGCCGCGCTCACGCGCCTGATCGAACTGGGCGTGCCGCCCTACCTGCTCAACGCCACCATATTGGGCGTGCTGGCGCAGCGGCTGGTGCGCACACTGTGCCCGGCCTGCAAGCAGCTGGACGAAAGCGCATCCGCGCAAATGCTGGCCGACGCGGTAAAACCCTGGAAGATCAACCGTGGCACCTACCAGCCCTACAAACCCGTGGGCTGCCTTGAATGCCGCATGACCGGCTTTCGCGGCCGCATGGGCATCTACGAGCTGCTGACCATCAGCGACGAATTCCGCGCGCTGGTACACAACGGCGCCACCCTGACCGCCCTGCGCAAACAAGCGGTAACCGACGGCATGCGCCCCCTGCGCCTGGCCGGCGCCCTGCGCGCCACCGAAGGTCTGACCACGCTGGCCGAAGTCATATCGGCCACGCCGTCGCTGGGGTGATGGCACTCCTTCCACCTCTGGGGGAAGGCCGGGATGGGGGCAAGCGGCGCATCAAACAAGCTTGGCGTTATTCAGGCGCCAAAAGCCCCCACCCCACGATCAAGTCTGGGGCAGGCTCTGACCTTCCCCCAGAGAGTGATGGAATGGGCGCAATACGTGAAATAAATCACGCCGCCGCGTGTAAGATGCCCCGGTGCGCATCAAGAGTCAGAAGGATTTTTTTGCCGGGCTGATCTTTGCCGGGGCTGGTCTGGCGTTTGCGTGGGGTGCGTCCGAGCATGCCATTGGCCACCTCATGGGCGATGGCGACAGCCTGGGGCCGGGCTATTTGCCGCTGCTGCTGGGCAGCGCGCTGGCGCTCATCGGCGCGCTGCTGGTGCTGCGCGCGCTGGTGATGGAAACCGCCGACGGCCACCCGGCCGGCACACTGGCCTGGCGTGCGCTGGGCGGCATCGCCGGGGCCTGCTTTTTGTTCGGCGCGCTGCTGGGCGGCCTGCCCGCGCTGGGCTTGCCGCCCATGGGGCTGCTGGCGGCAAGCTGCGCGCTGGTGATCGTGGCGGCGCTGGCGGGCGGCAAATTGCACTGGCCGCAAACACTGCTCATGGCTGCCATCCTGAGCGCCGCCAGTTGGGCAGTGCTGGTGTGGTGGCTGCAATTGCCAATGCAGACCTGGCCACGCTTTCCGGGCTGAAAGCATGGACTGGACCGCTCATCTGGCGCAAGGCCTGGCCGCCGCAGGCACGTGGCAGAACCTGCTGTACATCCTGGCCGGCTGCCTGCTTGGCACGCTGGCCGGGGTGCTGCCGCGCGTGGGGCCGCTGGCGGCCATCGCGCTGCTGCTGCCAGCCGCCCATGCGCTGCCGGCGGCGGCGGCGCTCATCATGCTGGCTGGCGTTTACTGCGGCGCGCACTATGGCAGTTTGCTGGCGGCAGTCAGCTTGCCGGACGGCCCGGCACCGGCGCACTTGCTGGACGCCAGCCAAATGGCGCGCCGCGACCGGGCCGGGCCAGCGCTGGCGGCCGCTGGCATTGGCGCGCTTATAGCGGGCGGCCTTGGCATTGCGGCGCTGGCGGCGCTGGCCGGGCCTTTGAGCAATGCGGTGGCGGCGGCATTTGGCCCGGCGGAATACTTTGCGCTCATGGTGCTGGGGCTGGCCGGGGCGGTGGCGCTGGCGCGCGGCTCGCTCATCAAGGCCATCGGCATGGCCGTGCTGGGCCTGCTGCTGGGGCTGGGCAGCGCCAGCGCCAGCGCGCCGCGCCTGGCGCCCGGCTTGCCGGGGCTGACCGGCAGCGTGGGCTTTAGCGCCATCGCCATCGGGCTGCTTTGCATCGGTCCGATCATCGCCAGCCTGGCGCAGCCGCCGCAGCCGCGCCAGGCGCCAGCCAGCCAGCCAAAGCACCTGTACCCAACCATCGACGACTGTAAGTTGATGCTGCCCGCCATCGCGCGCGGCACGCTGCTGGGTGGCCTGCTGGGCCTGCTGCCGGGCAGCGGCGCGCTGCTGGCGCCGCTGGCCGCCAGCGCGCGGGAGCAACAAGCCAGCCTTAAACCCGGCGAGCCGCCGCCCGGCAAAGGCAACGTGCGCGGCGTGGCGGGGCCGCAAGCGGCCAGCAGCGCCGCCATGCGCACCGCCTTCATCCCGCTGCTGGCGCTGGGCCTGCCGCTTGGCGCCGTGATGGCGCTGCTGGCGGGCGTGCTGGTCATGCACGGCATCCAGCCCGGCCCGCAACTCATCGCCGATCACACCGGGCTGTTTTGGTGCCTGATCGCATCCATGCTGATCGGCAGCCTGATGCTGGCCGCGCTGCACCTGCCGCTGGCCGTGGTGTGGGCCAAACTGCTGCCAACGCCGTACCGGCTGCTGTTCCCGGCGCTGGTGCTGGCGTGCGCCAGCGGCATGAGCTGCATCGACGGCAACGCCTGGAACGCCTGGCTGGCGGGCGGATGCGGCATCGCTGGCTACATCTTCATCAAACTGGACATGGAGCCAGCGCCACTGCTGCTGGGCCTGGTCCTCGGCCCGGCGATGCAGGAAAACCTGCGCGCCGCCGTGCTGCCAGCGCAAGAAGGCTGGAGCGCCCTGCCAGCCAGCCCGCTGGCCGCCACCATGCTGGCACTGGCCGCCGCGCTACTGGCAATCGCCGCGATACCGGCGGTCAAGCGGTGGCGGCAGGGGGTGTTGGGTGGGGGTTGATGGCAACGCGATATTGCTCACCCGCAACCTATGGCCATGCCTTGTTATTGAGGCAGGTTGATGCCAACCTTTTGGCACTCGGCACGGACCGCGGCATCGCGGCGATCGGCGCCTATGCCGAGGGCAAAGGCCGGTTTGCCATCCTTGTTCAAGCTCATGGCGAAGATTCTGGCGTTGACGAAACCGCACGCCACTTTGCCGTTGGCCGCAACGCGAACATCCGACACTTTGGCCGTGTCGAGAGCTGACTTGAGGTTGTCGGCAATCGCCTGAACCTGCTCGGGCGTGGCGGGGTGCGAAGTGTCCGCCGTCTGCGCGTGCGCGCCCCAGCCGGCAAGGAGCGCAAACGAAAGAACGGTCAGTTTGGTTTTCATCTGGATCCTCTTGTGTTGTCCATGCGATAGAGCCAAACTTGATGTTTTAAACGCTCACGCAAACACGCCCGCTGATTCGGTCATGCGCGCGCTGACTTCGCCCAGGTGGTGCAGGGTGTCGCCCCAGGTCATTTCAAGCTGCGTCAGGCGCTTGAAGTAGTGGCTGCCTGCGTATTCGTCGGTTACGCCGATGCCGCCGTGCAATTGCACGCCTTGCTGGCCGGCGTAGCGCATGGATTGGCCCAGTTGCACCTTGGCGCGCGAGAGGGCCTGGCGGCGCTCGGCGGCGGGGGCGCCCAGTTTTAGCGCGGCGTAGTAGCTCATGCCGCGCGCCAGTTCAAGCTGCATTTTCATGTCGGCCACGCGGTGGCGCAGCGCCTGAAAGCTGGCGATGGGTACGCCAAACTGTTTGCGCTGGTTCATGTATTCGGCGGTCATGGCCAAAAAGCGCTCCATCGCGCCCACGCCTTCGGCGCAGGCGCAGGCGATGCCTACATCGGCGGCGTAAGTGAGCGCGTCCAGGCCGTTGGTGGTAATCAGCGTGGCGGGGGCGTTGTCGAGCTTGACGTCGGCGGCGCGCGTTTCGTCTTGCGTGAGGTAGCCGCGCGTGCTCACGCCATTGGCGGCGCGCTCGACCAAGAACAGCGCCAGCTTGCCGTCCAGCATGGCGGGGACGATGAAGGCGTCGGCCGCATCGCCCGCGGGGACGATGTTTTTCAGGCCCGTCACGCTGTAGCCGTTGCCGGTTTTTGCGGCCCTGGCTTCGCACACGTTCAGTTGGTAGCGCGCCTTGCGCTCCTGGTGCGCCAGTACCACCAGCGCCTGGCCGCTGGCGATTTTGGGCAGCCAGGTTTGCTTGACTTCATCACCACCGTGCGCGCCGATGGCGGCGCTGGTGACAAAGGCTTGCGCCAGCGGCTCCAGGGCGATGCCGCGGCCAAGTTCTTCCAGCACCACCATGGCCTCGACCGGCCCCATGCCAAGGCCGCCGTGCTGGCTGTCGATATAGATGCCGGTCAGGCCCAGGGCGGCCAGTTCGTTGTACACGCCACGGTCAAAGCCGCCGTTGGCGACGATTTGTTTGCGGCGCTCAAAGCCGTAGCTTTTGTCTACCCAGCGGGCGATGGCGTCGCGCAGTTGCTGCTGGTCGCCGGAAAAGTCGAAGTCCATTTTGTCTATCTCCTTGCGCGGTCAGCCAAGCACGGTTTGCGCGACGATGTTGCGTTGCACTTCGTTGGAGCCGCCGTAGATGGTGGTCTTGCGGAAGTTGAAGTAGGTGGGCGCCAGCGTGGCATTGGCCACGTCGCCGCCCGGAAAGCCTTGCAGGCCGGCGGCGGCGGCCTGGTCGCCTTGCCAGCCCGCGTCCATGGCTTCAAAGATGTAGGGCAGGCTGTAGGGGCCGGCGGCCAGCATCATCAGCTCGGTGTAGCGCTGCTGGATTTCGCTGCCCTTGATTTTCAGCAGGCCGGCGATGTCGAGCGCGTTGCGGCCCGACTTCTCGGCGGAGAGCACGCGCAGCACCAGCATTTCGAGCGCCACCACATCCACTTCAAGCAGCGCGATCTGGTCGCGGAAACGCTGGTCGTCATACACGCCCTCGGCCTTGGCGATGCGCTTCAAGCGCTCCAGCTCGCGCTTGGCGCGGTTGACGTCGGCGATGTTGGTGCGCTCGTGGCTGAGCAGGTGCTTGGCGTAGGTCCAGCCCTTGTTTTCTTCGCCAATCAGGTTTTCGGCGGGCACCTCGACGTTGTCGAAGAACACGTCGTTGACCTCGCACTCGCCATCCAGCAGCTTGATCGGGCGCACGCTCACGCCGGGCGATTTCATGTCGATCAGCAAAAAGCTGATGCCCGTCTGCGGCTTGCCCTCGGTGCTGGTGCGCACCAGGTTGAACATCCACTCGCCGTACTGGCCCAGCGTGGTCCAGGTTTTTTGGCCGTTGACGATGTATTTGTCGCCCTTGCGCTCGGCGCGCGTGCGCAGCGACGCCAGGTCGGAGCCGGAGCCTGGCTCGCTATAGCCCTGGCTCCACCATACTTCGCCGCTGGCGATACCGGGCAAAAAGCGCTCTTGCTGCGCTTTGCTGCCGTAGGCCATGATCACCGGCGCCACCATCACCGGGCCAAAGGGCACGATGCGCGGCGAGCCGGCCATGGCGCATTCTTCTTCAAACAAATGCTTTTGCACCGCCGTCCAGCCCGGCCCGCCAAACTGCCTGGGCCAGCCGTAGCCCAGCCAGCCTTTTTTGCCCAGGATCTTGGCCCAGCGCTGCATGTCGTCGCGCGACAGGCGCTGCGCCTTGTGCACCTTGGCGGCAATGTCGGCGGGCAGGTTGCTTTTGACCCAGGCGCGGATTTCGTCGCGGAATTTCAGCTCATCGGGGGTAAATGCCAGATCCATTTCAGTCGATCTCCTCGGAAGACGGGGTTTTTAACATGCTGGCTGTGCGTGATCAGCCACCGTTTTGCAGCCGCTGCTCGCACAGCAGCTCCACGGTCTGGCGCAGTTGCGCTACTTCGCGCTCCAGGCGGCTGAGGCGCTCGCCGGTGTCATCGGCGCTGGCGCTGGCGCTGGCGTGTGTGGCGTGTGTGGCGGCGGCGGCCAGGCTGTCTTGAGGCGGGCCGCACAGCAAATGCGCCCAGCGCGCTTCGCGCTCGCCGCTGGCGCGCGGCAGGCGCACCGCCAGCGCGCCGCCCTTGTCAGCCGGGCGCGCGGCCAGCTCTTGCAAAAATCCTTCCACCGACGAGATGTCGGCAAAGCGGTACCAGCGGTCGGCGTTCAGGCGCAGCTCGCCGGCCGTTTGCGCGCCGCGCAGCATCAGCAGGCCCAGCAGCACCGCCGACTGCTCGGGCACCTCCAGCCGCCGCTGCGCGTTGTGCTGATAGCGCGTCACGCGGCTGCCGGGCAGCTCTTGCGCAAAGCCAAGCTCACGCAGCCCGTCCAGCGCTTGCGCGGCCTCGGCCTCGGTCACGTTCATCACCGGCTCGCGGCTGGTCTTTTGGTTGCAGCCGGTCACCACCAGATTGAGCGAGAGCGGATAAGTGTCGGGCACGGTGCGGGCTTTTTCCATCAGCGTGCCAAGCACGCGCGCTTCGATGGCGGACAGGTGGCGGGGCAGGGCGGTCATGGCCATAAGGATAATCTGTCCCGGCATGAAAAACATCGTCATCCTCATCTCCGGCACCGGCAGCAACATGGCCGCCATCGTGCGCGCCGCCGGGCGCCAGCAGTGGGCCGAGCGGCTGGGCGCGCGGGTGGCGGCGGTGATCAGCAACCGGCCCGGCGTGCAGGGGCTGCGCACCGCGCAACAAGCGGGCATCGCCACCGCCGTGATCGATCACAAAAGCTTTGCCAGCCGCGCTGAATTTGACGCCGCGCTGATGCACGCCATCGACGCGCACCAGCCCGCGCTGCTGGCGCTGGCCGGGTTCATGCGCGTTTTGACGCCCGGCTTTGTGGCGCATTACACGGGGCGCATCGTCAATATTCACCCCAGCTTGCTGCCGGCCTTTCCCGGCCTGCACACGCACCAGCGCGCCATCGACGCCGGTTGCAAGCTGGCTGGCGCCACCGTGCACCGCGTCACGGCGGAACTGGACCACGGCCCCATCCTGGCCCAGGCCGCCGTCCCCATCCTGCCCGGCGACACCGCCGGCGCCCTGGCCGCGCGCGTGCTGACGCAAGAGCACCTGATCTACCCGCGCGCGCTGGCGCAATTGCTGCAAACGTTATAGCTGCCAGCGCTTGCCATGCAACGGTTTGCGATATGAAACATCAGTAAAATCTTGTGCAGCAAGCGCTGGCAGCTATGAAAAAAGGTGCAAGCCATGACAGCGAAAAAGACGAAGAAAGCCGTGCAACCTGGCGCGCTAGCGCCAATGAGCGGCTTTGACGCGCTCGTCGAGCGCGTGGCCGCAATCATCGATGAGGCGCGCGCGCGTCATCCGCACCGTCAATACCGAGATGGTGCTGGTCAACTGGCACATCGGGCGCGAGATTGTCGAATATGTGCAGCGTGGCGAGCCGCGCGCCGCCAAAAGCGCATTACCTTCGACGACGATCATCTGTTCATTGACCTGGTCTTCTACAACATCCTGCTCAAGTGCTACTTGCTGATCGATCTAAAGCTTGGCAAGCTCACGCATCAGGACGTGGGCCAGATGGACAGCTATGTGCGCATCTTCGGCACGCATGAGCGCGCAGCCGATGACTGGCCAACCATCGGCCTGATCCTCTGCGCGCAGGAAAACCACACAATCGCGCGCTACTCGGTACTGAGCGAGCACAAACAGCTCTTTGCCGCAAAGTACGTGACGTACCTGCCGACCGAGGAGCAATTGCGGCAAGCGCTTGAGCGCGACCGGCGCATCGCTGACGCAATCGTGGATGCGCCGGGCACGGACAAGGCCGGGCCGCCAAAACGCGCGCTGCGAGCAAATGGGCGCAAGGGATGACCAGCGCAGCCGGGATTTCAATGCCAAGGGTGGCGCTGGGTTTTGCCTTGTCGCCGCTGGCAAGTGGCGTGTTGCAAGCCGCGCTGATGGGCAACGCCGGGGCGTTGGTGGTCGTGGTGTTCAGCTATCCTTGCGCGCTGCTGCTTGGCATTCCGGCCTTTGTGGCGGCAAGGCGGCTGGGCTGGCTGAGTTTGTGGGCGGTCATTGTCACTGGGGCCGCGCTTGGCCTGTTTGCCGGGATCGTTATCAACTATTTGGCTGGCGCCGGGTTTGGGGATTATTCAGCATGGTCGATGATTTTGGGGCTTTTGCTGTTCGCGGCGCATGGCGCTGCCGTGGCCGGGCTGTTTTGGCTGATTGCCTTGTGGCGCTGGCATGATGATCGCCGCGATAGCGCCAGTTGACGCCACACCGCCATGCACCCCAAAGCCCTGCTGGATGCCGCCGCCGAGTTGACGCGCCGCGTGCTGCTGTTTGACCACCCGGCGGATGCGGTGGTGTCGCGGTTTTTTCGCGAGCAGCGCGCGCTTGGCCAGCGCGAGCGCGCCACGCTGGCCGAGACAGCTTATGCGGTGCTGCGGCGCAAGCTGCTTTATGAACATCTGGCGCGCACCGGCAGCGGCGCGCGCCAGCGGCGGCTGGCGCTGCTTGGCTTTGCCGCGCCGCGCGAGTTTTTGCAGCAGGCGCTGAGCGCGCCAGAGCAAGCCTGGCTGGCCGATTGCGACGCGCAGCCGCTGGCCGCTTTGCCGCCGCCGTGCCGCCACAACTTGCCGCCGTGGCTGGCCGATGGCTTGCGTGCGCAATTGGACGCGGACGAATTCGACGCCCTGGCCGATGCCCTGCTGCACGGCGCGCCGCTGGATTTGCGCGTCAACACCATGCTGGCCAAACGCGAGCAGGCGGCGCAGGATCTGCAAGCCCGCGGCGTGACCGCCGTGCCCACGCCGTATTCGCCCTGGGGGCTGCGCGTGGCTGACAAACCGGCGCTGGGCAAGCTGGATGTATTCACGCGCGGCGCGGTCGAGGTGCAGGACGAAGGCTCGCAGTTGCTGGCGCTGCTGCTGGATGCGCGGCGCGGCGAGATGGTGGCCGACTTTTGCGCTGGCGCGGGCGGCAAGACGCTGGCCATTGGCGCGGCCATGCGCAATACGGGGCGGCTGTACGCGCTGGATGTGTCGGCGCACCGGCTGGATGCGCTCAAGCCCCGGCTGGCGCGCAGCGGTTTGTCCAACGTGCATCCGGCCGCCATCGCGCATGAGCGCGACGAGCGCGTCAAGCGCCTGGCCGGCAAGCTGGACCGCGTGCTGGTGGATGCGCCATGCTCTGGCCTTGGCACGCTGCGCCGCAACCCGGATTTGAAGTGGCGCCAGTCGCCGCACGATGTGCAGGAGCTGGCGCAAAAGCAGCGCGCCATTCTGGGCAGCGCCGCGCGGCTGGTCAAGCCCGGCGGGCGGCTGGTTTACGCCACGTGCAGCCTGCTGCCCGATGAGAACGAGGCCGTGGCGCAAGACTTTGCCGCCGCCCATGCGGAGTTTGAACTGCTAAACGCGGCCGAGTTGCTGCACGCGCTGAAGGTGCCCGATGCCAGCGCTTTGACCACCAGCGCCGGCCACCTGCGCCTGTGGCCGCACCGGCATGGCACGGATGGGTTTTTTGCGGCGGTTTGGCGGCGTGTGGGGTGAGGCTGGTGCGGTTTTTCTCCCTACCCAGGAACCTCTCCGAAGAACAGGTTGTTTATAACAATCTCGATATAAACCTCGTCATTCCCGCGAAGGCGGGAATCCAGGAACGTCACCTCGAAACCACCCTCTGCTGGATTCCCGCCTGCGCGGGAATGACGAAAGAAAAGTTGTGCCGCATGCATAGGCCGGCTGCCGGTGCGCAAGCCGGTGGCGCGGCGCGCTACATCAGTCTCTCCCGCAAGCGGGAGAGGGGGAAGAATGGTGCGGTTGCGCTGCGTGCCCCCATCCCGGCCCCCGCCTTCGCGGGGGCAGGCTCTTTCCCCAGAGGGGAAGGAGCTGGAGTCAAAGCACCACGATCTCGACGCGGCGGTTGCGCGGCTCGGGTACTTCGTCGGCGGTGGGGACGATTGGCTCGCGTTTGCCGCGGCCGATGGCGTGTACGCGCAGCGGGTCAAAGCCGCGCTGGATGAACGATTCGCGCAGCGCTTGCGCGCGCCGCAGCGACAGCACGTCGTTGGTGTCGTGCGAGCCGGTGCTGTCGGTGTGGCCGGTGATGAAGATTTCGCCGCCCGGGCGGCTGCTGGCGCGCGCAAATACCTGGTCAAGCTGGCTGATCGATTCCGGCGTCAGGTTGGTGGTGCCGGTGTCAAAGTGCAGCATGAAGCGCTCGGGCGGCTGCGGCTGCTCGGCCAGGATTTGGCCGTAGCGCTGCTGCACCCTGTCGGCGTCAAGCTGCTGCACGTCCAGCGCGCCGTTGCGCAGCGCGGCCGATTCGTAGGGCTGTGACAGCACCACCGGGCTGTCGCCCGATTTGACTTCGACCGCGCTGGTCTTGCCCTCGGGCGGCGGCAGCAGGGTCACCCGCGTTGCCGGCGCGCAGCCGGCCAGCAGGGCGGCGGCGGTCAGCGCCGCGGCGATCCTCATTGGTTGACCTCGACGATGAAGTCGGTGCCGCGCACGCCGATTACGGCGGTGGGGGTGGTTACCTTGACCTGCTCGGGCCTGACCTTGGCGATCAGTCCGGTGGTCACGCGCGCCGCGCCGCGCAGCAGGCGCACCATCATGTTGCCGTCTTGCGTGGTGGGGTTGAAGTCAAACGCGCTCAGGTCGGCCGTGCTGTTGGGACCAAGCGTGAGCACCGACCGGTCCTTGAGCGTGACGGCCATCGCGCCGTCGGGGCCGGTCTGGATGCGGTCGGTGGCAAACAGCGGCCCGCCGACGATGGCCGCCACGCGCGTGTCGCCGCGCACCACGGTGACGTCGCCGCGCACGCTCTTGAAGGTGCCGTCGCGCTGATCCTCGGGCGTGTACGGCTGGGTGGTTTGCGCCATGACGGGCGTCATGCCGGCTGCAATGGCGCAGGCCAGCGCCACGATGGTCCTGGAAAGGATTGATGACATATGCAATTCTCCTGCTGTCAGTCTATCCATTAACGGCAGCCATCCCGCCCTGACTGACACGATGCGCAAGCTGCCAGCCCGCATGATATTACAGAGCATGACAATATTCCATATCCTGTAACAAGATCAGTCCAGCCAGGCGGCAAAACCCGGCGGCGGCTCCAGGCGCTTGCCGCGCCACACCAGCCGCGTGGGCAGCGGATCGGGCAGGGCGCGCGTGCGCACCGGGTGCGCCGGATCGCCCGGGTAGCACATTCCATGACAGTGCATTGTGTTACTGCATTTATGATAGCTGCTGGCGCTTGATATGTAAGGTTTTGATGCTTGAATAGACATAAAATTCTTATGTATCAGGCGCTAGCAGCTACTATAAATAGAGCGAATGCCGCAGGGGCGAAAAATCTTTCGCCCTGCGGCTTTTCCCTATCACCGCTTGCGGGAGAGTGGAAAAACCGCGTTGCACGCACGGCAAGGCACGCACTTGCGGCCTGTGCTACTGTCGCCCCATGTCCGAGCTTGACTCCAATTTGCTGACCGCACGGCTGGCCGCGCTTGCGCCGCAGCGGCTGCGCGCCATGCGGCGCGGGCTGGAAAAGGAAAGCCTGCGCGCCCAGCCCAGCGGCCAACTGGCGCTGACGCCGCATCCGGCGGCGCTGGGATCGCCGCTGACGCACCCGCGCATCACCACCGATTTCAGCGAATCGCAACTGGAGCTGGTGACCGGCGTGCACGCCAGCGCCGATGCCGCGCTGGCCGAGCTGACCGAAATTCATCAGGCCGTCTATCACGAGCTGGCCGCGCTGGGCGATGAAATGCTGTGGGTGTCCAGCATGCCGTGCGGCCTGCCCACCGACGAGACCATTCCGCTGGGCCGCTACGGCGGCAGCAACGCCGGGCGCGCCAAAAGCGTGTATCGCATGGGGCTGGGGCTGCGCTACGGGCGGCGGATGCAGACCATATCGGGCATTCACTACAACTGGTCGCTGCCCGGCCTTGGCAACGATGAGTACTTTGCGCTGATTCGCAACTTTCGCCGCAACGCGGTGGTGCTGCTGTATTTGTTTGGCGCCTCGCCAGTGGTGTGCTCCAGCTTTGTTGCCGGGCGCGCGCACGAGCTGGCGCCGCTGGGCGCGGGGGCCATGTACCTGCCGCACGCCACCTCGCTGCGCATGGGGCGGCTGGGCTATCAAAGCGACGCCCAGGCAGCGCTGGCGGTCAGCTACAACAGTCTGGACAGCTACGCCGCGTCGCTGCAAGAGGCGCTGACCAGGCCCTATCCGCCCTATGAGGCGCTGGGCATCCGCAACCCCGGCGGCGACTACAACCAGCTGGCCACCACGCTGCTGCAAATCGAAAACGAGTTTTACGGCACCATCCGGCCCAAGCGCGTAATCAGCGCGGGCGAGCGCCCGCTGCACGCGCTGCGCGAACGCGGGGTTGAATACGTCGAAGTGCGGCTGATGGACCTGAACCCGTTTCACGCCATCGGCATCGACGCCAATACCGCGCGCTTTCTGGACCTGTTTTTGCTGCACTGCCTGCTGGCCGCCAGCCCGCCCGACACCCCGGCGGAGATCGCCGCCATCAAGGCCAACCAGCACCTGACTGCCGCGCGCGGGCGCGAGCCGGGCCTGCTGCTGGAGCGCGCCGGCCAGCCAGTGCTGCTGGCCGATTGGGCCAGTGACTTGACCGGGCAACTGGCTCCAATCGCCGCCGCCGCCGACGCCGCGCACGGCGGCAGCGCCTATGCCGCCGCGCTGGCCGCCGCCCAGGCCGCGCTGGCCGCGCCGCAAACGCTGCCATCGGCGCGCGTGCTGCAAGCCATCGAGCGTGAGCACGGCGGCAGCTTCATCGCCTTCACGCGCGAGCAATCGCTGCGCGCGCGCGCCCAGCTGCTGGCGCTGCCCTGCGCGCCCGCGCTGAAAGCGCGCTTTGACCAGTTGGCCGCCCAGTCGCTGGCCGAGCAAAAACGCATCGAAGCGGCCGACCGCGTGTCGTTTGAAATCTACCGGCGCGAATACATATCGGCGGCGCGGCTGATGCGCGGCAGGGTGGCGGGGCCGGTTTAAAAACCAGCTTCCCGCTGATGGCGGATGGCCAGCATGACGATCTTGTCCGCTTCCATGCTGTAGCGCGCCACATGGCCGGTGTGGCCGAAATCGATCAGCCACTCGCGAAAGTTTTCCGGCAGATCGTCCACTGGCCGCCCAATACCGGGCTGGTGCGTCAGCACCTGAACACCAGCCCGGATTGCCTTGACCGCCCTTTTTGCCGCATCCGGATTTTTCGGCACTAAAAAGCGGTACAGACGCTGGATGTCAAGCAGTGCCGCGCGTGACCAGTGCAGCTTCAGGCGTGGCATGGCGGCGGCTCGGTGTCTTGGCCCTGTTCAAGCTGGGCCAGCCATTGGTCAGCTTCCTGGCCGCTCAGGTGCAAGCCGGTTTCCTGATAGTCATTCCAGGCTCGCAGGGTGGCCTGTTTGAAGGCTTCACGCCTTTCCTCGCGCTCGACATACTCGCTGACCGCCTGACGCAACAGCCAGTGCGCGGTGCGCTGGCGCGCCTGCGCCAAATGTTTGACCCGCTCACGCAGGCTGTCGTCAAGTTTGATTGAGGTGACTGCGCTCATTCGATTTGCTTTCTGGTATGTTGTGGTATTACTTTATAACACCAGCAGGCGCGGTCTCCAGCACTTGCAACAGCTCATGCTCGATCTCCAGTTGCGTGCGGTTGTCTTGCAGTTGCGCGCCTTGCAGCAAAAACACGTCTTCCACCCGCTCGCCCAGGGTGGTGATTTTGGCCAGTTCGACGTTGATGTGGTGGCTGGCCAGTACGCTGGCGATGCCGTACAGCAGGCCGACGCGGTCGCTGGCCGATACCGCCAGCAGCCAGCGCTGCGCCCGCTCGTCCGGGCGCAGATCGACGCGCGGGGCGATCGGAAAGCTCTTGGCGCGGCGCGGCACGCGCCCCAGGCTGGGCGCGGGCAGGCTGGCCTGGCTGGCAATGGCGGCGGGCAGGGCGGCTTCGATGGCGCCGGTCAGCTCGCGGTAGTCCTCGTCCTCAAACGGGCGCACGATCTGGAAGGTGTCCAGCACCCAGCCGTTGCGGGTGGTGTGGATCTTGGCGTCGAGGATGGAAAAGCGGGTGCGCTCAAAGTGGCCGCAGATGCGGGCAAACAGGTCGGGCCGGTCCTGGGCGTACACCAGCACTTGCAGACCTTCGCCTACGGGCGACAGGCGCGCGCGCACGATGGCGGTCGCGGTTTCGGCATCTTTTGGAGCGCCAGCGCGTGCCGCGCCTGCGCTGGCAGCTTCTGAATTTGTAGCGGCGCTGACGTGGCGCGCCAGCTCCAGCGTGTGCCAGACGATGTCGCCGGCGTCGTGGCGCATGAAGTAGCTCACTTGCAGCGTGTCCCACAGCGCCCGGTGCAGCCTGGGCGGCTGGCCGGCCAGCGCCAGCTGGATCAGCGCCTGGCGCTTGCGCGCCTGGATCTCGGCGCCCGCGTCGGGGGCGTGTCCGCCCAGCACGCGCACGGTTTGGCGGTACAGGTCTTCCAGCAGCTTGGCGTTCCAGGCGTTCCAGACTTTGGGGCTGGTGCCGCGCACGTCGGCCACCGTGAGCAGGTACAGCGCGGTCAGGTTGCGTTCGTTGCCGACCAGCGCGGCAAAGGCGCTGATGACCTGCGGGTCGCTGAGGTCTTTTTTTTGCGCCACGCTGCTCATGGTCAGGTGTTCGCGCACCAGAAATTCGATCAGCCGGGCGTTGCGCGGGGCGATGGCGTGATCGCGCGCAAAGCGCCGCGCCTCGGCTGCGCCCAGCGCGCAGTGATCGCCCCCGCGCCCCTTGGCGATGTCGTGAAACAGCGCCGCCGTGTACAGCAGCCACGGCTTGTCCCAGCCGGCGGCCAGTTGCGAGCAAAAGGGGTATTCGTGCGCGTGCTCCGGGATGAAAAAGCGCCGCATGTTGCGCAGCACCATCAGGATGTGCTGATCGACCGTGTAGACGTGAAACAAGTCGTGCTGCATTTGCCCGACGATGCGCCGAAACACCCACAGATAGCGCCCCAGCACCGAAGTCTGGTTCATCAGCCGGAAGGCGTGCGTGATGCCGCGCGGCTGGCGCAAGATGGCCAGAAAGGTTTTGCGGTTGACCGGGTCGGCGCGAAAGGCGCGGTCCATCAGCGCGCGCGCGTTGTACAGCGCGCGCAGAGTGCGCGCCGCCAGGCCGGTGATGCCGGCGTTGCTGGTGTAGATTAAAAAAGTTTCCAAAATGGCGCGCGGCTGGCGCTGGTACAGCTCGTCGCTGGCTACTTCAAGCAGGCCGTCCTTGTCGTAAAAGCGGGCGTTGATGCGGCGCGGCACCGGCGCCGGTTCGCCGCGCGCGCGGCGCAGGCGCTCTTCAAGACCTTGCAGCAGCACCTGATTGAGCTGGGTCACCGCCTTGGCGGCCCAGTAGTAGCGGCGCATCATCTTTTCGCTGGCGCGCATGACCATGCGGCCATCGCTGGCATAACGGTGGTGGTAGCCAAACGATTCAGCCATGGTGTTTTGCAAGTCGAACACCAGCCGGTCCTCGCGCCGCCCGGCAATGATGTGCAGCCGCGCGCGCATGGCCGACAGCACCGCCTGGTTGTGGCGCAGCTGGCGCAGCTCGTGCGCGGTCGCCAGGCCCGCTTGCGCCAGGTCGTCCCAGCGCCCGCCAATACCGGCGGCGCGCGCGGCCCACAAGATGATGTGCAGATCGCGCAGGCCGCCGGGCGACTCCTTGCAGTTTGGCTCCAGCGCGTAGGGCGTGTCCTCGTATTTGGCGTGGCGCTGGCGCATCTCCAGCCGCTTGGCGGTGAAAAACTCCAGCGCGTCCAGCCGCTGCCCAAAGCTTTGCCGCAACTGGCCAAACAGCGCGCGCGCGCCGGTGACCAGGCGCGCTTCCAGCAGCGCGGTCTGCACCGTCACGTCGGCGGCGGCGGCGCTCAGGCATTGATCGATGGTGCGCACGCTGGAGCCGATCTCCAGCCCCGTGTCCCAGCAGTTGGTGATAAAGCCCTCGATGCGCTCGCGCAACTCTTTATCGGCGGCCGGGTCGGCGTCTGATGGCAGCAGCAGCAGCACATCTACATCGGAATGCGGAAACAGCTCGCCGCGCCCGTAGCCGCCCACCGCCAGCAGCGCAAAACGCGCGTCAAACCCGGCGCCGCGCCACAGTGCGCGCAACTGCCCGTCGGTCAGCGCCGACAGTTGCGCCAGCGCGCGCCGCACGCCGCGCATGGGGCGGCCCTCATGGCGCATGGCGCGCAGCAGCGCGGCCTTGCGCTGGCGATAGCCGCCATTTGGCTCGGCTGGCGCGGCGGAGGCGGTGGTGGACATGCTTTCAGGCGGCCTTGATGAAATCCGGCGCGGGCGGGCAGCCGTCCGACAGCGTCAGCACCTCATACCCGGCGGGTGTGACCAGCACCGTGTGCTCCCACTGCGCCGACAGCGAACGGTCGCGCGTGACGATGGTCCAGCCGTCGCCCAGCTCGCGGATGTGGCGCTTGCCGATGTTGATCATCGGCTCGATGGTGAAGATCATCCCGGGCGCCAGCTCCTCGCCCGTGCCCGGCTGGCCGTAGTGCAGCACCTGCGGCTCTTCATGAAAGCGCTGGCCGATGCCGTGGCCGCAAAACTCGCGCACCACCGACAGGCCGTGGCCTTCGGCAAAGCGCTGGATCGCGTGGCCAATGTCGCCCAGCCGCGCGCCCGGGCGCACCTGCGCGATGCCCAGCCACATGGCCTCGAAAGTCAGCCTGCACAGGCGGCGCGCGGCGATCGAGCAATCGCCCACCTCGAACATGCGGCTTGAATCGCCGTACCAGCCATCCGGCGTGACGACGGTGACATCCACGTTCACGATGTCGCCTTTTTTCAGCGGCTTGCCGCCGGGAATGCCGTGGCAGATCACCTGATTGACCGAGGTGCACACATGGCCGGGGTAGGGCGGATAACCCTGCGGCTGATAACCAATGGTGGCCGAGCGCACGCCATGCGCGGCCATCTCGGCGGCGCACAGGCGGTCAATTTCCAGCGTGGTCACGCCCGGCGCGATGCGCGGCGCAATCACGTCCAGCACCCGCGCCGCCACCCGGCAAGCCTCGCGCATGGCGGCGATGCCCGCCTGGTCATTGATGGTTATGGTCATGCAAAAATTATTGCCTTATTTCATGGCAAAGGCCGCAGAGGCGAAAAATTTTCACGCCTGCGCAATTTGGATGCGCCTGGGCAATCGCATCCAATTCCATCGTCATTGCCGCGAAGGCGGCAATCCAGTGGGCAGTGGTTAGAGCAGTTTCTGTTTAATTGTTAACAACCCGTTCGGGCTGAAGCTCTGTCGAAGCCCTGCGCCACGGCCCTTCGGCAAGCTCAGAACAGGCTTCGACAAGCTCAGCCCGAACGGTCAGATGTGTTCATGACAAAACAGAAACCGCTCTAAGTGGATGCGCCGTTTGGATTTCCTGTCATTCCCGCGCAGGCGGGAACTGCGCGGGAATGACGAAGTTGGAGCGCGCCGCTAAAAATTTAGGGAACCTCTGAAAAACCCTGCGTGAGCCGGCGCGCTTGGGTTTGGGATGGGCTGCAAGGCGCAAAGCGCAGCCATAGCCGTAGCTATGGCGAGCATTTGCAACGCAGCAGACCGCCCAAACCCAAGATGCGCCGGCCACGACAGGGTTGTTCAGAGGTTCCTTAGATGCGATCGCCCTGTCGGATGCGCCTGGCAGATACATAAACAATAGCTGCCATCGCTTGCTGCATAAGTATTTGATACCTAAAATAGCCTGAAATTCTTGTATGGCAAGCGCGGCCAGCTATCAATTCAGGGCTTTTCAAAGGCAGCTCGCGGGCCAGTATCAGCGCCGTGGCGCAAAGTCGCCCCGGCAGCCGCCGCTGACCCAAATGCGTCCGCGCTTGGCGCCGAAGGTGCGGCCCGGAATGCAGCTTGAGCTGGACAGTTGCTCCACCAGCACCACCGGGCCGCGGAACGGAACGCGGCATTCGGTGTAGCGGCCATCGTAGCTTTCGCAGCGCACCACCGGGCCGTGGTGGTGGGGGCCGCGCGGCTGCGCTTGCGCGGCGGGCGCGGCCAGCAGCGCCAGCGTGGCGGCGGCAAGCAACGCGGATGCGCGTCTGGGAAACGAAGTTTTGGACTGCTGCATGGTGATGACCTCCGTTGGGTTGAGATGAACGAAACCACTATGGTAGCCGCATCCGGCCCGCCGTCTTGAATCGCGCGCATCCATTCCCATTTACCGGTGCGAAGCGGCAGGGCGCGCAGCCCACGCTGAAGGCGCGGCCCGCGCAAGGGCCGCCTGTCAACCACATCAATGGAGAGCTTTATATGAACCGGCCTTTGATTCCCCGTGCAACGGCTGCGCTGTGGGACGATCCATTCAAGAACATGGACGATCTGTTTCGCGGCTTTTTCGTGCGTCCCGTTGACTTCAACGCGCCCGCCGCGCTGGCGCCGATCCGCATCGACGTGAGCGAAAAAGAGGGCGATTACGTCGTCCACGCCGAGGTTCCGGGTGTCAAAAAAGAAGAGATCGACGTGCAAATCGACGGCAACGTGGTGTCCATATCGGCGGAAACCAAACGCCAGCAGGAAGAAAAAGAAGGCGACCGCGTGCTGCGCACCGAGCGTTACTACGGCAAACTGCAACGCAGCTTCAGCCTGCCGCAAGACATCGACCAGGCGCGCGCCGTCGCCGCCTGTGAAAACGGCGTGCTGACCCTGACGCTGCCCAAAAAAGTGCAAGAGCCGACGCGCAAGAAGCTGGCGGTCAAGTAAGCCGGGGCGTTGCCGGTGCTCAAGCTCCCTCTCCCGCAAGCGGGAGAGGGAGAAAAACCGGCCCGCCATCAAGTCTTGCGCGGCCATAAAATCGTCAGCTTTCACCCCCCGGCCACAGCCAGCGCCGCGCCTTTTACCGTGACCCAGCACATCCACTTTTTTGACGGCGGCAGCGCGCTTGGCGGCTTTCGCGTTCGACAGCTTTTGCCGCGTTTGCAGGCCATCAATGCGGCGGTGCAATCGCTGGCCGCGCGCCATGTGCATGTGGCCGGTTTTGACGCGCCGCCGGATGCCGCCACGCTGGCGCGGCTGGCGGCGCTGCTTGACTACGGTCAGCCGTATCGCGGCCCGCACGATGGGACGCTGATCGTGGTCACGCCGCGGCTGGGCACGGTGTCGCCGTGGGCCAGCAAGGCGACGGACATCGCGCATAACTGCGGCCTGGCGCTGCACCGCGTCGAGCGCATGGTGGAGTACCGCATCGGCTTTGAGCGCGGCGCGCGCTGCGACGCCGCCATGCTGGACGCATTGGCCGTGCCGCTGCACGACCGCATGACCGAAAGCGTGCTGCCAGCGCGCGAGGCCGCCCGCGCGCTGTTTACCGGCCTGCACCCGGAGCCGCTGGCGCATGTCGATGTGTTGAACGGCGGCAAGGCGGCGCTGGAGCGCGCCAACGCGCAATGGGGGCTGGCGCTGGCCGGTGATGAAATCGACTACCTGCTGGACGCCTTCACCCGCCTGGGCCGCAACCCGACCGATGTCGAGCTGATGATGTTTGCCCAGGCCAACAGCGAGCATTGCCGGCACAAAATCTTCAACGCCAATTTCATCATCGACGGCGTGCGGCAAGAGCAAAGCCTGTTTGCCATGATCCGCCACACGCACGCCGCCAGCCCGCGCCACACGGTGGTGGCCTACAGCGACAACGCGGCCGTGATGGATGGGCACACGGTGCAAAACTTCATAGCCAAATCGGCCTGTAGCGCAGGCGTGGCAAGCGCTGGCAGTTATCAAACAAATAGCGAACTGCGGCATGTGCTGATGAAGGTGGAAACGCACAACCACCCCACCGCGATCAGCCCATTCGCTGGCGCCAGCACAGGAGCGGGCGGTGAAATCCGCGACGAAGGCGCCACCGGGCGCGGCGCGCAGCCCAAGGCGGGCCTGACCGGCTTCACGGTCAGCAAGCTGTGGGACAGCCCGCATGGCCGCCCAGCGCACATCGCCAGCGCGTTGCAGATCATGACCGAAGGGCCGCTGGGCGGCGCGGCGTTCAACAACGAGTTTGGCCGTCCCAATCTGCTGGGCTACTTTCGCGAATACGAACTGGCCGTGGGGCAGGGCGGCGGCGCGCTGCTGCGCGGCTATCACAAGCCGATCATGATCGCGGGCGGGCTGGGCAGCATCGACGCGCGGCTGACGCATAAAGTGGCCTTTGCGCCCGGCAGCCTGCTGATCCAGCTTGGCGGGCCGGGCATGCGCATCGGCATGGGCGGCGGCGCGGCGTCGTCGCTGGCCAGCGGGGCCAACGCGGCGCAACTGGACTTTGATTCGGTGCAGCGCGGCAACCCGGAGATTCAGCGCCGCGCGCAAGAAGTCATCACCCAATGCCAGGCGCTGGGCGCTGACAACCCCATTTTGGCCATTCACGACGTGGGCGCGGGCGGGCTGTCCAACGCCTTTCCAGAGCTGGTCAACGACGCCGGACGCGGCGCGCGCTTTGACCTGCGCGCCGTGCCGCTGGAAGAGTCGGGCCTGGCCCCCAAAGAAATCTGGTGCAACGAAAGCCAGGAACGCTACGTATTGGCCATTGCGCCGCAATCGCTGCCGCTGCTGGAGCAACTATGCGCGCGCGAGCGCTGCCCGTTTGCCGTGGTGGGGGTGGCGACCGATGAGCGCGAGCTGCTCGTCGGTAATGTGGATTTACCCCTTCCCCCTCTGGGGGAAGGCCGGGATGGTGGCACGCGCGGCGCCACGGAAAAGCGCGCCGCCGCCGCCGCCGTGCCCCAACCCCAGCCCTCCACCAAAGTGGGAGGGAGCAATGCCGTCGATATGCCGCTGGACGTTTTGCTGGGCAAACCCCCGCGCATGACGCGCGACGCCGCCACCGTGCAGCGCCAGTTCAAGCCGCTTGATCTGACCGGCGTCAGCCTGCAAGACGCGGTCATCAAAGTGCTGGGCCACCCCACGGTAGCCAGCAAGCGGTTTTTGATCACCATTGGCGACCGCACCGTAGGCGGGCTGACGCACCGCGACCAGATGGTGGGGCCGTGGCAAGTGCCGGTGGCCGATTGCGCCGTCACGCTGGCCGGCCATGCCGGTTTTGCCGGCGAGGCCATGAGCATGGGCGAGCGCACCCCGCTGGCGGCGCTGGACGCGCCCGCGTCGGGCCGCATGGCGGTAGCCGAGGCCATCACCAACCTGCTGGCCGCGCCGATTGAACTTGAGCGCGTCAAACTCAGCGCCAACTGGATGGCCGCCTGCGGCGAGCCGGGCGAAGACGCCGCGCTGTATGCCACCGTCAAGGCCGTGGCAATGGACTTGTGCCCCGCGCTGGGCGTGGCCATCCCGGTCGGCAAGGACAGCCTGTCCATGCGCACCCAGTGGCAGGACGGCGCTGGCCGCGCGCACAAAGTCGTCGCGCCCGTCAGCCTGATCGTCAGCGCCTTTGCCGCGCTGCCCGACGTGCGCGCCACGCTCACCCCGCAGCTCGATACACAAATTGACGACACTACGCTGGTGCTGATCGACCTTGGCCATGGCCGTCACCGGCTGGCTGGCAGCGTACTGGCGCAAGCGTTGGAGCAAACCGGCTGCCCCAGGCAAGACGGTGTGCCCGGCCTGCACGACGCGCAAGAGCTGAAAAACCTGGTTGCCGCCATCAACCAGTTGCGCGCCGAAGGCGCCTTGCTGGCCTACCACGACCGCAGCGACGGCGGCCTGCTGGCCTGCGTGGCCGAAATGGCCTTTGCCAGCCACGCCGGCGTGGCGCTGAACATCGACCTGCTGGTGACCGAAGGCGACGGCATCGCCGACAGCCGCATGGAAGCGGGCGACGCCAAAAACTGGGCACGGCAAATCAGCGCCCGGCGCGACGAATTGACCTTGCGCGCCCTGTTTGCCGAAGAGCTGGGCGTGGTGCTGCAAGTGCGCACCGCCGGGCGCGACAAGGTCATGCAAACCCTGCGCGCGCATGGCCTGAGCCGCTTCAGCCACTTCATCGGCAAAGTGCAAAACAAGGCGTGGCCAAACAGCGGCGGCAATGGCGCGCGCCTGGCCATCTGGCGCGACGCGCGCGAAATCTTCAGCGCCAGCCTGCACGATTTGATGCAAGTGTGGGACAGCGTAAGCTGGAAGATCGCACGCGAGCGCGACAACCCCGACTGCGCCGACGCCGAACACACCGCCTGCGGCCAGCCCGATGACCCCGGACTGCACTTCGCGCCCAGCGCCGATTTGCAACAAAAAATGGCCGCAGCGCAAGCTGAGCAAGCGCAAGCAGCTACAAAAAACGTAGTAATCGGCGGCGCGCGCCCCAAAGTCGCCATACTGCGCGAGCAAGGCGTCAACTCGCACGTCGAGATGGCCTGGGCCTTCACCGCCGCCGGGTTTGAAGCCTTTGACGTGCACATGACCGACCTGCAAACCGGCCGCGCGCAACTGTCCGGCTTTGCCGGTCTGGTTGCCTGCGGCGGTTTTAGCTACGGCGACACGCTGGGCGCGGGCATTGGCTGGGCGCGCTCCATCACCTTCAACCCGCGCCTGTCGGATCAGTTTCAGGCGTTTTTTGACCGCGCCGATACCTTTGGCCTGGGCGTATGCAACGGCTGTCAAATGTTTGCCGAGCTGGCCGCCATCATCCCCGGTGCCCGGCACTGGCCGCGCTTTACCACCAACCAAAGCGAACGCTACGAAGCGCGCCTGTCCATGGTGGAAGTACTGCCATCGCCCAGCCTGTTTTTGCAAGGCATGGCAGGCAGCCGGCTGCCCATCGCCGTCGCGCACGGCGAAGGCTTTGCCAACTTCAGCCAGTGCGGCGATGCCGCCAGTGCAATAGCCGCCATGCGCTACGTGGACAACCACGGTCAGCCCACCGAGCGCTACCCCTTCAACCCCAACGGCAGCCCCGGCGGCCTGACGGCAGTCACCACCCCCGACGGGCGCTTTACCGCCATGATGCCGCACCCCGAGCGCGTATTTCGCAACGCCCAGTTCAGTTGGACCACGCTACCCAAAGACCAGCCCAGCCCGTGGCTGCAAATCTGGCGCAACGCGCGCAAGTGGGTGGGGTAGTGATTGTCACCACAGCGCGGGCTTGAGCACCATCAGCCAATACACCACCAGCACGCCGATAAACGCCGGGTAGCCCAGCGCTTCCCAGATGCGGGCGTAGCGCCAGTACAGCGGTGGCAGCGCTTGCCCGTCGCGCGCGGCTTGCCCGGCCATGTCGCGCAGGCGCAGTTGCAGCCACACCACCGGCAGCCAGCATGCGCCGATCAGCGCGTAAAGAGCCAGCGCGGCCAGCACCCACGGCGTGGTCCATTGCATGCCGATCAGATGCAGCATCCAAAACCCCGTGAGCGGCTGCACGATGACGGCAGGCGTGGTAAACCATGCGTCCGCCCGCACCACCAGCCGCGAGACCACCGCGATGCCATGCACCGACCCGCTGCGGTTGGCAAAGAACAGGTAAAACGCGGTGCCGAATCCGGTGCCCACCATCAGGACGGACGAGAGGATGTGAACGGTCTTGAGCCAAAGATAGAGGTTCATGATGACTCCCTGGAAGGCTGCGCCAGCAATATCCACAGGATCGCCAACAGCGGCAAATTTTTGAGCACGGGGCCAAACGGGTGCAGCCAGAACTGCGGCAAGGTCGCGGTGATGACCGCCGTGTAGCCCAAGATCAATGCCATCTGCGCGCGCCACAGCCAGCGCGACGGGCAACACAGCGTGGCCAGCCCCAGCGCCGCATCCAGCAAGGCAGCGGCCACCACCAGCGCCTGCGCCGGCGCGCCCTGCACGCCCAGCGGCGCCAGCAGTTCCACGCTTTGCGCCATGGGGTAACCCCACAGGCACACCGCCGCCGTGCCCAGCCACACGGCGGCCAAACTCAGGCGCAGCAGGCGCAAGGCGTTGGAAGGCATTCAATGCTCCTTGCGCCAGGTTGCCAGCAGCCGTTGGTACGGCGTGGCGGGGCGGCCCAGCGCGGCGGCGAAGGCCGCGGGGCCGGCCACGTTGTCTTGCGAGAGCATGGCCAGCGTGGTGCGGCACCAGGGCGATACCGGCACCAGGTCGCCCGCCCGCGCGCTCAGGCGTGTCAGCCAGCCGGGCAGCGCGATCTGCCAGCCCGCGCCATGCCCGGCTTGCGTGCGCAGGCTGCGCACAAAATCGGCCATGCCCACCGGCTCGGGGCCGACGGCGGCCAGCAGCGTGGCGGCATCGGGCAGGTCCACCAGCCGCGCCACGACCTCGGCCAGCTCGCCCACCGCCACGGGCTGGATGCGCGCCTCGATCACGGGGCGGGGCAACACCCGCAACGGCAGACGTGCAAGGGCCATGAACAGGGCTGTACTGTCGCCGCCCGCGCCAAAAATCACGCTGGGCCGCACCACCGTGGCCTGCAATTGACCTTGCGCGTGCAACGCCAGCAAGTGTTCATCGGCGGCGCGCTTGGTGCGCGCGTAGTCCGTATCGCCATCTTCCACGCCCAGCGCCGAAATCTGCACCACGCGCCGCACACCGGCTTGCGCGCAAGCGTCAAACAGGGCGATGGGTGCGGCCGTGTGGATCGCGGCAATGGGGCGGCGCGGCGTATCGCGCAGCACGCCCACGGCGTTGACGACGGCCTCCACCCCTTGCAGGCGCGGCAGCCAGACGGCGGCGGCGTGGTCGCGGTTGAAGTCCATCGCCACCTCGCCGGGCAGGCCGCGTGTGCGGGATACGCCGGGCAACACCTGATGCCCGGCCTGCGTCAACGCCCACGCCAGCGCCCGGCCCACAAAGCCGGTGGCTCCGCAAAGCAGGATTTTCATGATGCGTTCCTTTCGACGGTTATTTCAGTAAATACAGAAATTTCGGTGCCAGAAAAAGCGGGCTGTGCCCGCTGGGGTGTTTTCTCCCTCCCACTATGGGGGAG
>Ga0209628_10000283_pt1 | contig 30478 bp, 33 predicted proteins | sample TergutCu122P4_FD_187285 | JGI IMG/M metagenome (GOLD analysis project Ga0209628, IMG submission 187285) | Cubitermes ugandensis P4 segment gut microbial communities from Kakamega Forest, Kenya - Cu122 P4 (SPAdes) (version 2) | ecosystem: Host-associated > Arthropoda: Insects > Digestive system...
AATAGCGCAGTTGATCGAATCAAACCCGTATTTGGCGTTTGTATAGCCGATTTCGTCTATCGTATGTCTCGCGATACTTTGAATATCGACATATGTGTCGGCTGTTATTTCGCCCATGACTAAAACAAGCCCCGTAGTTGCGATCGTTTCGCACGCGACCCTCGACATCGGGTCGCCTTTCAGTAATTCGTCGAGAATAGCGTCCGAAATCTGGTCGCAGACTTTATCGGGATGCCCTTCCGTGACCGATTCCGACGTAAACAATATTTTTTCCATTTTGATTTATTCACTCCTAAATTTTTTTATATAAATATATTTAATTCTTATCGCCAAGAAATTCTATATATCCAGCAAAGTCAACCCATGATTTTTTCATATCTTCAATATTATCCTTAATAAATTCCCTTATTTTATTCATATCCTTTGTTGAAACTATGCCGTATGATGCGACGACAGTATCGCCATTTTCTTTTACCCATATTTTCGCGGAACCGCTTTCGGTCAATTTGCTGTCGCTGGCATGGGAATGTATAGGCTCAACTATACAAGTAGACGTAAAATATAAATAATATCCCGCAATTTTATAATTATAATATTTAGGCATCTTTTAAACCTTCCAGCAATCTTTTTTCATTATTTTTCACGGCTCGAATCAAACTTTCTTCACGCCCGTTATCTTTAAAAGAAGAACTCGCCAATACTAAAACGTTGTTTATTTCTATAAAATTCGCTTTATTTTTTAAATTATTCAAATCCGTAACAAAAATTTTATTTTTGGGGCCGCGTATTATTTCAAATGCTATGCTGTCAACAATAATATACGCTTTATCTTCAATTTTATTGACTTTATTGACGGTTTTCATATATTATTAATCTCCTTTCAGAACAATGTCCATCTTATTCCAATCAACTTCTAATTCCAACCCCTGCGCGACGCTGTCCAAATCAACATATTCTTCTCCGTAATTTGTATCGATTACAATATATCCGGCATTTCGTTCAGTTATATGGTTTATTTTAATCAATTTTTTAGGAACCATAAATTTAAGCCTGATTTTTTTTGAATCAAGCAATAAATATCCCGGTTCAAAAACAGATAAATAACCTTTCATTTCATTAAATCACTCCCGCAATATTTTTATTTTTATATAAATTATATCATAATATATTTTTATTTTCAATATTATTTTGTGCAGTATCTCAAATAACTGTTAAAATTTATTTCTTCTAATCCGAGTTCCCGCGCCAATTCGGCAGGCGCACTGTCATTGTCGTCTTTTGTTGACCAGCCGCCCGTTATAATATTATCTATTGTCTTGAATCCCGCTGTCACCGATGCGTCATAATAATCTTCGAATAAATCCGGCCTTCTTTTCAACAATTCTTTTTGCGCGTTTTCAGGGAAAGATTTGAGGGTTTTCTGAGTAACGAATCCATCTCCCGCAACATATAACCCGCCGGGTTTCAATACTCTGTATATTTCCCTCAGCGCTTTGAATTTATCTCCCTCTGTGTTGCCGAAACCGCCGCCGCCTGAAATAACGTCAATACTGTTATTTTCAAACGGCATATCGCAGTTATCAAACGCCGCGTAATAAACATTAGGAGGATTAAATTCTTTTTCAAATAATTTTTTCCATTCGCGCAGAACCGTCGGCGACCAGTCGCCTATAATTACATGCGCGTCAAATTTTTCAAATAAAACCCACGGCATAAAACCGCCGCCGGGCCCCGCGCCTATCTCTAAAACAAGCCCGCCGTGTCCAACTATTTTTTCCCCGACATGCCGGCGCATTTCTTTATTCTCTTTACACCATTTCCAATTTCTTTTTACCCACCCTTGTTCTATCATATCTTTCGCCCATTGTTCATTATGTTTCTGTTCTTCCTCCGGCACGAAATACGCAATATCAGACATCTTAAACGGACGGTTCGCTATTTTATATAAAATATTTTTCCCTTCGAGTATCTCGTTGATCGTGATTTTAAACAGCATCGACATGATCAGCAATATCTCAATATCCGGCAGCGCCAGCCCCGTTTCCCATTTTGACACAGCCTGCGGAGTGACGTTTAATTTATCCGCGAATTCGCTTTGCGAGTATCCGCGTTCTTTTCGCAGCGCGATAATTCTTTTCCCGACTTTCAGTTTATCTATCATAATTTTATTTCCGCCTTTCATAACTTATCAAATTTTGTTTCACGCGCGTTTAATTAAATTATAAAAGATAAAACGCGGAAAGTCAACGTAAGCGTAGTTTATTTAAATATGCGATTATCAACCGACGGTTGACGGTTGATTAAAACCTATCCAGATTTTCGTCCCTCGCGAAATAATATATGTTTTTCCGCGAATTTACGCTCAATACAAGTCCTACCGCCATGAGGGAACCCAATATCGACGAACCTCCGTAACTGAAAAACGGCAAAGTGATCCCTATAACCGGGAGCATCCCGAGGCACATCCCGATATTTTCTATGGTCTGCGATATAAATATAGCCATAACACCGACGCACATCAGCGAACCCGTATTGTTTCTCGCGCTGCGGGAAATATAAAATATACGCCCGATTATCAAAGTCAAAAGCAGTAAAACCAATATAGCCCCGATAAATCCGAACTCTTCCCCCGCCGCCGAAAATATAAAATCCGTCCATTGTTTGGGGACCCGTCCCCCCTGAGTCATATAACCTTTCTGATACCCCGAACCGAATAATCCCCCCGAACCTATGGCCCTCATTGAACGTAATGCCTGATATCCTTTTCCCTCGGGATCGATCATGGGGTTAAATCCGGCAAGTATGCGTTTTTGATAATCATCGCCCATCCAGGCCCATATTAAAGGCGACGACGCGACCGCTATAAATGCCCCCGCCAAAAAATACCAGAGGCTTACCCCCGCCGCAAAACACATCGTTAGAAAAATAATTACAAAAATCAATGCCGTTCCCAAATCCTTTTGCGCCAAAACCAATCCGACTATCCCGCCAAAATGCAATAATAACATAACCATATTTTTCGGTCTGTCTATATTGTCTTTGACCGAATCGAGATGTTTCGCGAAAGTCATAATAAACAATATTTTTACGATTTCCGAAGGCTGCCCGCCAACATTAATGATGGGAATCCGAATCCAGTTTTTGTTTCCCGTTTCCACATCGCCGGTTCCGAAAATCAACGTGGTGACCATAAGAATCACGGCGATCACGTATAAAGCTTTCGCGTATTTAACCATATGGTCGTAATCCGATTTTGAAAGAATAAACACGAATATCAATCCGCCGATTGCCGCGACGATTTGCGTTATAAGATTTCTCATTTGATTTTCCGGAGGATTTAAATACGGCATGATATTCGTCGCGCTTTTTATCAAAACAAAACCATAAGCCATAGCCGCCAGCACGGTTATGACTAAAAACCAATCTATAGAAGATAAATGTTTTTTAAAATCATCCGAAAAAAAATCCATATAGAAATCATCTCCCCGGATTATCATTATACATCAAATTATTGAAAATTTCTTTGTTATATTTTTAATTTTCAGCGGGATTATATATTACGCCCATGAATAATATTGCGTTGTTGCGGTCGGTTATTAAATATATAAACGGCTTGTCTAAAACCATATTTATTTTTTCCGTCGGCATAGCCGCGCCGCAATACAGAATCGAAGTGAACGCGGCGGCCTCGACGCCCTTTTCGTCGATTGCGACGCGCGTCTCCTGTTTGACGTCGGATATAAACGCCGTATCGTCCGTCATCGCCGAAAAATCCGCCAGTTTGCCGTCAAACGCTTTTTCCATTCCCAAAGATATGAGAACATCTTTCAAATCCAATTTGTTCCCGCATGAAAATTTCGGGATTTTAAAAGTCACATCGGCGAATTTAGAATTTTCATCGCTTAGGACATGATCGAATTTATACCAATCGTTTAATAAACGATCGATTTTAACATCTTTATCCGGAAGGATAAAGATCATTCTCCCCCCGTTTTTTAATCCTAAATACGAACTGATAAATCCGTCGCCTTTTATATACGAATTTGCGTATGTTTGCATAAAATCGCATTCGACATATTTGTTTTTATTCTTATTATCTAAATAAAACTTATCTTTTTTTGTATTGTCTTCATGAATTTCATTCAGCCATTCGTCTTTGAAATAAACTGTGTTTAATATCGCCAAAATCGTTTCGGCGTCTGTTATGATTTCGGGTTTGATCACGCCGTTTGTGTTGTCGGATACCCATTTTCCCATCAATTTCGCGGTGTTTTTATCTTTGAAATCAACGTTATATATGGACGAATAAAAGTTTTTGACGGCGTTATCCGTGAAATCGCTCTTAAAATTCCAGTCGTTTTGCATCCAGAGGGAATTGGCGGCTTGCAGACTTCCGATATCGTTTTTAAAATATAAGATCCTGAAAAGATTTCCTGTTTGCCGCGATAGATAATTTTTGTCTTTGCCGCTTACGCCAAGCAAGTTAAACATTTCGTTTTTCGTTTGATTTTCCGCCCCCGTCGAGGCAACCGCCAACGCCATATACAGGCTGACCGGCGAATAAATCGTGTTTTTTAAGTTATTTTTAGGATCTGTGAAAATTTTCGCGGCCGATGTAAATGCAAACGACTTTACAGAGTTCATAAAATCCTGTTCGACGGTATTATTTTCATATACTTTGTTCCTGCCCTGATAATCGTCAAACGAAATATTTTGCGGATATTCCGGCGTTATGCTTACAATATTTTCGATATCGATATCCATTTGATCATAATCATAATCAAAATCGCCGTTTTTTTGATTTATTTCAATACCGCCGTTATTTATATGATTACGATTTACGCCGCAACTGAAAAGAATAGCGATCATATAAAATAACAAGATTAATAAAGTTAATTTTTTGATTTTCATAAAAATATTCCTCCGAAATCATTTAATAAACTAATTTTTTATTTTATTAGACTGTTTATTAAATGAAATTGTTCCGGTATTTCTAACTTTCTTCATAAAATCCCGCCGGGCCGATATCGGCCGGTTCGGATCCTGTTTTTGTTATAATATTTTCGCATATATATTTTTTCATGTCAAAACACAATGCGCATTTCGACGAATATCCCCCATTTTTCGGGACAAATCCCAATTCCCTGGCTTTTTTAAACAGCTCCGAAAGCCCGTTTTCGGCAACAGATGTAAAGTATATATACTTTTCGCCGTCAAGTCCGTCGCCGCACAAGTCAAAAATATTCGCCCTGAAACCGTTGCACGACGGCGGGATAAAATTCCCGTCCAAGTCGACGTGAAAATGATGTTTTGACGTTATCCTGCCGCCGCATTGATTATCCCGTAAAAAATCATCATACGGCTGTTTCTGTCCCGCGATTTTTTCGAGTATGCGCAAAGCCCTGCCGTTATAACCCAACCCGTAATTCTGCGCGACTGATTTTATAAAATTTTTCCCGAATTTATTTTCGTATTCCGAAAGTGAATGCGTTTTGCTCTCGTCCATTTGCTGAACGATCCGTTCAAATTGCGACTGCCATATAAAAGTATCCATACCGTTTTTCCGGCAGCAACTCGCCAGATTTTTTATTTTTATATACGGCGCGAATTCGTTGTGAAACGGGTCGACGGAAATCAATAAGCAGTCCACTCCGGCATATTTCAGATTTTTCAGCTTTTCCGCCGCAGAATGATCGTCCATATACCATGAGGCGTTCGTTTCGATATAATCGATCGATATATTATTTTCCCGCGCGGATTTGCAGACTTCAAGCAGTTTGTCAAAATTCATGAACGGTTCGCCCCCGCCGATGTGGACGGAATAACACCCCATTTTTTTCAGCAGCGCGAAAATTTTGTCAGCCATTTCTTTTGACATATAATCCCCGCTTCTTTTCGGCGACGAAGAATAGCAGCAGTGCAGGCATTTAGCCGAGCATTTGTATGTAACGATAACGCCCGCGCCTGAATACAAAGATTTAAATTTGAGATTTGACATAATATTTATCACTCCGTTATATGTTTTTTATTTGCACGATTGATAGCGTCATTAGAAAAATTAAATCTGCGGGTTACCTGTATGACTTAACAGGTTCTTGTATTCATCAAAAATTTAAATTATAATCATATCATATATATATACACAAATAGAAACAAGCGCTTGGTTTCTATAATTTTATCATCAAAATAAAAATAAGGAGTTTCGAATTATGAATATTTATATTAACGAAAACATTAAAAAACTTCGCCGCGAAAAAAATATCACGCAGGAAAAATTAGCCGAATATCTCAACGTCAGCGCCCAAGCTGTATCAAAATGGGAGCGCAACGAAACTTTGCCCGATATAACGATGATTGTCCCGATAGCGAGTTATTTCAACGTATCGACCGACGAACTGCTCGGAGTCGACGCGGCGAAAAACGAGGCTAAGATTCAGGAATATTTAAAAGAAATCGGAGATTTGCAACTCTGCGGAAAATGGGAAGATGAAAAAGCATTAACTATTAAAGCGCATAAAGAATTTCCGAATGATTTTCGTATAATGTATTGGTATATACGGGCAATTATCGAAAGAACCGAAACTCCCGTCGACGTTATTTTATCCCACGCCGATGAAATTACGGGTTTATGCGAACGCATTTCGGACGAATGTACTATTGATTATATACGCTATGAAGCTATCCATATTCTCGCGCAGATTAAAAAAGCGCAGGGGAATATGGACAAATCGTTTGAACTGCTTGACAGGCTCCCCGATTGGTACAGCACAAAAAAACAATTAAAAGAACAGCTTTTTGATAAAAATACTGACGACTGGCGGGATTGCGTTACTTTTAATTTTATTGAATTGTTAGATTTCGCGCATCATAAGCTTTTAAAAATGATCTGGTATTCAGACAAACAATTTGATGAGAAAGTAAAAATAACATTCAAAATCGTCGAATATCTATTAACAATACTCGATGAAACGAATAACGAATTATTATATAATCCTATTTCTTTAATTTACGACGAAATCGGCAAACAATGCCATATTGCAGGCAGAAGCGAAGAAGTTATAAAATATTGGGATATTTGTTTAAGTTATGCGAAAAAATGGGATGATTTCCTTGCCTCCGACAGAAAAGTTCCGTTTGCTCCTAAGATAAAACAGAATCTTGCAGAACTGTGGAAAAACTTAGGCGAATATAATACAATGCTCAAACGTCAGTTAGCGTGGTACGAAAACAACCCGTGGTTTGAAGAACTTCGCAAACTTGACAATTTTAACGCGATGCTTGAAAAATACCGGCCGTTTGCAAAAAATATTGATTGATTTAGATTGATTTAGATTGATTTAAACAATAAAACTTACGGGCAGGAATACCTAAGCCCCGCTCAGGATGCCTGCCCGCTAAATTTTATTTTAAGATTATTTCTGCCCCGTGAGCTGCGCGATCTCTTCGGCGAAATTGTCTTCTCTCTTTTGGAGCCCCTCGCCTTTTTTGAATCTGTAAAATTCCGCGACTTTCACTTCGCCGCCGGCCTGCTTTTTATATGTTTCAATATATTCGGCTACGGTCATTTTATCTTCTTTTACATAACCCTGTTCCAAAAGACAGACGTCCTCGTAAAATTTGCGGATTTTCCCTTCGACCATCTTTTCAATTACATTCGCGGGCTTTTTGGCGTTTGCCTCGTCTTCTTTGATCTTTTCCATAATATTTTCTTTTTCTTTTTCCAAAACCGAGGCGGGGACATCTGCCCTGACTATATAATCCGGGCTCATAGACGCGATCTGCAATGCGAGATTTTTCTTGAATTCCGCAAATCCGGCATCCGCAAGGACTTTTTCATCCGCTTCAACTTTGATTATGACGCCGATCGCGCCTTTGTTGTGGATATATGTGCATAAATTCCCTTCCGCGACCGCCAGCCTTCTGACCGTCATATTTTCTTTGATCTGCATAACAAGATCTTTTAACGCGCTGTCCACCGTGTTTCCGGACCCGCCGCCGTACGGCTTATTTAAAAGATCTTGTACGGTTGCGGGTTTTTCTTTTAATATCACATCAAGGCAGCCTTTGACAAATGCCTGGAATTGCTCGTTTTTGGCCACGAAATCCGTTTCGGCGTTGACTTCAACCATAACTGCCGTTTTTGAATTTTCGTCGTATAATATATCCACAAGACCTTCCGCGGTTATCCTTTCGGCTTTTTTAGCTACGACCAAAAGGCCTTTTTCTTTTAATATTTTTATCGCTTCGTCGAAATTTCCGTTTGTTTCTTCCAACGCTTTTTTGCATTCCATCATACCCGCGCCGCTTTTATCTCTTAATGCTTTTACATCACTTGCCGTTATTGCCATATTAACATTCCTCCGTTAATTTTTATTACTTTATAACTTTATCTTTATATATTTATATTTATTATTCTCCCTGAGCCGCTTCTTCAAATTCAGGGACTTCTATCGATTCGGCTTCAACCGGTTCTTCCCCGCCGGCGTCGTATTTTTCGTCGGGCTCGTCGATTTTTTCAACAACCGGGGCGGCGAACGATTCGCCCTGCCTGCCTTCGATGAGAGCGTCCGCGACCGCGGAAGCTATGAGTTTTATCGCCCTGATCGCGTCGTCGTTTCCGGGGATCGGGTAATCGATTTCATCGGGGTCGCAGTTGGTATCGACGATCGCCACGATCGGGATTCCGAGTTTTTTGCCTTCCATAACGGCGTTTCTTTCTTTGCGCGGGTCAACGATAAACAATGCGTCCGGTAACGCGGTCATATCTTTTATACCGCCGTAGTTGTGTTCCAGATCGCCCATTTCTTTCAGGAGCGCGATGACTTCTTTTTTCGGCAGCATGTCAAAAGTGCCGTCTTCCTGCATTTTATACAGGCTGTGCAGACGGTTTATGCTCTTTTTGATCGTCTTGAAGTTGGTGAGCATCCCGCCGGGCCAGCGCTGGTTCACATAAAACATGCCGCTTCTTCCCGCTTCGTCTTTGATCGATTCCTGCGCCTGTTTTTTTGTTCCTATGAATAATACGGCTCCGCCTTCTTCGGACAATTCGCGGACATAGGCATATGCTTCTTCGATTTTTTTGACGGTTTTTTGCAGGTCGATTACATAAATACCGTTTCTTTCGGTAAATATATATTCAGCCATTTTGGGGTTCCATTTTCTTGTGTGGTGACCGAAGTGAACACCCGCTTCAAGAAGCTGTTTCATTGAGATTACAGACATTTTGTTTCCTCCTTAAGGTTTTTAAACGAACTTTGTTCGTTTCAGCCGCAGAATTTAGCGAAAATATAAATTTTTCCGCCCGCCCCGTAAAGGACAAATCCCACCTTTGGGGCGAAAAGATTTTAAACGTTTGATTTAAAATATAAAATCCCGCGTGAAATTTTGTTAAAAAATTGGGATAAATTATTATATCACAAACAAAAAGCAATTTCAAGGGGTTTGTTTAATTTTAAAAAATTTTTAATATTTATCTAAAAATTGTTGAAATATATTTATTTATGTAGTATAATATTACTAAACAGATATAAATCCGGAGATAAATCGATGCCTGCATTACGAAAATACAAAGAAATCGTCATAATTTTAAGCGTAATTTTAATAATTATAATAATTATACTGATATCCTTTCTGTCAAGCGTTCCATTCATTTTTAAAGACTATAAAACGGAAACCTCAGAAAATCTGCAAAACATTGCAACCGGTATTCAAATTCAAACCGAACCGGTTTTTGAAAAAAGCGAAGATGAATTTCCGGCAGACTTTTCGGAGCCTGCGGAATATACTGAACCGCCGGATCCGGATACGCAGGAAACGAATGCCGAACCCGCCGCAACAATAGACCACGGCCCTCCGATGAAAGCGAAAAGGCAGTATCAGGGAAGTTTCGACGCGCTCAGGGCAAAATACAACAACAATAAAGATATTGTCGGTATCATAAAAATCCCGGGGACGGTCGTATATTATCCCGTCGCGCATTACATAGACAACTCGTTTTATCTCGACAGGAATTTATACAGGCAGTACAGCGCCGCCGGGTCGATTATGATGGATTACGAAAACGACGTCGAAAGGCACGATCCGAACACGATTCTATACGGCCATCAAATGTCGGTCACTTCCGGGACGATGTTCCATACGCTGCGCTATTACATGGACGAAGAATATTATAAAAATCATAAATATATTATATTCAACACGATATACGAGGACAACGTCTGGGAGGTTTTCGCCTTTTTCAAGACGCACACATCGTTTAATTATATAACGGTATTTTTCAAATCCGAGCGGTCTTTCCTCAATCTCGCGGCGGAAATGAAAAAGCGCTCGGTGTACGACACAGGCATAGAAATAGAAGCGGGCGACCGGATCCTGACTCTGTCAACCTGCACAAACATCGCCTCGGAACCGGATACCCGTTATGTTCTTGTCGCGAGAATGATCAAAAACAAAGCCGACATACCCGAGGACATCGCCGAACAAATGGCGAACGCGGTCGCGGGGTACAAATAATAAACAAAATTTTTGTGAAAGGACTTTTAAATTATGGGACGCGCATACAGTGAAAATAAAATTGCCGCGCCGAATCCGGCCAATCCCAACGATTCAACGCAAAGCGACGATTACCTGTTTCACATATATACGCTGGGCAGATTTGAAATCTATTCCAAAGGCGTAAAAATAACCGAACACAGCAAACGGTCGATCCGTGTGTGGAATCTTTTCAAGTATATCATGTCGAACCGGAAGAAAATGCTTTCTTCCGGCGAACTCATAGACGTCGTCTGGGGCGAGGATTCCTGCGAGAATCCCGAAAAGGCCCTGCAAAACCTGATATACCGTTTGAGGCATTATCTCTCTTCGACCGTAAAAGCCGACGATCTGATCCTATCCAATCAGGGCTGTTACAAATGGAACGAAAAGTTTCCGGTTTGGATCGACTGCGACACTTTGATCGAGTACGGCGAAAGGGGGAAAGAACTGCTGCAATCGTCGCCTTATGACGCGAGGCACTGCTTTGAAAAAGTAATAGAACTTTATAACGGCGAATTTTTGAGCGACATCGTGTATGATATATGGGTCCTGCCCCTCAGGACAATGTATAAAAAAAGATATATAGACTATATTTCTATGTATCTCGAAGTTTTGGACGCGACCGGGGATTTTGAAACCGTCGTCAGGGTTTGCGACAATTTCTTCAACCATGAGTTTTTCGACGAAAAAAGCAATTTGTATTTTTTGAAAGCGTTGATTTCGCTTGAAAGAAAACAGGAAGCCCAGAAGCATTACGATATCATGGCGGAAGTTATGTACAGGGAACTCGGCGTGCAGCCTTCTTACCGGTTTGCCGATATCTTAAAAGAAGTGCGCGAAAACCCGTTGAAATCCGAAATCAAAGAAACAAAAAATATCAATCTGGAACTGGTCAACGATATGCTCTGGCAGGACGAAAGAACCTCCGGCGCTTTTCAGTGCGACAAAGACACCTATATGGCAATCAGCAAAGTCATGCTGAGAAATCTCGAAAGAAGCGGGCTTTCGATCATGATGGTCCTGGCGACATTCTCGGAAGTCGGGAAAACCGAACCGGAAGAACCGAAAAAACCCTCAAACTCAAATATCAGCTTTGTCACTTTCAAAAAGCCTGACCCGCCCAAAGAAAGAGAGAAAGAAAAAGAAAAAGAGAAAGTCCCCGAAAACAGCATCGATATGGACGAAGCGATAGAAGAAGCGCGCAAAAAATTTGTGTACGCGTTCAGGATGGGCGATATTGTCTGCCTTTGGAACCCCAGGCAAATCCTGATCATGCTCACGAACTTGACTTTTGAAGACGCCGAAACCGCGATGGAACGCATAAATAAAAAAATCCAGACGGAAATTTTAAAAGACAGCTATACCCTCGCCTATAAAATCATCCCGCTGGAACATGAAATTATATAAAAATCAAAAAACAAAAAACAAATTTGTATTGGATTTACGGAGAGCAACATGAGCGAAATAAACAACGCCGAAAACGAAACCGCCGGCGGTCTGTCGGGGGCGAAAAAGATTCAGGTCAAAGTCAAGCGCAGGGAGCTTGCGGATTATCTGATAAAAATACACAGCAGCGGCGGCGCCGTAACGGGCGGCGAGCTTACAAGCGTGTGGTCGAAACACACTTACAAATTCAACGATATAAACGATATGCTGAGGCTGATAGAAAAACAATGCAATATTGTGTCGTACCCCCAGCCTCAAAGAAAAATGCACAACTGGCCCAAAGAATAAAAACAAGTAAAGCAATAAGTAATTTAATATTATTTAATATTATTGATATGAAACGGGGAGATAACTTTTATGCAAGGCATCGATATTGAAGAAACAAACAAAACGGCAAATATAACGGCGACCGACAATTCTTTTTTGATCAAAATCAAATACCGGCAGAATTCAAGCTGGCAGGGAACCGTTCAATGGATCGAGACAGGCAAAACCCAGACTTTCAAAAGTTGCCTTGAATTGATACGGCTCATGGATATTGCCGTCACCTCCGACAAAGAACACGTAGAAGGCAATAAAATCGACTGGGATTGATTGATAGCGATATAATAATAATTATAATTATTATTTATGATATAATTTTGATCAGATTTTATTGAATTGGCGACGTCAAATATTAACAATGTATTAAATTAATGAATATTTTTAAATTTTTATTGACAATTTTATGTATAACTGATATACTGTTAATTGGTGATTTGTGTGAGTGTGTTAAAATTGGAAACTCAAAGCGACATATACCTGATAAATGAAATAAAAAACGGGAGCGGAGACGCTTTCGGGGTTCTGGCGGAGCGTTATAATTATATCATAACCCATAATCTCGCGAAATTATATTCGTCTTTTAAATTTGCCGCCATGCGGTACGCATATGAATCCGAAAGAGAAGACCTGTTTCAGGAATGCTGTATTATTTTATACAAAGCCGCAATTTACTATGATCTTTTGAAAAACGTCAAATTTTCTACGTATGTCAATGTATGTATAAAGAATTATTTGGTTTCGCTGTGCAGGAAATACGGCAAATCGGAAAAATACGCGGGGTATGATTTTATCCCGCTGGATGAAATCCGTGAGAGCGAACCGGGAATCTATGACCGTTATTTTGCTTTCAGTCATGATATCGATATCGATTCTTTTTCCGAAACTTTTTTTGATACGTTAACCGCGTTTGAAAAAAAAGTGCTCTCGATGTATATAGAAAACAAAAGCTATAAGCACATGGCGGAAAGTTTGAACAAAAGCGTCAAGTCGATAGACAACGCCGTTTGCAGGATCAAGACAAAACTCAAGCCTTACGCCGAATATTTTGTTTCGGAATATTAAATCATTAAATCAAGAATATTGAATCGGTAATTCTAACCGGATTATTGATTTTAATAGATATAAAATTTTTATAAACCAAAAGCGAGGTAATATTAAATGTATCAAGACAAAACCATCGTATGCAAAGATTGCGGACAAGAATTTATTTTCACTGTCGGCGAACAGGAATTTTATGCTGAAAGAGGATTCCAGAACGAACCTCAGAGATGCAAAAACTGCCGCGACGCAAGAAAAAACTCCGGCAAATCACAAAGAGAACAACATGTCGCAATTTGCGCAAGTTGCGGCGGCGAGGCGAAACTTCCGTTCCAGCCCAGCTCGGACAGACCCGTATATTGCAGCGAATGTTTCGCGAAGATGAAACAAGGCTAATCCTAATTTTTGCTTATTGATTATCGCGCGCGTGCATATAAAAATGTTAATGAATTTCAGGCAAGTTCTTGATACGTATAATATTTTTAATAGGCGTCTTAATTATTTTTAAGCAAAAACCATTTTTCCAAAAATGAAACAGCGGCTGTATGTGTAACTAATATACAGCCGTCGTTTTGTTATTGTGATTATTTGATTATTGATAAGGTTTAATGAAATCAATGGAAAAAATATATATTAAAAACGAAAACAATGATTATCAGTATCTCGAAACGTTAAAGAGAAACCGGACGAAAAGACACGCCGCAGGCGAATTTTTCGTCGAAGGCGTGCGGAATATAAACGAAGCTTTTAAACCCGAAAACGGCTGGGAAATAACTGCTTTGATCTTTTCGGACGAAATAAACCTTTCGGACTGGGCCGAAAATTTAATAGACGGCTATACGAAAAATAAAAATAAAAATAAAAATAAAAATAAAAAAGATAAAAAACTGTATATCATAAAAAAAGAACTGCTGTATAAATTAAGCGGTAAAGAAGACGAAGAAAGCCGTTCTGAAATGATCATAACGGTAAAAATAAAAGACGAAAATATTGATGATTTGACATTAACAAAATCTTCGTCCGTGATGATTTTTGACCGCCCGTCAAACAAAGGCAATCTCGGAACGGTTATCCGTTCATGCGACAGTTTCGGGATTGACGCTTTGATTTTGACAGGACATGGAGTCGATTTGTACGACTGCGAAACGATCCGCGCGTCGATGGGTTCTTTTTTTAAGCAAAAAGTGATCGTCGAACCTTCGTTTCATAAAATTATAGAATGGACGGGAATACAAAAATCGGTTTTCCCCGGACTGCAAATCACCGGAACAAGCGCGAAAACGTCCAAACCGTCGAAAATATTGGATCATGAAGCCTTTTCAAAAGATATCCCCGCGATCGTCGTCGTCGGCAACGAAACAATGGGTATGAGCGGCAGTTTTTATGAACTCTGCGACAATCTTCTCAGGATCCCCATGAGTGAAAACTCTTCGGCTTCTTCTTTAAACGTCGCCTGCGCCGCTTCGATTATTTTATATGAAATATACAGGCAAAAAACAAGAAAGGTATTTTAATAATTACGATGAAAAAAGAAAAAAGAAAAAATTATATCTATTTGATATTTTTGATATTTTTAATATTTTTGATATTATTTTTTACAATCAGTTTATTATTTTTATTTGCTTTACCGGTAAATGCCGGCAATCAGCCGCCGCAGATGCAATTGCAATCATTACAATCATTACAATCGGAAACTGCGGTTGTGATAGACGCCGACACCGGGCAAGTATTGTTCGAAAAAAATATGAATCAAAGAATGTATCCCGCAAGCGTCACGAAGATCATGACAGCATTGCTCGCATTCGAGCGGGGCAGCCTGTCTGATATAATCACGATGTCGTATGACGCCGTGTGGTCTATCGGGAGGGATACTTCAAATATCGCCCTTGACGTGGACGAGCAAATCACGCTTGAACAGGCGCTATACGCGCTGTCGATCGAATCGGCGAACGACGCCGCGAACGGCATAGCCGAATTGATATCCGGCAGTATGGACGAATTCGCGAAGCTGATGACGCGGAGGGCAAAAGAATTGGGGGCGAAAAACACCAATTTTGTAAACGCCCACGGTTTGCAGGACGTAAATCATTACACTTCGGCATATGATTTGGCTCTTATATTAGCGGCGGATGTAAAAATACCGGAGTTCACGAAAATATTCACCACGGTAACATACAGTATCCCGCCTACAAACAAACAGCCGCTGCCCACGCCCTGTAACCGTAAAAATTCATTAATTGAGGGGCCGTATCATTATGACGGTATCATAGGCGAAAAAACAGGCTGGACGTCTGATTCCGGGTTTACATATGCGGCGGCGGCAAGGCGCGGCGGAAAGACCCTCGTGGCCGTAGTGATGAGGGCCCCTAATAAAATAACGATGTGGCAGGATACAACGGCATTATTGAATTACGGTTTTAACGAATTCGAGCCCGTTCGTTTTAACGCGGCGGAATTCAGCAAAGAACAATATATTTTTGAAACCGCAAACGGCAATAAAATCAATATGTCTTTCACACCCGCCGGAGATTTTAACTGTCTTATTCTAAAATCGCTGAATAAAGATGATATAGAAATCAATTATACGTTTGACACATTTGAAGCCGAAGGCGGAAACGAAAAAATCGGGGGAAAGGCTGTATTTTCATTAAAACCGGAGCTTTCTTCGCTTATGTTCGGCATTTTAGGTGAAATTGACCTGCAAATCATACGCAGCGAAGAAGAATCGCCCGACGAAAGGCTAAAACCTGTAAATAATACGATATCGACCGATTCTGACCGTCAGGAAGAACCCGCGAAAAAGAAGTCAATATTTTCGGTGATATTATCGGTCCTATCCGTAATTTTGCAAATCATCGGAATTATTGCGTTAATTCTGCTGTTTTTATACATCAGGCGCAACAGGATCAATGAAAAACGAAAACGGCAGCGCAAGATCAATCAGGAAAGATATGACAGATATAAAAACATGCGGAAATAAAAATTGTGGGGTTCCCGCACAATTAACAAAAGTAAACAAACTATTAATTTTTTCGATTTGCTATTGCATGTTTTATATTTTTGTTATATAATATTATATGACAAATAGTATTCGGGTTTGCGCAGGTCGAATATGAATTGTGGATTGTATCGTTTAGGCTTTTTAAGGGTATCATATTTTTAGCAAAATCTTTTAAACATAAACAAAAATTAATTAAAATTTATATCAAATACGGAGGTAATATTTTTATGAACGATTTTTTGGATAACTTAGGCAAAGTAATGAATGAAACGGCAAAAAAAGCAATTAAAGTTTCCGGCGACGTTGTGGAACTCACCAAAACTTCTTTAAACATCAAGTTTGACGAAGTAAAACGCGAAAGTTTCTTTAAAGAAATTGGCAAAATAGTATATGCTACTTATAAAGCATCCCCCGATTTCGTAAGCGACGAACTTTTGGATTTCTGCAAATGCATCGACGAAATCGAAAACTCGATCAATGCGCAAAAAGCAAAAGCGGCCGGAATCCAGAACAAAAAATTCTGCGTAAACTGCGGCAAAGTACTGGGCAAAACAGTCAATTATTGTTATTCCTGCGGAGCGGAGCAGCCTGAAATCATCGAAGAAGACGAAGAGAACGAAGAAGAAGCGTGCTGCGACGGCGACAGCGGCTGCTGTTGCGGATCAGACGACGATGCAAGCGGCGATGACGGCCCTTGCTGTGACGACGCTGATTGCTGCGGCGATGACTTTGGCTGTTGCGGCGACCCGGACGACGGTTGTTGTTCAGGCGATTCCTGCGATTGCGGCGAACCCAACGACGAAGAATAAACAAAAATATGATACAATGACGAAAAATGGCGGCGGTCACGAACTTTGTTCGGGTTTGCCGCCGTTTTTTTTGTTTTATTAATCTTTACCATTTTTAACATCTTTAACATTCACGAAAAGCATATCCTGCGCGTCGATATACTCATTAAATACCCCGCCGATTTTTTCATATGCGCCGTTCGGGTGAAGCTCGCGGGATTTTACGTTGTCTTTGAAATATAAATCAAACATGTTTTCAAGTTCGGTTTTTATTTTTTCGTCGAATATCGGCGCGGCAATTTCGAGCCGCCTCGTCGTGTTGCGGGTCATCAAATCCGCAGAGCTTATATAAACTTTGTTTTTCCCGAAAATAAATATACGCGAATGTTCCAGGAAACGCCCCACTACGTTTATGATTTTTATATTTTCCGTTTTGCCTTTTATACCCGGCAAAAGACAGCATATGCCCCTTATGATCAAATCTATTTTCACGCCGTTCTGCGAGGCAATAACCAATTCTTCGATGATATCTTTATCTGTCAGGGAATTCATTTTAATTTTTATAGACCCGCTTTTGCCGGATTTCGCGTTTTCGATTTCTTCGTCTATGAATTTTATGATTTCGCTTTTGAATTGCAAAGGCGCGACAAGCAGGCATGTATAATCGTCGGCGGGGTCGGACGTTGTGATCGAATTAAAAAATTTTAAAGCGTCTTCGCCTATTTTTATATCCGAAGTGACGATCCCGACGTCTGTATATAATTTCGCCGTTTTTTCGTTATAGTTTCCCGTTGCCAAATGGGTTATATATTTTATATCATTGCCGGATTTTTTTGTGATTAACGTGATTTTCGAGTGGATTTTGTATCCGTCCACGCCGTATATGACATTACAGCCCGCTTCCTGGAGCCTGTTTGACCAGTTTATATTATTTTCTTCGTCAAACCGCGCTTGAAGTTCGACGACAACCGTGACGTCTTTCCCGATTTCGGCGAGGCGGCAGAGATAATTTATGACCTGCGAATTTTCACCGAGCCGGTAAAGCGTTATTTTCACGCTCACAACGTCCGGATCATAAACGGCTTCTTCCAAAAGTTTCAGATACGCTTTGATCGTATGGCGCGGGTAATGCAAAAAGATATCTTCCCTGTCGATCAAAACTTTTTTTATAACCGATTCGGACGCGTCAAGATTATCCGGGAAAACCGGATTGATCGGCGCGTACAGCATATCGTCTGTGATGATATCGGGATTTGTTTTGTCGATTTGATCTTTAAGCGCGAAAATAAAATTCTGGTCCAACGGGGAATTTGTCACAAATGCCTGTTCTTCGAGGATATTTAATTTGGGGCAGAAATATTTTTTTAACGCGTTTACCCGGACTTTGTTGGTGTCGCTGATTTCCAGCCTTACAGGCGCGAGTTTGCCGCGTTTTTTCAGGATTTCGTTCATGTATGTCCTGTAATCTATTTTTGTGTTCGAGCTTTCATAATCCGAAAAAGAATCCTCGACTGTGATATCCGCGTTTCGAGTTATCCTGACCATAAATTTTGACGCGGCTTTATGTTTTTTAAACAGTTCTTTCCCGTAGCGAAATATAACGTCTTCTGATAAAATATATTTATATTCTTTTTCTTTTTCATCGCCGTTATCGCCCAAAGCGGCGGTATTTTCGGCTTTTTTCTTTTTACCCGAAATTTTCGGGATTTTTATGATCCTGTCGATATTTTTATTTTGTGAAATGATCCCGTACGTGTTCTTACCTTCGCGGCCGAGTTCAAAAACGACGTATATCTGTTTATTGAAAAGATGGGGAAACGGATGTTTTGTGTCAATAATTTGCGGGGAAAGAAGGGGCATGATTTCGCGTTTGAAATAATTTTTGAGCCATTTCTTTTCGCTTTCGCTGAGTTCGTTGAAATTGCAGTATTTTATATTTTTTTCTTTTAATAAAGCCGTCGCGTTCCAGAACATTTTATCGGCTTCCACATAAAGTTCTTTCGTCGCGTGATAGATTTCTTTTAATTGCCTTTCGGGGCTCCATCCGGTTTTGTTGTCGTTCAATCCTTCGTCTTTCAGCAGGGATTTTTCATACAGACTGCCCACTCTTATCATATAAAATTCGTCCAAATTAGACTGAAATATCGAAACGAATTTAAATCTCTCGAACAAAGGCACGGATCTATCCCCCGCCTCTTCCAGAACCCTTTTATTAAATTTCAAAAAAGACAGTTCCCTGTTTACGAAATAATCTTTATTATTATCTTTCATAAATATTTACATCCCCGGATTTTTAATTAATTTGCCCTTTTTATATTATAAAATATAATAAAATCTTTTATGTAAAAATTTTATGAATATTTGTTGTTTTTATGATAACTGTGTAAAAAAATTATGCCTATATTATTTATTATTATCAATTTCCTGCAACCACTCTCTCTTTAAAATACACATATTTGTAGGGGCGACTAACACGAACTTGTTCGTGTATGCGGTCGCCCCTACTTTTTCTCCGCATATAAACTCAAAAGCTTCGACGTGTATAAATGCGCGTTTTTATAGTCCTCGATTTTAACATACGCCATTTCAAAAAGTTTATATAATTCTTTTTTGTACGGGTGCCGCGCGAAATTTTCCGCGTACTCTTCACCTTCGCGCAGATAGTTTAACGCTTCATTCGGGTCGTTGTTTTTTAATGCCCTGTGCGCCGCGATTATATTATGCCTGCAAATCCCGTTTTCGTCATAAGTCCTGCTTATAAAATTGTCGGAATTCAATCCGCCCGATTTCGACGATTTGTTTTCCTCCCCGTCGTCGGTCAAGATAGGCTGGCATAAGAACCTATAAAGCTCCGCCTGGCGCGCGATGCGTTTCCCTTCGGCAAGATCGTTTAAGATAAAAACGCAGCCTTCCGCCTTTTTGCAGTATTCGAGGCATTTTTCCGTTTCGTTTTTTAAAAAAGATTCTGAAGCCGCGTAAATGCAAGCCATCCCAAAAAGCATGGCGATTTCTTTGTCGTCGTCGATCATTCCGGGGTTATTGTCGGTTATCTCTATATATTTCAGATAATCCCCGTCGAAAAACGTCTTTCTCGCTTTTATTTTTATCGTATCCATATCGTCAAACTCAAAATTTTTGTTGAATTCGTCGTCGTGTTCCCCTACCATTAGAAACGACAGCGGCACTTCAAGGCTCTCCGCCAAATATTGGAGTGTTTTTATAGACGGCGTGGCGATGTCGTTTTCGATCTGGCTCAGCATGTTCCTGGTGATAAAATCCCCGACAAGTTCCTGCTGGGTAATTTTTTTCTCGATCCTTATCTGCTTGATTTTTCCGCCCAAACTCAATTCTTTTATTTTACTCGCGTCTCCCATAAAATGATCACCTAACTCATCATTAAATCAATGTAAATGCTATTTACTAAAATTATATAATATAAGAAACAAAATGTCAAGTGATTTAACAAAAATTTTTTATACTTATTTAAATTTTTTTATTTACTATTTAATAAATAGATGTTATAATAGAATTTATAATTATAAAATGAACGAAGTTCTTTGAAGGAGGATTTATTTAATGGACAACGATACAAAACAATTTCTCAAACAAAAGGCAAACGAAATCAGAAAAGGCGCTTTGACAGCGGTTTACAGCGCGAATTCGGGACACCCCGGAGGCTCGCTCTCGATTGCGGATATTTTGGCTTATTTATTTTTTGAAAAAATGAACGTAGACAAAGACAATCCGGCCAATCCCGACAGGGACAGGTTTGTCTTGTCCAAAGGGCATACCGCCCCCGCGCTCTATGCCGCCCTCGCGGAAAAAGGCTTTTTTCCCAAAGAAGATTTGAAAACTTTCAGGCACAGCGAATCGTATTTGCAGGGACATCCCGATATGAAAGGCGTCCCCGGCGTGGATATGTCGACCGGCTCGCTCGGACTCGGAGTTTCGGCGGCGTGCGGTATGGCGAAGTCGGCGAAAATATTTGGCAAAGATTATAAAGTCTATGCGATTCTCGGCGACGGCGAGCTTGAAGAAGGCCAGGTTTGGGAAGCCGCGATGTTCGCCGGGCACTATAATCTCGATAATTTATGCCTGTTTATCGATTGGAACGGCTTGCAGATCGACGGTGATATAACCAAAGTCATGAACCCCACGCCGATCGACAAAAAATACGAGGCGTTCGGATTCAACGTTATCAATATCGACGGGCATAATCTCGACGAAATCGAAAATGCAGTCAAGCAAGCCGACGAATGCAAAGGCAAGCCGACGGCGATTATCTGCAAGACAGTCAAAGGCAAAGGCGTTTCATTTATGGAAAACAAAGCCGAATGGCACGGCGCGGCCCCGAACAAAGAACAGTACGAGCAGGCAATGGCAGAATTGGAAAAAGATTTTTAATGAATAAAATATATATAGAGAAAAGTTTTGATAATATGAGTAATCGCGAACGCTGTCAAACAATTTTGAATAATTTTGACGAAATTCAACTTGTAAAAGTAATAGAATTTTTAGAACGATTTAAAGAGGATTTGGAAAATATGAAGGCGAAATAGAATTTGAAAAGTTCCCGGATTTATATGGTGTTTTGGAAATAAAAGCAAGCAACGAAGGGATAGATAAGAACCTGAAAATTTTAAAAAGATTATGAAAGGGATGATTTACTGATGAAAAATTATTATTCGACTGTAGATGATATTGTATTGACATTTTCAAATATTGAAGAAATAAATGAATTTGATTCAATAACTGTCCGATTTGAAAGGGCAAATAAAAACGGCTTTGACTTTGCCGAAGGAAAACTCCCGAATAATATGTTTTATAAATCTTACGGCTTTTCGGAAGATGAATTAATGGAATTGGAAAATTATTTGGGCAGAAATTCATTTTTAATATGGGAAATTGCAAAAGAACAGGCAGGTGTCGTAAATGCCTGAAGCCTTGTTAGATTTTTTGGGATATTCTATATTCTTTTGGTCAAACGAAAACGATGAACCTATCCATGTGCATATTGCCAAAGGTTCCCAAACAGAAAACGCGACAAAATTCCGGATAACAAGAGAAAATATTGAATTAGTGCATAATAAAAGTCAAATTGCAAAGAATGATTTAAAAAAAATCCAAAAATACCTTTGGGTAAACAGAGATACAATTATCGCCCGTTGGTATCAACATTTCGGTATGTAATCAGAGGTTTATATGCTGACACGTGAAAATTTTATAAAATACGCGCAAAATTTCTGCGGCTGGTGCGAATATCCGACTGTAAAGTATAAAGCCTTGCTTGACTTTCTTGACGTCGATTATAACGACAAAAGTCTCGTCGAACTGCGAAAAGAATTTTTAAAAAGCGATATCGTCCTCGAACTCCGCGACACGCAGGAATATAACGGAACGTGGGGAAAACTGGCTTCAATGAAAAAAACAAAGTTTATACCGGATCATGGTTTATCCCGATGTATTTATATAGGTTTGCGAATTGAGGACAACAGCGATATTTTAACTCTCGCGCTTGAACATTTAGAGGATATCCTAAAAGATAAATCCTATCATTTAGCAAAAAAATACGGTTGGGGAAAAAACGAGCGCGCCGTTCCGTCGTCTTTATGCGCAGCCGCCGCAATGGCTGAAGCAATCAGCCCGAATCATTACAACAGCCTGTGCGACGATTTGTTTAACCAATGGAATTATATTGCTATCTGCGCGTTTGAGGACGGAGAATATTCCCATGATCGCGACAAAAAAGTCCAGCATGAATTATTCGGCACGCGCGAGGACAGGCTTGTTCCTATGCCTTTAAGTTTACTTTTAAACAGAAGCAGGGAAATTTCCGAAAGTCTCGAAAATTCGATGCGCGACCATTACGGTAAAGGCGCGTATCATCACGGATATTTTTGGGCAGTGCCGCTCGATAAAATAAAAGAAAATCCGCCGGCTTGGGTCGATCAATATTCCCAGCGTTATTTTCCCACGATAGATTATATCAATCAATTCAGAAACAACCGTAAATATTTAGACGACACAGTCGATTGGCTCGAAAGCAACAGAAATCAAGATAATCTGTGGGATTTTGGTCCGCAGGTAAGTTTCGACCCCGTAGGCTGCAACAGATATTTTTCAACCAATAAAAATCATAAGTATAACAGAATAGTAAATTGTACGATTCAAGTTTTGAGCGTATTTAAAAAATATTTGGATAATAACAAAATATATTAATTTGCAGGGGCGTGCGCCGAACTTCGTTCGGCTATTGCAACGCCCGCGCCCGCAAAAAAACATAAAAATTATAATTTTAAGGAGAATATAAATATGGCAGAAAAAATCGCAACAAGAGCGGCGTACGGAAACGCGCTCGTCGAATTCGGCGAAAAATATGAAAACATAGTGACGCTTGACGCGGATTTGTCAAAATCCACGATGACGGCAGGTTTTGAGAAAAAATTCCCTGAGCGTTTTGTAAATTGCGGCATAGCCGAGGGAAACATGATGGCCGTCGCGGCGGGCATCGCGGCTACGGGCAAAATCCCGTTCGCGTCGAGCTTCGCGATGTTCGCCGCAGGCAGGGCATTTGAACAGGTCAGAAACTCGATCGGATATCCGCGTTTAAACGTAAAAATCGGCGCGACCCATGCGGGAATAACTGTGGGCGAGGACGGCGCGACCCATCAATGCTGCGAGGATTTGGGCGTTATGCGCACGATCCCCGGCATGGTTATCATAAATCCCGCCGACGCCGTTGAGGCAAGGGCGGCTGTCGAAGCGGCGATTTTATATAATGGCCCGGTTTATATGCGGTTCGGGCGGTTTGCGGTCCCCGTTATATTTGACAAAGAAACGTATAAATTTGAATTGGGCAAAGGCGTGCAAATCAGCGAAGGGAAAGACGCGTCGATCATCGCGACGGGAATCATGGTCGCCGAAGCGATAAAAGCCCGCGAGATTCTCGCCGCCGACGGGATCGACACGGCTGTCGTGAATATTCATACAATCAAGCCCATAGACAAAGATATAATTATAAAAGCGGCGAAAACCGGAGCAATCGTCACAGCCGAGGAACATAATATCATCGGCGGCCTGGGAAGCGCGGTAGCCGAAGTTTTAGCCGAAAACTCGCCGTGCCTGATGGGCAGGATCGGCATACAGGACGTGTTCGGGCGTTCGGGCAAGGGCGACGAGCTTATGAAAATCTTCGGCATAACGGCCGACGACATCGCGAAAAAAGTTAAAGAAATCATAAAAAAATAATAAAAATAATAATAAGGCCATAATAAAATGAGTATAGAACAATCATTTGACAACTTATCCGAAGAAACTATAAAACCGCGTATGATTTATGATAAAATCGAGGATGAAATCGAAAATCTCCCGGAAGTCGCGGTCGCGACGTTTATGCCGAAATTTATAAATATAATAAAAAACAGACCCGACGTTGAAAAAATCACTGACAAATTATCTACAAGCAGCAGCGATAATGATACTAATGTTTACGCAGTCACGCATAAAAATAAACGTATCGCGGTTTATCAGACTATTGTTGGCGGTCCGATTTCTGTTGCGCGTCTTGAAGCTATGATTTCGTGGGGCGTAAAAAAATTCGTATTCTTCGGCTGTTGCGGCGTTCTTGATAAAAATATCGCGGACGGCAATTTGATAATCCCCACAGCCGCGTACAGGGACGAAGGGACAAGCTATCACTATATGCCGGCAAGCGATTACATAGAAGTAAAAACGGCGGACAGGCTCTCGGATATTATGGCGGAGTTAAAACTGCCGCATGTCAAGGGCAGAACATGGACGACCGACGCCTTTTTCAGGGAAACTAAAAACAATATGCTGAAACGAAAAGCCGAAGGCTGCCTGACCGTTGAAATGGAATGCGCGTCCATTATGGCGGCGGGACAGTTCAGGGGGATTGAGATCTATCAGTATCTTTACGCCGCGGATAATCTGGACGCCGCGGAATGGGAAATCAGGAGCCTGGGTTCGGAATCGTCTCTTAGCGAAAACGAAAAATATCTTCTTATCGCGCTGGATATTGCGGTCAGGGTATAAATTTTATGTTGGAATGGATTCAATACATAGACATTTCAATACTTGACTTTATCAAAGAGCATATGCGTTTTGGTGTTCTTGATTTTATTATGCCGTTTATATCGGCTATTGGGAACGGCGGGCTGATTTGGATCATAACGGCGATTATTTTTATATGCTTAAAAAAATACAGGGCAGTCGGAATCACCGTCGGAATCGCGCTTATATTGTGCCTGTTGATCGGCAATCTGGGATTGAAACCGCTGATCGCGAGGATCCGGCCGTATGATGTGATCCCCGATATTGTTTTATTGATTCCCAAACCCAAAGACTATTCTTTCCCGTCCGGGCATACTATGTCTTCGTTCGCGTCGGCAACGGCGATATTTTGGTATGATAAAAAGTTCGGGATTTGCGCTTTGATACTGGGGTCGCTGATCGCTTATTCGAGGCTTTACTTATATGTGCATTACCCGACGGATATTCTGGGCGGGATTGTCATAGGGATATTAATCGCGGCTGCGTCCGTATTATTGGTTTGTATGATCCAACGCAAGATAAAAAACAATAAAACATAAATCATAACCGGGAGGATTTAATGTATGACAGAAAACCAAGATTTTTTTAAAAATCCTAAAATTCAAAAAAAATATAATTTAAACGAATTTTTAGAATTTGTTAAAGACAAAGACGAACGGTATGAATTAATAGAGGGCAAAATTTACATGATGGCTTCGCCGAATGTCGGTCATCAGGATATTGCTGGGGAGATTTTTGCCGAATTGCGGAATTATCTAAAAGACAAAACATGCAGGGCGTTTATCTCGCCGCTTGACGTTGTTTTGTTCAAAAAAGAGAAAAAAAACTCACAAAATGTATTTCAGCCTGATGTTTTCGTAGTTTGCGACCCGAAAAAAATTTCCAAAGATCGGATATACGGCGCCCCGGATTTGGTTTTCGAAATCGTCAGCCCGTCGAGCGATACCCACGATTATTTCAAAAAGTTTGTGTTATATATGAAATACGGGGTAAAAGAATATTGGATTGTGAATCCTGAAACGAAGCAGATATTTGTGCATATAAACGGAGAAGAAGACACAAAAAAATATTCGTTCGACGATAAAATAAAAGTAAGCATATTCGAGGATTTTTATCTGGATTTTAAAGAATTGCGGATATAAAAAATATAAGCGAACAAATAAAATATAAATATATAAAAAATATAAATATATAATATATAAAAAAAGGAAAAATTATTATTATGAGTGAAAAAAAATTATTGTTAGGCAACGAAGCGGTCGCGAGGGGATTATATGAAGCGGGGTGCAGATTTGTTTCGAGCTATCCCGGCACGCCCAGTACGGAGATCACGGAATACGCCGCAAAATATGATGAAATCTACGCCGAATGGGCGCCAAACGAAAAAGTCGCGGCGGAAGCGGCAATCGGCGCGAGCATAGGCGGCGGGCGCGCGTTCTGCGGAATGAAACACGTCGGATTGAACGTCGCGGCGGACCCTGTGTTTATTTCAAGCTATATCGGCGTGAACGGCGGGCTTGTGATAGGGGTCGCCGACGATTCGGGTATGCACTCGTCGCAGAACGAACAGGATTCGCGGCACTACGCGATCGCGGCGAAACTGCCCATGCTTGAACCGTCGGATTCGAACGAATGCTTGAATTTTACGAAAATCGCATTTGAACTGTCAGAACATTTCGACACGCCGTTTATTTTGAGATTGAGTACGAGAATATCGCATTCGCAGAGCATTGTCGAATTGGGCGAACGGCAGGAAATCGAACTGAAAGAATATAAAAAAGATATAGCGAAATACGTCATGATGCCTTCGTACGCGAGAGGCAGGCACGTCGTAGTCGAGCAAAGATTGGAAAAACTTGCGGAATTTGCGGAAACCTGCGAATTTAATAAAATCGAATATTGCGATCATAAAGAAAAAAATATCGGGATCATAACGTCGGGCATAGCGTATCAATACGCGAAAGAAGTTTTCGGGGATACTGTGTCTTATTTGAAACTCGGTTTTATCAATCCCCTGCCAATTAAATTAATACAGGATTTCGCGGCGAATGTCGGCAGGGTTATCGTCATAGAAGAACTTGACGACGTGATCGAGTCATGGTGCAAAAAAATCGGCGTGAAAGCCGACGGCAAAAATATATTGCCCGTTACCGGCGAATATTCGCAGGAACTTTTGAGGGATAAAATCTTAGGCGAAAAATTTGATTTTGTTAAATTGGGCGACGATATAAAAATACCGGTAAGGCCTCCGGTTTTATGTCCGGGATGTCCTCACAGGGGGATATTTTATGTGTTGAAAAAATTAAAATTGATGGTGAGCGGCGATATCGGCTGTTACACGCTCGGGGCAAACGCCCCGCTGTCCGCCATGGATACGACTTTATGTATGGGCGCGTCGATATCGGGGCTTCACGGATTTAACAAAATCAGGGGCAAAGAATCGGCGAAAAACAGCATAGCCGTCATCGGCGATTCTACTTTCATGCACTCCGGCATAACGGGGCTTATAGATATAACGTATAATCTGGGCATATCGAAAGTTTTGATTCTGGACAACAGCATAACCGGAATGACCGGACAGCAGGAAAACCCGAGCACGGGACGCACTTTAAAAGGCGAGGCCGTATATGGCATATCGATCGAAAATATATGCAGGGGTTCGGGAATAAAAGACGAAAACATAAGGATATTCGACCCGTGCGATATTGCCGAAGCAGAGAAGATTCTAAAAGAAGAATTCGCAAAAGACGAACCGTCTGTTTTGATTGCGAGACGCCCGTGCGTATTGTTGAAACACGTGAAGAAAAACAAGAAATATATTATCAATCAAGAAAATTGCAAAGGCTGTAAAGCATGTATGTCAATCGGCTGTCCGGCGGTCAGTTTTGAAAATAAAAAAGCCGGGATCGACGTATCTATGTGTACAGGCTGCGGACTGTGCGAAAAAATGTGTAAATTTGATGCGATTAAATCGGAGGTAAAATAGATTATGGATAAAAAAAGTATTACAAATATAATGATCGTCGGCGTAGGCGGACAGGGAACGCTTTTAGCGTCGCGTATACTCGGCAACGTCGCGTTAAAGTTAAATTACGACGTGAAAGTCTCGGAAGTCCACGGAATGAGCAAAAGGGGCGGTTCGGTTGTAACAAACGTCAGGTACGGAGAAAAAGTGCATTCGCCCGTTATATGCAAAGGCGAGGCTGATATCATCATCGCATTTGAACAGCTTGAGGCTTTAAGATGGCTGCCGTATTTAAAAAAAGACGGGATTATTATAACCAGCACGCATAAAATGAGCCCTATGCCGGTTATAACAGGAGCGGCCGAATATCCCAAAGATATAATGCAAACGATATCTGAAACGGGCGTAAAATTAATTGACGTGGACGCATTTGCCCTTGCGCAGCAGGCGGGAAATGATAAAGCGTCCAATGTCGTATTGATCGGCATACTGGCGAAATCCATGAGCGGCAGCGTCGGCAAAGACGTTTATATTGAAGCTTTGCGCGAATCGAATCCGAAGTTGTTTGACATGAATATCGGGGCGTTCAATATCGGGTATGACGTCGGGTGAGGAAATAAAATAAAAAATAATAAAGGAGATTGTATTTATGAAAAACAAAGCGGTATTCGTAACCAACTGGAACAGCGCGACCATCAACAAAATCTACAACGACGAAATCATGAAAAAACTTACGGACGAATTTGACTTTCCCGCAGAAGTAATTAATAAAAATAATATCGAACAGTTCAAAGATTACACAAACGAATGTAAATATATATTTACGACATGGGGAATGCTTGATTTGAGTGAAAGCGATATCGAAAAATATTTCGGCAAATGCGAAGTAATCTTTTACGGGGCGGGATCGGTGCAGTATTTCGCCCGGAATTACCTCAACCGCGGGATCAGGATCACGTCCGCATGGGTCGCAAACGGCATACCTGTCGCCGAATACGCAGTTTCGCAAATGCTTTTGGCATGTAAAGGCTATTTCAGAAATACGATCGACCGAATCAGAAGCCGTTCGGACTGGGCGGCTAACAATAAAATGCTGACCACAAATTACAAAGGCAATTATAACACAAAAATCGGCATTCTCGGAGCGGGAACGATCGGTAAAAGAATCATAAACATGCTCAAAGTCATGAATATCAAAACAGAGATTCTCGTTTACGACCCGTACTTCACCGACGAGCAGGCTGAAAAATCCGGCGTAAAAAAAGCGTCGCTCGAAGAAATATTTTCAACGTGCGACGTTATTTCGAATCATGTGGCAAATCTGCCGTCAACCGAAAGAATGCTGAACAAAAGCCATTTCAGCCTCATGAGGGATTATACGACGTTTATCAATTCAGGCAGGGGCCAGCAGATCGTCGAATCCGAAATGGCGGAAGTTTTCAGGAATAACCGGACGCTGACCGCGCTCGTCGACGTTTCATATCCCGAACCTCCCGCAGAAGAAGGGGAGAATTCTGAACTCTATAAACTGGATAATATTATTTTAACGCCCCATGTCGCCGGGGTTATCGGCTACGAACATTACCGTTTGGGCGAATTTATGTACGGGGAATACGAACTTTACAAGAGCGGGAAAAAATTAAACTATGAAGTAACGCTTGAAATGTTGGAATATATGGCGTAAAAATAAATTTTTAATAAAATTAATTTGGGGGAAATCTATATGAAAATGAAAAGAATATTGTATTTAATTGCCGCGCTTTTTATCGTTTTTATATTTTTTATCGTAACAACGACGTTTTTATATTCCTGCGGCGATTCAAATAAACCTGTCAATTCAGGCGGCGCTGAATCTGACAAAGGCAATAACCAATCGGACGGCGCGGTTTCAAATTTGCCGGAGGAAACTACTAAAGACCCCGCGTATCAGTACGGGGGCGATCAGATTGATTTCAAAGGCGAAAATTTTGGAATCATATATCCCAATTGGTCGCTGTATAACGATTATTATTTCGCGGAGGAAGAAAACGGCGACGCTGTGAACGACGCTTTATATAAACGGGTAGCCGACGCGGAAGAATTTTTCAATATCAAAATCACGACGAAAATACAGGGCTATATCGAAACAATCGCGCCCGCGATGGACAAAGAAGTCAAATCCGGCACAAATTCGTTTGATATCGCGCTGCTCCACTGCGTGAGCGGGCTTGACTCAATCGTGACGAAAAACCTCGCGTTTAACTGGAATAACATGCCCAACGTCGATTTTTCCAAAAAATACTGGAACCAAAGCATGCGGGAATATTTAAA